>Ga0160425_1002506_pt1 | contig 14758 bp, 11 predicted proteins | sample BioMet8_FD_108193 | JGI IMG/M metagenome (GOLD analysis project Ga0160425, IMG submission 108193) | Microbial communities from bioreactor (seeded with sewage sludge) at Lawrence Berkeley National Lab, California, USA - Biofuel... | ecosystem: Engineered > Bioreactor > Anaerobic > Unclassified ...
CGACAAGAACAAAAATGGCTATTATGATGCTGAAGACCGTTGGATACATGAAAATTATTTCGGGGATGACGGGGAATCAGAGACGAAAAACAGCACCGGGCACAAAAGCAGCGAAAACGAAAGCAGCGGGCACAAAAACAGCAGCAGTGCAGGCGGCCGCTCGGGGTCGCTGTTTGAGATCATTATCCTGATCATGCTGGCTATACAGCCGCTGCTCCTTCTGCTGGTCGTGGCGACCAGCGGCAGCGGCAGGGGAGCCGTGCTGTTCACACTGGGATGGATAGTCGGCAGCTTTATCATTTCGGTTCTGATACAGCGTCACAGCAAAGGAAAGACCAGGATAGCCGCCATGCTGACAGCGATGGTGTTCCTGGCCGTTGTTTTCGTGATGGTGATAAAGGGATATCAAGGATTTGATGAGTATGGGCTGGCAACAGAAGATCTGACAGGAAACGGCTGGCAGTATATGTTTTCATTTTTCAGCATACCGTGTTTCTGGGTCATCGGCAGCATTTTTGAAAAAAGGTGATACAGATGCCGTCCAATATAATCAGAGCGATATTATGAACAGAGCCCTGTGTGAGGGCATCTGTGATCTGCAGAGGGTGAGGATATGGAGAATAGTGGATACATGAATCGCCTACCGGAGCATGGAAATGAGAGAGCAGGATAGATGACTTTAAACATAATTAGAGATGACATAACAAAACTCGATGTGGATATAATCGTCGATCCGACCAACAGGGACATGATCCCCGAGGCCGGAGCCTGCCGGCATATCTTTGAGGCTGCCGGAAAAGAGCAGCTCGTTTCCGAGTGCACTCAGATCGGAGAACTGGGCTACGGCGAGATCGCCGTGACATCGGCAGGAAGACTGCCGGCCGGGAAAATAATACACACAGTAGGACCGGTCTGGAAGGACGGGCACAAGGGCGAAGAGATCATCCTCATGGCATGTTACATGAAGGCCCTGGACTATGCCGCTTCCGTAAAAGCGGAGAGCATAGCCTTCCCGCTGATATCCACAGGGCACAGGGATTATCCGCGTCAGAGGGCGCTGCAGGCGGCAGTAGATACGATAAGAGAATTCCTCACAGATCATGAGATGACCGTATACCTAGTCGTTTACGATGACGAGGCTTTTCGGATATCGCAGGAACTGTACGACAGCGTCGAAGTGTATTTAGAAGACAATTACATCGGCGATGAAGAGGATATATGTCAGCGGATGCCGGATGGCGGCAGCGTCAGGGAAATTACAGAACAGCCCGGCGCAGGGCAGCCTGCGGAAGCGGGCGGTGCGGTACCGTACACTGTCAAAAAAAGCGCGCAGCTGACACGGAAGGATATCGAAGCCAAACTGGACGAGACTTTTTCTGAACGGCTGCTGCGGTATATAACCGAGAGAGACCTTAAGGATGCGGATGTATATAACAGGGCCAATATCGACAGAAGGCTCTTTTCAAAGATCCGCAGCCATAAGGATTACAGACCGACAAAATATACGGCGATGGCTTTTGTCATAGCTCTGGAGCTCAACATGGACGATGCGGCAGATCTGCTGCAGAGCGCGGGCTATGCATTTACAAACAGCAGCCGGTTCGACATAATCATTCAGTATTTTATCTCTCACGGAGAGTATGATATTTTCAGGATCAATGAAGTCCTGTATTCTTTCGGCCAGCATATGCTGGGCGCATGAGTCGTGCAGGACAGAGGCGGCAGATCAGATAGGAGCAAAACATGTTTGATGACGATGACGATTTTCTGAATCCGTTCAGCGACAAGAACGACAACGGATATTATGACGCACAGGATCGCTGGATACATGAAAATTATTTCGGTGATGACGACGGGGAAGCAGAAGGAGAAGCCGAGGATGAAGATGAGGAGGGAGACGAACAGTGCCGCAGCACCTGTGCTGCGGCGGATCCTTCCAGAGGGATACATCGCGACCCAGCAGATCAGACACAGCAGCATCTGAGAAAAGTCGGCGGCGGAACTGTCAGTGCAGTTGGCGGCAGTAAAAAGGTAAAGAATCATGCCGATACAGCGGGCGGCGGTGCAAAAACAAAAAATGATGTCAGTGCAGCAGGAGCCGACAATGTCGGCAAGATAGTCGTTATCGTGGTCTTTGCGGTGCTGGCCATCCTTCTTGTGGTACTGTTTTTATCAGGTATGCCGCTGGGCTGAAGAAATAAAGATATAATTATGCGGCTGGCGGAGAGGAGCACTGATGGCCTACAGCGAGTTAATAAAAAACTTCGGGCGAATAAGGGATTATATGCGTGGCTTTTATGTATACGGTTTTAAAAGCCGCAGCGATTATAATGAGAAAAGTGCGCGCAGTTATGATAATGAGCGCAGGCGTATAGAAAGCTGGCTAGGTGATCATATGTTTTTCAGACAGGATGCTTCCGGGAAAAACATATTTATTTCCGTAGACAGCCGTTCGATACCGCATAATCCTCTCTACAATGCATTCAAGGCTAAAAGTTTTACAGACAATGATATCATCTTCCATTTTTATGTTTTGGATATGCTTTCTGACGGTCAGAAAATGACAGTAAGAGAGATAGCGGATAAAATAGAAGATTCGTATCTGTCGGAATTCAGGACAGCCAGGATACTGGATGAATCGACCATCCGCAAGAAACTGAAAAAATATGAAAACCTTGGCATGATCGATAAAGAAAAGCATGGATGCGAGATGCTGTATAGCCGCAGTGACAGCAATATAGATCTTGACGGCTGGCATGATGCGGTCAGTTTTTTCAGCGAAGCAGGACCTGCAGGCGTAGCAGGATCATATCTATTGGATAGGTCCGGCAGCCTATGCGATATATTCCGCTTTAAGCACCATTATATACTTTATGCACTTGACAGCGAGATACTGATAACGCTGCTGGAAGCAATGAGCGAAAAACGCTGTGCGGAGGTCGTCGTCAACAAGGAAAAGTGGGAAAAGGAAAGAAGTTATACGGTATATCCGTACAGGCTGTACATAAGTACAGCAAACGGAAGACAGTACCTGTTTGCATATGTATATTACATGCATAAAGCGATGTTTTTCAGATTGGACAGCATAAAGCAGGTGACGCCGGGAGTTGTCGAAAAACGTCATATAAGGTATGGAAAAAAATGCGATGCTCTCAGTAAAAATGTCTGGGGAGTGTCTCTGGGAAAAGAAAATCATACAGATCATATCGAGATGTATATCCATGTAAGCAGGGGAGAAGAACATATTATTGCCAGACTTGAAAGAGAAAAGCGATGCGGCTCCATCGACAGGGTCGATAGAAATACATGGAGATTTTCGGCTGACGTTTATGACGCCGGAGAGATGCTTCCGTGGATAAGGAGCTTCATTGGACGGATATTGAAAATAGAGTGCAGCAATGCTGCGGTAACAGAAAGATTTTATGCGGATCTGGACAGGATGTATGAAATATATGGAAGTGACGGATATGGTATTCAGTGAGATATACGGGAGTTATTATAATACAGTCACGGCCATATTGAGCGAGGCAGTGACTGGGGAACTGACAGCTGACAGGATCAGTGACATCATACGCAGAAAAGCATTTGCAGAAAGCGTAATGACTATTCCCAGTGCGCTGAAGAGCGGTGAATGGCCTTTCCTTAAAGAAGATATGAAAACGCCGCTCAGGAATATCCCGATAATGCCGCTCACGCTTCTTGAGAGGCGCTGGCTGAAAGCCATATATTCCGATCCCAGGATAAGGCTTTTCGATCCGCCGCCGGCAGGGCTGGAAGATGTTGAACCTCTCTTCACACAGGATATGCTCGTATATTATGACAGATACAAAGACGGCGATCCTTATGGAGACGAAAACTACATGAAAAATTTCCGTACAGTATTGTCAGCGCTGCATGAGAAGAGAAAAATGCATATAGATTTTCTCGGACAGAAAGGCAAAAAAAACAGCTGGGAATGCATCCCGCATATGCTGGAGTATTCTGCAAAGGACGATAAGTTCCGTCTCAGTGTTATCAGGGATTCGCGCTTTTTTATGATCAATGCTGCACGAATAACGGCCTGTGAAGTGCTCGGCAATTATGCAGAAGCAGAATGCATCTGTCCGCAGAGAGAAAAGGCTGAAGTGGTGCTGGAGCTTACAGATGAACGCAATGCGCTGGAACGCATAATGATAGATTTTTCTCATTTTGAAAAAGAAACGGAGAAAATAGATGACTGCAGATACAGGATCACTGTCAGGTATTTCGCAGAGGATGCGACAGAGCTGCTCATTCGTATCATGTCATTCGGGCCGGTGATAAAAGCAGTATATCCTGATCCATTCATTGACATGCTCAAAAAAAGACTGGACATGCAGAAGGCTACAGCAAAACGCAGCCGTAAATGAGTTCGCAACTTTTTTTCCGTGATTTCTTACAGCATACATATTATTATCTCATCATGAAAGCGAAAGCATATGCCTTCGCATCTAAAGACGCTTACAGCAAATAAATACTGATCAATATCATGACCCCTTCGGACGCTGTGAAGCAGGTCTTTACAGCACAGCTGAAGGAGTAACCAAATGCGTCTTGCAGGGAAAGACACTCACAGCAAGAGCTTTATATAAGCAGGAAGGAATGCGGTATATAATACCAAATCTTTATAACAGCAATGATTTTAATGTTGACATAAACGGTGAAATATTCGGATTGCCCAATAACAACATTGCAGGTATTGTAACTCAATGTATGTAATTGGTAAAATTGTTCTTAATAATAGAGACGGGATTACATATTTATATCAAAATGATGATGTGGATATTTACGAAAATTATGGAGATAATGATAGTATTAAGCTCGATTATTTTTTGATAAGAGATGCCATCACAACTGAAGATTTTGATACAGAGCATTTAACAGAATACACACTCTGTAGTAAATGCGGCGCAATATATGAAACAAATAATCTAAATGCGGTAAAATGTGATTGCGCAACCGAGATGAATATTCAAGTGTATAAGATTGAAAGCGGTGTTGGTACACTAGAAAATAGAAACAATATATATGAATGCCCATGTTGCGGGCACAGTAGAAATTCGGGTATTGTTAGAACATTAAATATAGGTAAAGATGAAGCAACGGCTTTAATTGCACAAGCATTATATCAATCGATAGGTGTAGAAGAGAATTACAAAGACAGAGGGGGAAAAAAGAAGCTTTCATTTAGAAATGTATCAGCTATAAAATCTGAAGAAAAATTAGTTAAACAGTTCTTATCATTCTCTGACAGTCGTCAGCAGGCAAGTTTTTTTGCAGTCTTTTTTAATGCAAATCATACGCGATTTCTGCAAAAACGTCTTCTATGGGATGCTATTGAAAAAAACAAATATGAAGATCTTTCGGTTGACTTTCTCGCAGCTTTTATGGAAAGAAAAATTAGCGAAAATGAATTATTTGATGATGGCATGAATAGTCAAAAACAGGCTTGGGCAGCAATACTGACAGAATTAATGAAGGTTGACGGGTTGTATGGTGGTGAAGGTTTAGGCTTATTCCATTTTGTATTAGACTTAAATACCATTATGTCTCAACTTAGCGAAGAAGATATTGAAGATGAATTTGGACAATATGATATAAATAAGAGGGATTTAGAGCAAATTATTAATATTATATTTACAACATTTAAAACTTCGAGTGCAATTAGACACACACAGTCTACATTGACTACAGAAGAAAAAAAAGAAACTTTAGGTTACAGAAGATTTGATAATTATATTATGCTAAGAAGAAATGTAAGAGATAAAAATATATCTAGTTTTTTGCCTATTAAGAATTCTGGAATGAATGCAAATATGAATTATATAATGAAACTGTGTAATTGTGATGCAGATATGGCAAAAAATATATTGGAAAGTATTTTTAGAGTAGTTGGCATAGAAGGACAATTATTTTCAAAACATGCCGCGAAAGAGGCATACCAAATTGATGCAAGCAAATATATTTTAAAGAATTATAAAACCACACAATATTACAGATGTCCAAAATGTGGTATTATTACGCCATACAACGTTCATGGTATTTGTCCAACAATGGATTGTACAGGGAATCTAGTTGAGTGTGATCCAGATGTAGTATTAAAAAATAATTATTATAGGGAACAGTATAAGACAAAACAAATAGAAAGGATTGTAGTAAAAGAACATACCGCGCAGTTGGACAGAAAAGAGGCCAAGTTATATCAAAACGAATTCAAGGATAAAAAGATTAATATTCTAAGTTGCTCGACTACATTTGAAATGGGAGTTGATATTGGTGATTTGGAAACGGTGTTCTTAAGAAATGTTCCGCCAACACCAGCAAACTATGTACAAAGAGCAGGGCGGGCTGGCAGACGGTTAGATAGTTCTGCATTTGTTATTACTTATTGTGGATCCAGTTCACATGATTACACTTTTTTTGAAACGCCAAATAAAATGATTTCAGGCATTATTAAACCTCCTTTTTTTGAAGTTACTAACGAAAAGATAATAATTAGGCATTTAATGGCTGCAGCATTGGGATATTTCTTTAAAATTAATCCAGACTATTTCGCAAGTATTGATAATCTGGTTTGCCGAGGAGGCATAAGGGAATTTATTAAGTATTTGAAGACAAAGCCAAATGAGTTGAACGATTATATTAACGATTCTATTTTGGCACCAGACATACGTGAAAAATATTTTAATTTTAAATGGTTTGACCATATTGAAAGTAACGATATTCTTGGATCATTTATGACATCAATAGAAGATAACATAGCAACTTATGAAATAGCTATGAATAAAGCGTCACAAGAAGAAAATTTCGGAGATGCGAAATATTATAAATTTCAAATTGATAAAATTAAAAAAGAAAATGTAATTGATGTATTGTCCAAAAACAGCATTATCCCGAAATATGGATTTCCTGTAGATTTAGTAGATTTAAAGGTAATGGAAAAAGGAACAATTAATACCAAATACGATTTATCAAGGGATTTAAAAATTGCGATTTCTGAGTATGCGCCAGATTCCGAAGTGATTGTTGATAGTAAAAAATTAACTTCTAAATATATTTCACTTCCTAAAAGTAATGAACTTACAAGATACTATTTTAATAAGTGTGGTAATTGTAGAAAAATAAACATCAGTAAGACCCCATATTCATTCGAAACATGTGACTACTGTGGAGCAACATTTGAAAATAAAAGTGATAATAAATATTTTATTATTCCTTCTTTGGGATTTAGAACTGGCGAGACAAAAGAAAGCACTCGAATGAAGCCAAAGCGTTCATATGCTGGTGAAGTATCATATTTAGGAGGGGGTAATAGAAATGAATATGTGATTGAGATTGAAAACGTATTAAAAGCAGTAAGCAGCACAGATGATGAATTGTTGTTAATGAATAAAAGGCCATTCTATTTATGCCCTGTTTGTGGTTACAGTCAGATAGGAAGTAATTTTGATTCTCCTGAATTGACAAAACAACATATAAATTATAGAGGATATGAATGTGAAAACAAATTATTAAAGAAAATTTATTTGGGACATATTTTCAAAACGGATGTTGCCAGATTAACGATACCGATTCTAAAAAATGAATCTCCTGAGGACTATTCAATTGCATTATCGTTTTTATATGCTTTGCTCGAGGGAATTAGCGCAGAATTTAATATTGAGAGGACCGATATTAATGGACTGGTTGAACAAAATGAAAATAATATTTCATATGATATATTAATTTATGATGATGTACCTGGTGGAGCCGGTTATATTAAACGTATCATGAATAAAAATGCAATTATTAATTCATTAAAGGCTGCAAAAGAAAAAGTATCTCAGAATTGCTGTGATGAGAATACATCTTGCTACAATTGTTTAAGAAATTATTATAATCAGTCAAAACATCCAAGACTTAAAAGAAAGTATGCATTGATGGCGCTTGATAAGTTATTAAATAATTAGATTATTATTTAGATAATGTGTGACAGTAATCACATTCACAATTATCTTTTCTATAATCAGTTACTGCTATATCAATTATTGTCTGCATGGTATAATAAAAATTAGTGTTATTGAGTGCTGTATGGGGAGTTGTTATGGATGAGAAAAACAAAAAAGACATAATAGATTCAATGATGAATATTGAATACTATCCAGTTACTGAAAATGAAGAGGTAAAGGCGGATAAATATGTGAAGATTCCTTTATCAGAAATCTCGGCATTTGGGGTCGCTTTTTCATCTTTGCCGGAATCGTTTCGTACTATTGCTCAAACAATCAATACAGGAGGTGGGCAGCAGTTATATAAAGCAGTTTTTCCATCAGGAGTTTCTGGACATTTGGCTGAATTTAAAAACGGAAGCGGTTATTTAGGAACTATTATGAATAGCAACGGCATAGTAGGCCAAGCAAGACTGATACCAGCTGGTGCATCTGCTGCCAAAATATCTACAGTTGTGCCTTATGATCCGACTATGATTTTCATGGCAGTTGCATTGGCAAGCGTTAATCATAAACTGGAGAGCATTCAAGAAACCCAGCAGAAGATAATAAATTTTTTAGCGCAGAGCAATGAGGCGCAGCTCCGAACAGATCTACAGAACCTGGCTGATGTCCAAAACAATTATAAATATAATTGCGATAATGAGAAATATGTAAGTTCAAAACTGAATTTAGTTCAGGACATTAAACGCGAAGCAAAAAAGAATATTGATTTCTACCAAGTACAGATCAAAGAAATATTAGATAAAAAACAAATCATTCACAGGAATCAGGATACCAAAGATAAACTAAAAAAGATCATAAGCAAATTCCAATATTATCATCTTGCGGTATATCTGTATTCCTTCTCTACTTTTTTAGAAGTGATGCTTCTCGGCAATTTCAACGCGGAATATTTGAAAAATGTTGTTAATGATATCAAAGAACGTGCTGGTGATTATCAATCACTATACGATGATTGCTATGAGCAAATTGAAAAACATGCTAACGCTTCTATTGAATCAAAACTTGTAAAAGGAGTATCACATTTTGACAAGGTCACAGGAGAGGCTGTCGCAAAGATGCCGATAATAAGCAAGACGTTGATAGATGAAACTTTGATCGGTGCAAGCGATTTGATAGATGATTTTGATGCAAAGAAGATAGACAAGATTCTGGGGCAGTTCAATAATCAGAGCAGCAGCGGTATCGAAGTATTCATTGAAAACATCAATACAGTAAATTACTTATATAATAAACCGATACAGCTTATTTTTGATCAAGATAATATTTATCTTGAAAAAGAAGTGGCATAAGGTTGGGGTAGATGAAATGTAAAAGCGCGCTTATTTTAAGCATATTAAGTTGCTTCACAGGGCATGAATTGACACATTGAACTAAGTATACTGGAGTAATTATTAAGATTTATAATATGGCATAGTATACTTTTACTGTTGATATGTACTGGTTAAAAGTAAATATCTTATGAAAAAGAGGAATGTATGGATATACCTATCTCATTAAATGTGGATACATCTAAATTATTAAAGATATTTGATAATATGAGCGAAAGTTATAAAATTTTTTGGTTTAAAGCGATTTTATTACTGATAGAAACCGGAAAAACAGTATTGACCTTTAACGAGATAATTGATCAAATGATTATAAATGCCTGGTATATGGTAAGCGAATACAAACTTAATTTAGGGCCAAATGATACCTTGGAAAAAATCGTCATAATGATTGGGAAAAAAGAGGACATTAAATCATTTGATAAAAAGGATAAAATCCTTAATTATTTAGAAGAAAAAAATGATAAAGATATAAATGCAAAAAAAGATATTTTGGCATTAAATGTACCGTACAGACTTCAGGCGCCTTTTCTTTCGTTAAAAGATTCGTCAGTTTGGAATAGACGAGATGATATTATAGCGTATATAAACAATACAGATAATGCTATCTATTCAATTGATGGGAAAAATAGATCAGACAGCAGGATATATATTTCACGTGAATGGATGGATTACTTTAATGCAAATATTGGCATTCTAAAAGGATGGGTGGATTATAATCTTATTGCGTATCTTCAAAGAAGGAATCCAACAGTTCCTGGCATAATAGATAAGATATATCCTCCACAAAAACGACAGTTAAACCAAGCAAAAAAATACTGGAAGGCAATAATAAATGAGGGAGGTATAATTGATATTTATACGGGACAAAATATGTATGGGAGAGACCTTTCTATAGATCATTTCATCCCGTGGTCTTATGTTGCCAGTGATGAACTGTGGAATCTAATTCCAACTGATAAATCAACTAACAGCAAAAAAAGTAATAATCTCCCCAAATGGAGTCGCTATTTTAAAGGATTATGCGAGGTTGAATATAAGGCATATAAATTATTGTATGAGGATCCAAGAGTGTATAATTTGTTTGAAAAATGCAAGAAAGAAAATTTGAATAATGAGGAAGTAATATACAAGTTGTACAAACCCGGATTAGATGTGATAACTTTCTCTAATCAATTAAATCATTTGATGCGCCCAATATATGCAGCAGCTAAAAATATGGGTTTTGCAGAGTGGGTATTGAAATGAAAGAATACGAAGCCCGGACAATAAGATATTATAACGATAATGCCGAGGCATATTTTGAATCCACTTCATCGATAGATATGCAGGAATTATACTCATGGTTTTTAAGTTATATAAATGCTGAATCAAGAATACTTGATTTGGGATGTGGTTCAGGACGCGATGCGAAATATTTTTCATCAAAAGGATATGAAGTGATAGGGGTAGACGGATCGAAAGAATTGTGTAAACATGCAGCAAATTTTTCGGGCTGTGAAATCTATTGCAAACTTTTCTCAGAGATTGATTATTATCGTGAGTTTGATGCAGTATGGGCATGCGCTTCTTTATTGCATATTGCAAAAAATGATATAAATAATATCATTAAATTAGTCACTAAATCATTAAAGCCGGGCGGCATTTTTTTCAGCTGCTATAAATATGGAGAAAAAGAAGAAATACGCGGTGAGCGCTACTATAATGATTATACTGAAGCGGAAATATATAAGCAATTCTATGATAATGAACTTGATGTTATAGATGTAAAGATCACTGACGATAAAAATAATAACAATAATACTAAATGGATTAATGTTATTGTACGTATGACTGAGAAATAATAAGGAGCGGATTTATGGGAGATATCAAAGAAATCCAAAAAGCCATCATAAAATTCAATGAAGACCGCGATTGGGATCAGTTTCACAGTCCGGAGAATTTGGCCAAGTCCATATCGATCGAAGCCGGCGAGCTGCTGGAATGCTTCCAGTGGAGCAGTGATTTTGATATAGATGATGTTTGTGAGGAACTTGCTGACATCATGAATTACTGTCTGGTGCTTGCTGATAAACTTGGTGTAGATGTAGAGACGATCCTCATGGAAAAACTCAAAGTCAACGAAGAAAAATATCCTGTAGAAAAGAGCAAGGGCAGGAGTACCAAGTATGACAAACTCTGATGAAGGCAGCATAGAAGTCAAAAAACTTCAGTTCAATAATGAAACAAAAGACAGGGTCAAAGGCAGCGAGTATGAATATGGCACCAATTGGCCTGTTGTTTATATACTCAATAACGATGAAGAAGCCTATGTCGGCGAGACAGTCGATGTTTCGGTTAGAGCCGGTCAGCATTGGCAGCATGAAGAAAAACGCATCTTTGATCAGATGCATATAATCAGCGACGATGATTTCAACAAATCGGTCATTCTCGATCTTGAAGCTTACCTTATCAAATATATGTCTTCTGACGGCAGGTTCCTGCTGCAGAATGGCAATAACGGCCTTTCAGAGCACAATTATTATAACAGAGAAGAATATGAGAGCCGTTTTGAAGAAGTCTGGCGAAAACTCAAGAATGAAGGCCTTGTCAGAAACACTATCGAAGACATTGAGAATTCGGATCTGTTCAAGTATTCGCCATACAAAGCGCTTACAGCAGAACAGGAAAGCACATTAATTGAAATACTTAACATCCTTAAGGATGATGTAAAAAATGGAACTGAATCAACCGTATTGGTAACAGGGGGAGCCGGGACCGGCAAGACGGTGCTGGCAGTTTTTCTCATGAAGCTTTTGGCCGAGGTCAATGAAAAAGTACCGTATTCTGATCCGGAAGAAATGGATGAGATAGATGTGCTTGCAGATGAAATAGGAAAGCTGAAAATCGGACTGGTAATACCAATGCAGTCGCTTCGCAGCACGATAACGAAAGTGTTCGAAAGTATTAAAGGCTTGTCCCCGGAAATGGTGGTAAAGCCGGAGGATGTTCCTTACAATAAATATGATATGCTGATCGTTGATGAAGCTCATAGATTGAGACAGAGAAAAGCATTGGCGCATTATCCCAGATTTGATGCCTGCAATGATGCCCTTGGGCTGGGAAAGGACGGCACCGAGTTGGATTGGATAATAAAATGCAGCAAAATGCAGGTGCTGTTTTATGACAGCGGGCAGTCGGTAAAACCGTCTGATATCGATGGCGGATATATCTCAGACACTGTGAAGAAAAGAAATTACAGGGAATGTACGCTTGAGTCTCAACTCAGATGTCTTGGCGGCAATGATTACATAAACTATATTACATATATCCTGAAACATGGGGGACCAGCAAAACCCAAGATATTTCCCGGGTATGATTTTAAGATGTTTGATGATATAGAAGAAATGTTTTCTGTAATAAGGCAGAAGAATGATGAAGAAGGCCTGTGCAGGGTGGCAGCAGGATATGCCTGGAAATGGGTGACGAAGGATAAAGCAAACAGAGATAAAGGGATGCATGATATCTGCCTGCAGGGGCATGAATACGACTGGAACAGTACAGCGACCGACTGGATCAATTCAAAGAATTCTATAAATGAAATCGGATGCATTCATACAGTTCAGGGATATGATCTCAATTACATCGGCGTTATATTTGGAAATGAAATCAAATATGACAAGACGCAGGGTGGAATCATAGTTGACAGATCTGAATACTATGATCGTATAGGGAAAACGGCGCTCAAAGATGATGACGAACTTCGCGATTATATTATCAATATTTATGTGACATTGATGACTAGAGGTATCAAAGGCGCATACGTTTATGTGTGCGATGATGGACTGAGAGAGTATATGGGGCAGTATATCTTAGATATTGAGAAATAATATGTTAAGTGATACTGCAGTTTAAAAAAGAGATAGAGCTTTATGAAAATAATTAAAGATATGGCAACAGAATTGTTTGTTGAGAAATCAATTGAAGTACTAAAAAAAATTGAAACGAAAACAGATAATAAAGAGCCGAAAAAAAGGAATCACAAAAATAGTGTAAGATTACCGTTTGAATTAACTGTAAAACCGCATAAAACAGTAAGTGGGTATACATACATTTTTAGTGATGAAAAAAATGATAGCAAATATATTGCAAAAAAAATATTAGCAAAACGAGTGTGGGAAATTTATAATACCAACAACCAATTAATCGGGTCGGTTAGGAAAGTTAAAACTTATTTAAAAGAATACTATGAACTTAAAGATGGAGAGAATAAAATAGGGAAAATCATTTGTTATTTACCTGGATGTTATAAACTATCATCAGAAGCCATAAAAGTTGATATTCACAAAGATATTAGAGGAAATTCATATAATGTGAAATCAAATAGGGAAACAATAATACAAATAATTCGTAATAACTATCCAAACGATATTAATATAGCAGGTAAGATGGTTAAGTATAATAAACAAATGAAATGTGCTGTTAAATTTCTATCTGAGAAAGAAGAAATAACGGCAATTTTAATTGCTATGACTTTAGAATATGATAGGGTAGAAACAATAAAAATAGTAAACAGACCTAGTATTGATTATTAAAGTATGGTGTTGATGATGTCAACGCCGACTTCGTTTTGACCGAAAACGCCGACGAAAATTGACCTACTCCCGCCGACTTCCAAGCGCCGGATCCAAATCGCCGACGCGAAGCCTGTCTTTTAATCTGTAAGTGCTTCCCTTGATGTTGACCACAAAAGAATGATGCAGCAGTCTGTCAAGAGTCGCGGTAGCAATAACTGTATCTGACATCATCTCTCCCCACTCGCTGAAATGCTTGTTGCTGGTAAGGATGATGCTTCCTGTTTCATACCGGCGGCAGACTATCTGAAAGAACAGTTCTGCAGCCTCCCGGTCCATTGTAGTGTATCCGACTTCATCAATGATCAGTATGGCGGGTCTGGTATATATCCTCCAGCGCCGGTCCAGTCTGTTCTGACTTTTGGCCTTCAACAGATCCCGGATCATATGCGACAGGTTCGTGAAGTACACCGTTCTGCCGTTTTCGATGGCTTTTAGCGCAAGTCCGATGGCGAGATGTGTCTTGCCGACTCCGGGCGGTCCCAGAAAAAGGACATTTTCATTTCTCTCAACGAACACGAGCGTAGAAAGATCGTTGATCATTTCTCTGTCGATGCTCGGCTGGAAATCGAAATCGAATTCATCGAGAGTCTTGCGTGACGGCAGTTTGGAAAGTTTTAGTCTTGTCTGCTCGCTTCTTCTGCGGCGTGCCTGCTCTTCTTCCAAAAGCAGGCCGTGAAGAAAGTCGAGATATGTTATCTCATCATCACGTGCGGCTTCATCCAGCTTTGCATCCAGGAGCTGTTCTGCGGTAGTGAGCCCCATGTCGTCAAGAAGCTTAAGCGTGTGTTCGTATTCAACCATTTGA
>Ga0160425_1002511_pt1 | contig 14749 bp, 9 predicted proteins | sample BioMet8_FD_108193 | JGI IMG/M metagenome (GOLD analysis project Ga0160425, IMG submission 108193) | Microbial communities from bioreactor (seeded with sewage sludge) at Lawrence Berkeley National Lab, California, USA - Biofuel... | ecosystem: Engineered > Bioreactor > Anaerobic > Unclassified ...
CGCGCATGCCGGGAATCAGCTCGCCTTCAATCACATATTCGGCGTGGGCAATACACTTTTCTCCAATGGTCAGACACGGCGCCAGCTCCACAGGACGCTTGCGTATGGCGCCGGCCACAGACAGCTCGTTGAAGCCCAGGGGCGTCGTGGGCGGTTCAAAGCAGGAGGCAATCTCAATAGCCGGATCTACACCGATACTGATGGAGATGGGAAGAGGCTTTCCCGCCGCTTCCGCCTTCTGCCGGAATACGTCCAGATGCCGTGCGCCGGGGACGAAATACATGGAAATGAGGTCGCTGCCCTGCAGACAAAGACGGTGGATCGTGACGTCCGACTCACCCGTTTCCGGATCGGAGGCGTAGCACATGCCCATGGTAATATAAGGACCCGCGTCCTCTTCCGTATTGGTGGGTGCCGGCAGCAGCCTGCGGATGTCGAAATCCTTCTCAGACGAAAGATGCACGATTTCCTGACAGGGAATATGGCGCGCCTGTGTGACTGTCGGGGCTATCGGGTGAGAAACAGCCCAGTTGAGCAGATGTCCCAGCCGGTCGGGACGTTCGCCCAGCAGATAGCCGACACGTTTCCGAGTGGCCAGAAGACCGATCAGCACCCGCGCGTCCGGGTGACCGACGATCTGGTTGAAGATCATGGCCGGCCCTTCCCGGGTAGGGCGCATGACCGTGCCGCCCGCTCCGATGTAGCGATAGACACCGGCCAGCTCCGCATGGGGATCCACCGGCGTGTCGGTGGTGATAAGCTGGCCGTCAAGAGAGGACAGCAGCGCCAGTGCAGAGCGCAGATCATAAACGTTGTTTTCCATGAATACCTCCTGTTGCCCGGTAAGCCGCTGTTGCCGCGGCCTGCATTTTCACCCCGCGCCGACAGAACACCCCCGGCAGAGTTACAGTGCCGGGGGCGCTTTGTCAAACAGGGTGAGGGAGTGAGTAAATCAATTATTGAACGGGTTTGAGCTTAAGGATCTCACGCGCTTCGTCAGGCGTTGCGACTTCCATCCCCAACTCGTGGATGATGCGGACGGCGCGTTCGACCATCTCCGCGTTGCTCTTGAGAAGCTGACCGGGTGCGTAATAAATGTTGTCCTCCATGCCGACGCGGGCACCGCCGCCCTTGAGAACCGTCATGGCCATGCCGGGCACATGGTTTTTGGCGCCGATGGAGATGGTGCTGAAATCAACGAACTGATTGGTGGGCAGCTGGCTGATCATGAAGTCCAGATTCTTTTCGGAAAAAGCGATGGAGCCCTGGCTGATGCGATCCATGCCCATAACAAAGGACAGCGAAACAGGATCTTCCAGAACGCCGGCGGGCTGCAGTACGTTGAAAACGTCAGCCACGGAGGTGGGTTCAAAGCATTCCAGCTCCGGCTTGATGCCCATTTCCTTCATTTTGCCGGCATACTTCAGCAGGAAGGGACGATACCACTCGTATACGAAAGTGCGGTCGCCCCAGCTGGTGCCGATCAGGGAGCAGTCGAGGGAGCACATCTCGGGCTTGACCAGATCCTTGTAGTACAACAGCTGCATGCCGTCCTCGGCGACAGTGCCGGCCCTGTTGGCGGGCGCCGTAGAATACTGCAGCACCATGTTGCATTTGGCGCGGACTCCGGCGCCGATTTCGCTGTAAACCGCAGGATCGTTGGTGGAGATACCTTCTTTATCCCTGGCGTGGATATGAACGACGGCGGCACCCGCGTTGTAACAGTCATAGGCGGAACTGGAGATTTCCTTGGGCGCCAGAGGAATGTTGGGATTGGCCTCTTTGCCGTGGAAGGCACCGGTCTGGGCCACTGTGATGATGATTTTTCTTTGCTTCATAATGTATTCGACCTTTCTTTCTCCTTTTGCTCCCCACTATAGCTGAGGGGGCGGCAAAACAGCCTCCGGACGCCCGGCTTGCGCACGGCGGACAGAAGCATTGTCTGCTCTTGCCTGCTTTCTTGCAAAAAGCGTGCCATTTATCCAAAAACGGCCGTGAAAAGATGATACTTATCTCTCAGATGCGCAGAAAGCGCCATACGGGCCCGCTTTTTGTCTTCCGGCGGCCGCCCATTGTCCGAAGGAAGAAAAAGACGGTCATAAAGAAAGAAAAAAGTGTTGGGAATTTTCAACACGACAAATTGACTTTTGTATCTTTTCCGCGCATAATAAAAAAATCAATCAAAGCGAGGTGGACATGTTGAATGACATTCTTGGCCCCAATTTTGCCCCGGAGCTGACCGCCTCCAAGGCTCTGCCCTTTTTTGCGGCCGCCATCCAGTCCCTGGGCGAGTCGGTCATTGTTGACTCGGAGCTGCGGATGATCTTTATCTCGGACGACTATGCGAAAACCATGGGGATCGATCTGCAAAAATCGCTGGGGCAGAAGATCACGGATGTTCTGGATTCCACAGAGATCCCCCTCGTTCTCAAATCCGGCCGGGCGATCCGGAACGCCCTTTACGTCCGCAACGGGAAAAGCTTCTGGGTCCACCGCTTCCCCATTTTTGAGAAGGATTCGGACAAACCTGCGGGCGTCCTCGCCATGTGCCTGCTTTCCTCAGAGATCCAGTCCAATGAAATGCGCCGCCAGCTGAGTCTGCTGACCAGGGAAACCAACTATTACAAAACCAAATATCTGCAAAGCTCTGTGCCGCGATACGGTATCGACAATATTGTCACACAGAGTCCCACCATGCTGGCGCTCAAGGAGATGCTCTCTCAGATCTCGAGTACGCCGTCTACCGTGCTTCTCACCGGAGAGAGCGGCACCGGCAAGGAGGTCTTTGCCAACGCCATCCACTCCGCCTCCCCCCGACATGACAAGCCCTTTGTGCGTATCAACTGCGCCGCCGTACCTGACAGCCTGCTGGAGGCGGAGCTGTTCGGCTACGAGGAAGGGTCCTTTACAGGCGCTCTGAAGGGCGGTAAGGTGGGCGATTTCGAAGCGGCCAACGGCGGTTCCATCCTCCTTGACGAGGTGGACGCTTTTCCCCTGAGCATGCAGGCGAAGCTCCTGCGCGTGATCCAGGAAAAAGAGGTCAAAAAGGTGGGCAGCTCGACGGTGACGCCCATCGACGTCCGCTTTATTTTCGCCACCAACAAAAACCTGGCGGATCTCGTTAAACAGGGCCTGTTCCGGGAAGATTTTTATTATCGCATCAACGTGATTCACTTTGAAATCCCGCCGCTGCGGGAGAGAAGAGAGGATATCCCGCTGCTGGTGGACTGGTTTGTCGAAAAATACAACAGGGAATTCGGCATGAATGTGGCAGGAGTGGAACAAAGCGTGATCCCGGTGCTGCAGACTTACAAGTGGCCTGGTAATATCCGGGAACTGGAGAACTATGTGGAGCGTGCCTTTAACTACAGCCACGGCAGCGGAAAGCTGACGCTGGAACAATTTTTCCCGCAGCCGCATAAGCTGCCCCATGTATCTGCAGAGAACGAGCAGCTGACCCTGAAAACTATCCGCGAACAGGCAGAGCGTCATGCGATCCTGCGAACGCTGGAGGAAGCGGAATGGAATAAAAAGGAAACCGCCCGGCGCCTTGGCATCGACAGAAGTCAGCTCTATGAAAAGATGAACCGCTATCACATTGAAAAGTAACGTCCGCTGCAAGAGGACAGTTAGAAAAAACAGACACCCGCGTTACTGAATTCACACAGCCTCAAAGGGAGTGTCTGAAAAAACCTACACAAAATTTTCCGAAAAAAAGGCGGAAAATGCGGAATAACAATTGAAAATAGCGTTTTTGATTAAAAATCCATAAAACGTGGGGGATTTGAATATTTTTAAAGCAATTGCGCCTGATGGCATAGTTTTTGCTGTCGATAAAGAGAAGCGAACAGGCGAATGCTTCAAGAATATTTAGGAGGAGAAGAAAATGAAATTTCGCATGAACACCCCCACGCTGCTCAAAACATTGATTTGTTTTGGCGTCATCCTGCTGTTTTGGTTTATTCCACCTCTGGCCCCGCTGACGGTCACCGGCATGCGTGTCATCGGCGTTTTTATCGGCACCATTCTGCTTTTGTCGTTGGTGGACACCGTTTGGCCCGCCATACTGGCAGTGGCACTGCTTTCCCAGACCGGAGTGGCGACGCTGAACGCGGCCATTGCCGGTTCCTTCGGCAGCTGGATTGTCTACTTCGTACTCATGTCCTTCGTCATGACCTATGCTCTGACCGAAGCCGGGTTTACCGCGCGGCTGGCCTGCTGGTTCATGAGCCGGAAATTTGCCAGCAAAAGCCCGTGGATGTTTACCTTTTCCCTGGCCGCCCTCGGCATGCTGCTGGGACTTTTCATGGATCAGGTCCCTGCCACCGCATTTATGCTGGCCTTTACTGCCAAGATCTATCAGCAGCTGGGCTATAAGACGGGCGACCGCTATCCCATGATGATGAACATCGCCGCCGTCTTTGCCGTCAACATCGGCGGCGCCATGACTCCTATTTCTCACTCCCTTGCCATTCTCGGCATGGGCATCTATCAGGGTGCCACCGGGGAAGCTATTTCGCTTTTCACATATATGATCTACGGCGTTCCCACCGGACTCGTGGCAGCTATACTGCTGGCGCTTCTGATGCGCGTTTTTATCAAGTGCGACATGGATAAGGTGAAGAACTTCGACATCAAGGAAATCTCCGGCAACCAGAAGCCCATGGACCTGAAGGAAAAGACCGTTGTGGCCATCTTCTTCATCACGGCTCTGCTGTGGATGCTGCCCGGCATTCTGAGGCTGTTTGCCAACGGCACGCCTTTTGTCACCTGGATCAACAGCTATGGCATTACCTTCTGGGCGATCCTCTCTGTGACGGTGATGGCGGTGGTCCGCATTGACGACAAGCCGCTGATCGATCTGAAGCACATCCTGAACAAAGAAATCAACTGGGCTGTTCTGGTATTCATCGCCATCGGCGTATATCTGGGCAGCGCCGTCAGCGATCCTTCCGTGGGACTCAGCGACCTGATCACCACCTATTTTGTCCCGCTGCTCAACGGCATGTCCCCCATCATGATCGTGCTGCTCATTGCCTTCCTCACCTGCCTGATTACCAACTTTGCCTCCAACGTGACTACCATCACCGTCATGACCGGCGTGGGTGTGACGCTGGCACTGGCAGTCGGCAATGTCAATCCCGTGGCTATCGCGCTGACCACCACCATGATGGGTTCCTGTGCCTTTATCATGCCTTCCTCCTTCGGCACCATCGCCATGCTGCACGGCAACGAATACAGCAAGCCCAGCCTGATCATCAAGCTTGGCTGTGTGGCCGCCGCTGTTTGCGTGATCGTGGGGACCTTTGTGGGTTACAATATCTGCGCGGCATTGGCTTGATTTCCGTTTTCGGACGTGAAACGACGGCTGGTTGATAAATTTTGATCAATTGCAATGTCAGGATACCGCAGCTGCGGTATCCTGACATTGACAATCATGAAGGAAGGACACAAATGAAACCAATTAAAGTTTTTGCTATCAATTTCGGATCTACCTCCACCAAGATCGCTTACTATGAGGACGATGTTTGCAAACTGACTGAGAGCATTTCCCATCCGGCGGAAGAGCTGAAAAAGTGCGCCTCCATCCAGGACCAGTACGCACTGAGAAAAGACGCGATTCTGCAATTTATGGCACTCCATGACATCGATCTCAACGACCTGGATTCCGTTACCACGCGCGGCGGACAGACGGAGCCTCTGGTGGGCGGCACCTACCGCGTCAACGAGGAGATGATCGCACAGGCGGCTTCGGGCAAGTACGGGACGCACGTCACCAACCTGGGCGGCCGCATTGCCTACGATCTGTGCAAGGAGAGCGACCATGCCATTCCTCTGACCACCGACACGCCTTCCACCGACGAATTTGAGCCTCTGGCCCGTTACTCAGGCCTTAAAGAGATCCCCCGTGTGTCCAGCTTTCAGGCGCTGAATCAAAAGGCCATGTCCCGCTATTACGCCGAGAGCATCGGAAAAAAATATGAGGAACTGAATCTTGTCACCGTCATGCTTGGCGGCGGCATCAGCGTGGTGGCTCACAAAAAGGGCCGCATGATCGACGGCCCCAACGCGCTGGAAGGTGACGGTCCCTTCTCCAATAACCGCTGCTGCTCTGTTCCCGTGGGCGCCCTGGTGCGCCTGTGCTACTCCGGAAAATATGATCTGGAGGGCATGCTGCACCACATCAACGGTGAGGGCGGTCTTGTCAGCTATTTGGGTACCACCGATATTCGCGCGATCGAAAAAAGAGCCGGATCCGGTGACGATTATGCCAAAGAAGTGCTGGAAGCCATGTGCTATCAAACTGCCAAGGATATCGGCGCCTATGCCACCGTCCTCAAAGGCGATGTGGACGCCATCATTTTCACCGGCGGCATGGCCAACTCGGAATTCATCACTTCCCGCATCAAAGAGCGTGTTTCCTTTATTGCGCCCGTGGTGATTCTACCCGGCGAGCGGGAGATGGAGAGCCTGTGCCTGAATTCCTACAAGGCCCTGAGAGGCGAGATTCCTATTCTGACGTTTGAGCCCAAGGAGGTACTTTGACCATGTTTACGACGTTTGCTGAAATCGAAAAATATGTACTGGAAAATCACCTGAAAAAACGTGTGGCTTTGGCCAACGCCCAGGATGACCACGCGCTGGACGCCGTGGTCAATGCCCACCGCAAGGGAGTGGTGGACGGCATTCTCATCGGCGATGTGGCTGAGATTACCCGACTTCTGACCGAATGGGGTGAAAAGCCGGAGGACTACACGCTGATCCCCTGCGAAGGGGAGAAGGAAGCGGCCCGCATGGCCGTAGGCATGGCGGCCGACGGCCGGGCGGATATTCCCATGAAGGGGATCATGCAGACCAGCAGTTTTCTCAAAGCTGTGCTGGACAAGGAGTACGGCTTTGTGGAGCAGGGATCTGTCATCAGTGAGGCCACCATTGTGGAATTCAGCGATCAGAAACGGTTTCTGATCGGCGGCGATTGCGCCATCAATATTGCGCCCGGCAAGGAAGAAAAAAAGAAAATCGCCGAAAACTGCGTGGCACTGGCCAAAGCTCTGCGGATCGACTGCCCCAAAGTGGCCATGATCTCCGCAGTGGAGGTGGTCAATCCCAAGATCCCCAGCACGGTAGACGCGTCTGAGATCGCCGCTGAAGGGATCAAGGGTGCCATCGTGGAAGGTCCCTTCGCACTGGACAACGCCATCAGCCCGGAAGCTGCCAGGCACAAGGGAATCAGCAGTACCGTGGCGGGGAAAGCCGACATTCTCGTCTTTCCCGATCTGTGTGCCGGCAACGTCTTTCACAAGCTGCTTTGCCACATGACGTCCTACCAGGTCGGGTCCACCGTGTGCGGTACTACGCGGCCCGTCATTATGTGCAGCCGCGCCGACAGCGCCGAAACCAAATACCACTGCATCCTGACCGCCGTGGCACAGACGCTCTGAGCGTACGCCGCGTGCGGTATATCTGCCGTAAAAACAAAGAGGAACGCAAGGGGGCGGAGGCCCTTGCGTTCCTCTTTGCGCGTTTTTGCACGTCGCTGTGCAGATTGCCGCTTTGAGGGAAAGCGGCTGGACCTATACCGGCAGGCGACGGGAGGCAGATATTTTTAATTTGTGATCCAAAAAAATACTTTTTTGTTGTCACAAGACAGAAAAAACACTATAATAACATAAAGAACGGTCTGAAGATACTGTCGGCACGAAAAACGTATCCGCCCGCCGGAAAGGGTCTGTTCAGAACGAGGAGGCACTTACATGAATCACCCGGAAAACGGACTGCCAGACGTCTGGAAGCAGGCTTACGAAAAAATGCCTGTTCCCCTTTGCATCCTGTGTGCTTCGGCGGACGATTATCGTCTTTCACTCGTTTCCGACGGACTCTGCGCCCTTTTGGGACGCAGCCGTGAAATGCTGACGGCTTCCGCCGCTGATTTGCTGGACTTTGTCGCGCCGGAGGACCGGGACAAGGCCCGAGGGGCCGCGGAATATGCGCGTATGTCGCCCGGGGCTGAGAGCAGAGTGACTTACCGCCTGCGCTGCGCGGCAGGTGATGCCCGCGTGACCTCCAGCGCCATGGCGGAGCGGAAGAGCGACGGTTCCTTTCTGCTCTATTTTTACTTTTCCGGACTGCCGGACAAGGACGGCGGCGCCATTGGCGCCCCGCAGCGGGAAGTTCGCGCGGCAGACACAGAACCCTCTGTACTGACCGGGAACAGCGATTATTACTGCATCGCGGTCTGGCACAGCGATCTGACCGACAACCGGACACTGTCCTATGAAGCGCTGCAGGAGCGTGCGCTGCCGCTTGATACCGCCTTGCCCTACGATGCCGCCGCGGCCTGGGTGGCCCGGATGCCTCATTCACCCGACGGTCAGCAGAGGCTTGCCGCCCTGCTGGAGAGGAAAACGCTGCTGCGCAGTTATGATGAGGGACACACGTCCTTTACCCTTCAATATCGCCGGGATGAGGACGGTCAGATGCCCTTCTGGGTCGCCCTGACAGTGCGCATCTTTCAGCCTGCCGCCAGCAGCCATGTAGAGTGCTTTGTCACCGCTTTCGACGTGACGGAGAAAATCCTGGAGGCGCAGCTGATCTCCCGCTTTACCATGATGGGCTATGAGGTAGTGGGACTGCTGTCAGTGCCTTCGCGCAAGGTGCGGTATTTTCGCTTCAAGCCTATGCAGTTCGGCATGCAGTTTGAACACTATGAGGACTACTTCACCTCGATCGAGGGAGACCTGTCCGTGGTGATCGCGCCCGACCAGCATGCTGCCGTCAGCCGCGCGCTGCGGCTTGAAACAATCCTGGCGGCACTGCAGAAAACGGCAAGCTACGATTTTTCCTTTGAAGTGACCACCAGCGACGGCCGCCATCGCCACAAGCTGCTGCAGTTTTCCTATCTGGATGAGGCACGGGATACGATCTTCCTGTGCAAGAGCGACATTACCCGCCAGTACCAGCGCGAGCATGAGCAGATCGACCAGCTGCGCGCGGCCAAGCTGGAAGCGGAACAGGCCAATGCCGCCAAGTCCGCCTTCCTTGCCAGCATGAGCCACGACCTGCGCACGCCGCTCAACGGCATTATCGGCTTTACCGATCTGGCACTGGGGGAAACAGATCCTGCGTGCAAACAGGAGTACCTGCATAAGGTGCGCTCTTCCGGCACGCTGCTGCTGGATCTTGTGAACGACACGCTGGAGCTTTCCCGCATTGAAAGCGGCAAATCCATGCTTATCCCCGAGGCTGTCAGTCTGCGCGCCATGGCGGAGGCCGTGCTGACCGCCCTGCAGCCTTCGGCGGAGATCAAGTCCCTGCACCTGGAGGCCGACTTGAGCGCCTGCCCGGAAGTGATTGTCTGGACGGATAAGCTGAAGTTTCAAAAGGTGTTCCTGAACCTGCTGTCCAACGCCATTAAATATACGCCGTCGGGCGGAACGGTGCGCGCGACGATCTCCTGGGAGGAGGCCTCTCCGGATGGATTTTCCTGCCATCTGTCGGTGCAGGATACGGGAATCGGGATCCGTCCGGAATTTCTTCCGCATATTTTTGAAAGTTTTTCACAGGATCGCCGGCCTGAAACGATGAATGTGCTGGGCACAGGTCTGGGCCTTTCCATCGTGAAACGAACGGTGGCCCAGATGGAGGGCACCGTCGCTGTAGAGAGCCGGGTGAACGAGGGCTCGACCTTTTATGTGTCCCTGCCGCTGCCGCGTGCCTTGAAAGAGCAGTGCTGCGATGCGGAGGGCGAAACGCCGGCTGTTTCCCTGACCGGACGCACGGTTTTGCTGTGTGAGGACAATCCGCTTAACACGGAGATTGCCAGAATGCTGCTGCAAAACCAGGGGCTTACGGTGGAATGCGCCGCCAACGGACGGGTGGGTCTGGAACGGTTCAAAGCTTCCAAACCATGGCATTTTGCGGCTGTTCTGATGGACGTCCGCATGCCGGAGATGGATGGCTACGAGGCCGCGCGCGCCATTCGCGTGCTGGAGCGGCCGGACGCGGCGTCCACACCCATCATCGCCATGACGGCAGACGCTTTCGAGGAGGATATCTGCAATTGCCGTGCCGCCGGCATGAACGACCACGTTGTCAAGCCCATTGACCCGGAGCATCTGTTCCGGGTACTGAAGAAACAGCTGAAGATGTAAAAAGACAGAAGGTCATCACGAATTGACCGGGCAATGCCGCCAAGTTCACACAAGAGGCGGCAAGGTGCCGCTGGGTCTGAAAATCGACCAGGTCGCAGGAGCCGCATATCATGTGGCTTTTCTTTGATCCCCCAGTAAAGAGATCGTTGCGGCATTCGGAGTCGGACAGCAAATGATACGGATAAAAATTGAGCCGGGTAGTTTTCTACCCGGCTCAATTTTAGTATATTCTGCTCGCGCTTTCGCTGTGATCTTACTTCTTATAGCCGCACTTAGGGCAAACGCCCTTTTCGTTCAGAGCGATGCCGCAGAGAGGGCAGCGGTCGATGCTGACATGGGAGGGGAACTCCGCAGAAGCGGCATTGACACCACTGGTAAATGTGATCTTCACAATGTTCAGCTTATCCTTCAGAAGATCATAAACAATCTTGATCATGCCCTCCACCGTCATCGTTTCCTTTGTAACAACCAGACGGCATTCCGGATAGGCTGTTGCAAGCTCCGTCTGGAAGGCAGGCCCCTTCATCTTGTTGGTGGGTGCTCCGTTCTTGATGCCCTGCTTCTCGTACACATCCAGGATAGCGGGGAGCAGGGGATCATCCTGACGAAGGATCAGCGCATGGTCAAAGTTCTTCAGCACATCCCATGCCGTTTTCTGAATCTCATTGCAGGGGAAAACCATGTTGACACCGTCATTAATCGTATCTTCCACTTCCAGTGTCAAAACGCCGGTATGTCCGTGCAAATACTGGGCCTCACCCTTGAAACCAAAAAACCGGTGCGCATATTGAAGATCTAATTTAGCAATGCTTCTCATTATAATTCTCCTTATAAATTTATATTTACGGGATGATTGTGTGCTCCCGTATGAGCCGTAGAGTTTTCGGAGTTTTTATTTTTGTGTGCCGTCAGCGGCACAGGCGGGACAGATGCCCTCAAAGACGGTGCGGTGTCTTTCAACTAAAAAGCCTGTTTGTTCCAGAACCTGTTGATCCAACTCATGATGATAAGCGAGCGGGGCGTCCACAACCGCACCGCATTTTCTGCAAATCATATGATAGTGTACGTCTAACCGGCAGTCATACCGGTCTGCACCGGGAACCTTGACACGAAGCAAGCTTCCTAAATCAGCCAGCTTGTCCAGATTTCGGTATACCGTGCCTCGGCTGATCTGGTCATTCGAGGCACGCACCTCCAGGTAGATCTGGTCCGCTGTCGGATGGTCGCAATGCTTCTGCACAGCATCCAGAATAAGCTGGTTCTGCTTTGTAGTTCGATAGCGAATCACGATGACTACCTCTTATCAATATTAGGACTATGTACTTATAATAGCATCATATTTGGAAATGTCAAGCGCTATTTTTTTAAGCGCCATTTTTTTAATCGAAAGCGCCGTCTGCATGGAACGGCGTTCTGCATTTGCTCTTGTTTCGGTCATAAAGCTCCGGGGGATATTTGTGACAGGCAGTCATACTTTCGCTGCTGGTTATAGCTGTGCAATGAAAAATGCTCAGCGTGCAGCACCGCTGCGCCCAGCCGCCCTGCCAACGGTCAGCCTGTTACTGCGGCAAGGTTTCTCATGGGTCCATCCTTAATGGTGATCATATGAGAGTTAACCAAAAGCAGCCATTGCAGCAAACAGGACAAAGCGCCTCCGCTTTGCATTTTGCTTGCTGCGGGCGATGCTCTCAAACCCCGCTGATCGCATGATTGCATCACGCGGCTGCGCATTCTTCGGACGCCGATCGACGCCAAAGAAGGTCCGGCTTTGAAAAAAGCCGGACCTTCTTCCATGTAATTTTCAGAAACGAATCAATTTCACGGGGCATGTTTTTTTCCGCTCTTTGCGGGGCAATGGAATTGCCGCAGCCAAAAAGACAGTGAGCAGATCTTTGATAGGACCTTTAGTCTTCTTCACGCTGGCTGCGTCGCAGTGATTCTCGCTGATCGTTTCCTGCCGGAAGGAAGCTGTGTATTTTCAGCGTCAGTAAGAGCATTGCCGTTTGCAGGCAAAGCAGAAACGACCGTCAAGCCGGCGGTATTCCGGAGGGCAGAAGCGGCTTTAGGGCACGTCTTTGCTTTGCTTTGCCGGCTTATCCTGGTTTTCACTCATACAGCGCAGAAGAGTTTGGAAGAGCTTTTTCGGATCGATCGGTTTCGCAAGATGTCCGTTCATCCCGGCAGCGAGGCACTTTTGAACATCATCGGCAAAAGCATCTGCCGTCATGGCGATAATGGGCACAGTCCCCGCATCCTTTCGATCGAGCCCGCGTATCGTTTTGGCAGCCGTGATACCATCCATCACGGGCATGCGCAGATCCATCAGGATCGCGTCGAATGCTCCCTGCGCGGAGGCGAGAAACATCTGAACGCCTTCCTGCCCGTTCGCGGCGGTTTCGACAATCATGCTGTATTTTGTCAGTAAAGTGACCGCAATTTCCCGATTCAGTTCGTTGTCCTCGCACAGAAGAATCCTTCTGCCGTTCAGATCCGCCGCGGAAAGAGATGCCGTTTCTTCCGCTTTTGCGGGGCCGCCTGAAGCCTCCCGGAATTGAAGACGGACAATGAATTCCGTGCCTTTACCGATTTCGCTGTGTACTTCGATGGCACCGCCCATCAGATCGACAAGCTGTTTGACGATCGACAGTCCAAGCCCTGTTCCCACGGATTCATAGCCCGGGCGTTTTTCCTGACTGAAAGGCTCGAAAATATGCGGGAGAAATTCTGCCGATATGCCGATCCCGTCATCCCTTATCAAAAAGCACAGCGTCGGATCGCCGGAATCTTTGGGCTCATCCCAGATCCCGATCCATACGTGACCGCCCGGAGGCGTATATTTGACAGCGTTGGACAAAATATTCAGGAAGAGCTTCTGAAGGTACAGCTCATCCGCGAAAATCACGCGCGGGCGATAGCCTGATTTGTCGACAGAAAGCGTGATGTTCTTCTTTTCCGCCGCAAAACGGATCGTTTCTATGATCGCTTTGCCGACCTTCTCCGTAGATACTGGTTCCGGATGAAGTTCAAATTTGCCGCTGTTCGCCTTGGAAAGCGTCAGCGTATCGTCGATCAGAGAATTCAGCAGCTGGCCCGAGGTTCGAATTTTTGCAATATACTCATTTTTTCGGCCGGGATCATCCTCACGCTCGGCAAGGTCCGAAAAGCCGATCACGGCATTGAGCGGCGTGCGCATATCATGACTGATATTGGCAAAAAAGCGGTTTCTCTCCTCCGCATTTTTTTCAATCGTTTCCAGCCGCAGCTTCTGCTGCTCTGTTTCCGCCTGCGCGGTCAGTACGGCCGTGCGCTCCTTCTGGCGGCGGCGGAGCAAAAGCATGGTCCAAACCAAAATCAGGATCAGACACAGCAGCACAGAAAATATAAGGACGGTCCATGTGGGCGGAACACGCGCGATCGTTGTCCTCAGGTCATTTTTGGGAAGAGTATCCTTTGCCACAATTCCGGGAAAGCTGATTTTGGTAATGGCAATGCGCTTGTTCAAAATGGAACAGAGGATCAGATTGTCGCGGCTGACGGCACCGCACATGTTTGAAACTGCGCCTGCCACGGGGCGAATATTGTAAGTGCTTGAATTGGTCTGATTGATGATCCAGGTAGCGCTGGGAAGACCTATCAGCATAGCGGACACGTCACCGCGGTCAAGGGCGGTGCGGCAGGCCTTGGCGTTCTCATATTCCTTAAGCTCCGCGTCCGGAAACGTTTGGGCAATGCTTCCGGAAAGAGAGCCGAGCGCACGCAGTTTAACAGCGATGCTTTTGATCTGCGGCGCATCAGGCCCGGATTTCGTCAGCAGGATACTGTTGAGTGCCGCGATGCTGTCCGTCAGCACAAGCCCATCCTTTTGGGACGATATGATCCCGCCGCTGTAAACGCCCAGAATGTCCGCTTCGCCGTTTTTTACGGCCGCAATAGCGTTCTGCTGAGTATCGTACACGGCATACCGGAACTGAAAACCGGTATCTTTCGCGACCAGCGCGTAATAATCCGGGAAGATACCCCCGGCGCTTCCGTCTGTATTTTCGACGTAATAAGGCGCGTCGCCCTTTATCACGGCAACGGTCAGCTGCGGATGAGCGGCGATATACTCTTTTTCAGCCGATGAAAACGGCAGATCGTTCATGCTGAATTTTTCTTCGTATTTGTTTTGTATATCTGTCAGGAAGTACGGATTTGTGGCAAGAAGCTGCGCCAGCGCATCATCCACCTTGTTTTTCAGTTCCGTGTTATCCAGGCGGAACGCGTAATAGAAGGTTTCCGGGAGAAGCTTCATGATAGTGCGCAGCCCTGCCGAATCCTCGGCGCTGTAAATGGCTGTGTACACCTCCGCGTCGATCTGCTTATCCAGCAGGGCGGCAGTCATCTGCTCAATATCCCGGTATTCCGTTATTACGGGCGCAGCGTCATGCTCGGCGCACCATGCGCGGAAAGCGGCGTTGAGGGCATAGGATGCAATTACCCCGACCTTCATCCGCGATAGCTGCTCGATATTCCCATAGTCCCATCGGTCGTCGTCGGCGCGCACCGCCATAGTACAGTTCGTGCTGCCGATGGCTTCCTCGGTGAAGAGGTATTCGCGC
>Ga0160425_1002516_pt1 | contig 14730 bp, 11 predicted proteins | sample BioMet8_FD_108193 | JGI IMG/M metagenome (GOLD analysis project Ga0160425, IMG submission 108193) | Microbial communities from bioreactor (seeded with sewage sludge) at Lawrence Berkeley National Lab, California, USA - Biofuel... | ecosystem: Engineered > Bioreactor > Anaerobic > Unclassified ...
AACGCTTCGATTATCCGGCGCGAAAATGGCAATGCGGCGAAGTTACCAAGAAACAGGCAGACCTCTACGCCGCGTTCAGCGTCACTCCGCCAAACATGTTATAATTCAGTGGGACTTTAGGTTACAAGGATCACGAAAACACTTTGGCGAAGAAATTATGGCCGTTCCTCAAGGCCGGCATGCGGTTGATCGCCGACCGGGGGGGGCGGCTGCCATCCGATTTACCGTGAAGCGGTAAAGACGGGCGCTGATTTGCTGTTCACGGAAGTTAAAAAATGGCGCCGAGAAATCGTTGATGAAATTGCACAACGGGAGACGGGGACCAGTCGGGGACTATCCCGCGAACGAGCGGTTGGACGAAAAATGAAAAGCTGGCACATCCCCAAAGATTTTTCAACTCGTCAGCCCCTCATAAAGCCGGTTGTTCGCATTAAAAGCAGTATTGCGCTTAAAATGTTTACCGGCCCGGATTGGCTTCGCGATATTGCGCCGGCGCCAATCCAAAAAACAGCTTAAAACGACTGCTGAAATGAAACCGGTCACGATAGCCCAGCGAATCGGCAATGCTTTCGATCGATTGTGAGGATTCCACTAGATTTCTGGCGGCTTCGCGCAATTTGTCTTCCTCAATAAAATGTTTGGGATTCATCCCGGTAGACTTCACAAAACAGCGCCGGAACTGGGCTTCGGACTGGTGACAGAATTCGGCCATTTCGGCCAAGGTCCACCAATGCGTACGATCGTCGCGAATTACTTCAAGCAGCAACGCAAGACGCGAAGGCCGTCCGGAATGGTTGTCGTTGCGATTGATTTCAAGCAGCAGACTTTGCAGTTGCAGTCCGGCTCGCCACTCGGCATCCCGAACGGAATCACGAAGCGCCCGGTTTAATTCCGGCAATCGGCGTACCGTTCCCAAGCGTCCGACACCGGACTTGATCAGCCCCAATTCCAGCATGCGGCGAATCGCCGTCCCGTCAAACAGCATATAATCTTCACGGTACCCGGTTCCGGCAATGGCGCCGCACAGGTTATCGGTACCCGGAGGAAGCAGCACGGTTGCTCCCTCCTCAAGACGAAATTCCCGTCCGTCGCTTAACCACAGGCGTCCGCAACCGGCATAAATGTGGCTTAAAAGGAAGCTGTTGAAGCGGCGAATCGGCGCCGTGGCAAAGTCATCGCGATCCCCGTCGTCAATGCACAACGCACGAATAAAAATATCGTCGGCCGCCGGGCGCAAGGATGGCGGAACTTCTTCAAAAACCCGTTTACGAGTTGTGGGGATGTCGGTTTTTTTTGCCATATAACATGCAATTTTTTTATATACCAATTCCGATGCGCCTGGATATAATATACTCAGATACGCAAAAAAGACAATGTTTTTCTTAAAATTGAGGTGTTCCAATGATGACAGAAAAAGAAATCCGTGAAGCGCTCTCGATTCCTTGTCCCCGGTGGGAAGCGGAACCGTTGTTGGGCGGCATTTACGGAGAAGAAGAACTTGCCGCAGTAACCGAAGCCATTCAGTCCTCAATGGATTTCCGGAACGGGTTCGGTTTTTCGGCCGAACCGATCATCGCCTTTGAGAAAGCGATGGCCGAATATGTCGGGGTTGCCGAAGCGATTACGGTGAACAGTTGCGGTCCCGGCCTCGACATTGTCATGCGCAGCCTGAACATGCAGCCGGGCGATGAAGTCATAGTTCCGTCAATCAACTACGATGCCGCGCCGCTGTCGGTTCTCGGCGCGGGGGGAACCGTGGTCTGGGCCGAATCGCGGCCGTCCGACTATATGCTCGACCCGGCCGAGGTCGAACGCAAAATTACGCCGCGAACCCGCGCGATATTCCCGGTTCATATTCACGGGCTTTCGGCGCCGATGGATGACTATCTGGCGATTGCCGAACGCCATCCGCATCCGGTTTACGGTCCGGCCAAAGTCATCGGGGACGCGGCGCGGGCCGTGGGCGGCGACTATCATGGAACCAAGGTGGGGAAAAAGGGCTGGGCCAGCGTATATTCCTTTCATACCATGAAAAACATGACGACGCTGGGAGAAGGCGGAATGATCGTCACGGACGATCTCGAACTGGCCAAATATGCCCGCGGCGTCCGCATGTACGGACGTTTCACCGATGCCTGGGGCACCAGCAACGTAATGACCAAGATTCAAGCGGCGGTCGGGCTGGTTCAGCTTAAAAAGCTGGACTCCTTTATCGCCGGACGCCGCCGGGTTGCCTTCGAGCGCAATCAGCTGCTCTCAGGCGTTCCCGAACTCGGGTTGCCCAGCGATCCGGAATGCCGCGAACATACGTTCTATCTGTATCCGCTCACCATGAATTCTGACTGGGCGGGAGAAAAACGGGACAAGATCATCGAAATGATGCGTGATCGTTTCAGCATCGTTTGCTGGGTTGCCAACCCGCCGATTTACACGGTGAATTCGTATGTTGCCCGCAAGTGCGGTTGTACCACGCCCTTGTCCGAAGAATATGCCAAACACATTCTCTGCGTGCCGATTCATCCGGCGATGACGACCGACGAAAACCGCCATATCGCAGCGGCGCTGTTGCGCTGCATTGAAGAATTACGGCAAGAATGCTGAAGGAGGGCTTATGCTGCCAAAACGTCAATTGGGCCATACCGGACTCGAAGTGTCATGTCTGGCGCTCGGCGGGTTGCCGCTGGCCAGCCGTTTCGCCCGCGGCGCGTCGACGGAAATTGTCCGCCGCGCCGCGCAGTTGGGGATCAATCTGATTGATACCGCTCCCAGTTATCTGGACAGCGAACAGATGATCGGTGAAGCGTTGCGCAAAGTAGACGCCGAGTTTATCATCGGAACCAAAATGGGAAATCTGCCGCCGGAAAATTTTCGGCCGCGCGATCCGATCTTTTTGCGCAAGGCGCTGGAACAATCCTTTGCCAACTTGCGCCGCGACCGGGTAGACATCGTCTATGTCCACGAGCCGGATCGTCCGGAACTCCACGATTGGTGGCCGGACCGCGAACACTATGAAGGCCCCGTGCTCGATCTGCTTCGCGAATACCGTGATGCCGGAAAAATTCACTTTTTCGGTCTCGGCGGCACCACCACTCTCGAAATGGTGCGCCTGATCAACACCAGAAAGTTTGACGTACTGCTGACCGCGTTCCAATACAGTCTGCTGTGGCGCGAAGCCGAATACAGCGTCTTGCCGGCGGCGAAAACGTCCGGAATCGGAGTGGTTTGCGGCTCCCCGATGCAACAGGGCGCATTGTCACAGCCATATTGGCATGATATTGCCGAAAAGCCGATGCCGTGGCTTTCGGAACCGCGCCGACGCCAATTTCTGGATTTATACGAACTGGTGCACGACTGCGGGATGCCGTTACCGGAACTGGCGCTGCGGTTTGTGTTGTCCAATCCGGACGTTGCCACGGTGCTTACCGGCGTCGATTCGGTTGCTCGTCTGGAAAACAATGTCGAAGCCGCCGAACGCGGTCCGTTGCCGCAAGAACTACTGAAACGTCTTGACGAAATCTACCGTCAGGTGCCGTTCCGGCCCTTCGGCGAGCCCTTTTCTCCCTATTTTGAAGAACAACTGATCGCGGCCCGCAAACGTGACGGAGGAAAATCCCGATGACCCGTATTTCCACGATGACTTTCACCTTTACCGAACACCCCGGAATGTACCGGCTCGAAGAACTTCCGGAAATTGCGGCAGGGGCGGGGGTTCACGGCCTCAACTGGGTGGGCACCTATGGGAAAGCGCCCGCCGAATTGCGGCGACTTACGCTTGATGCCGGACTGGAAGTAACCTGTTACACCTTTGTCCTGCAAAGTTTTGCCCATGGGGCAAGCGAGCGAGACGCAATTAATGAAGCGGAAGCGCGTTTTGCGGAAAGCGCAGAACTCGGCGCGCCCCGGGTAATGATCGTCCCGTTGCCGATTGACGGCATCGCAGACCGCAAGGAGGCACGTCGACGCTGGTGTTCCCTGTTGCCGCAACTGTCCCCGTTGGCGCGGGCGGCCGGAACCATTTTAACCATTGAGAATTACGAAGGGACAGCCAGTCCCTTCGTAACCGCAGCCGAATTGCTTGAGGCCGCCGCAGTCGAACCGAAGCTGCGTTTCACCTTCGATATCGGCAACGCGGCAACCGGTGAAAATCCGGTCGAATGCGCCCGGCGGCTGGCCGGAACGATTGAGTATGTGCACCTCAAGGACTGGCGGATCTTTCCGGATGCCGGACCGGGGCGCATTCCGGGACTTACCGGGAAATATTATGCGGAGTCGCCGGTCGGAGAAGGCGATGTCGATCTCCTCGGAACCCTGACCGTGCTGGCGGAGCAGAAGTACTCCGGGTTCGCCGACATTGAGTACGTCGGCAACAAATATCTTCCGCATGAAGCCGTGCGCCGAACCGTAGACTGGCTGCGTTCGACCAAGTTGGCGGAATAATGCCAACCCGAAGAAGTTTTCGGCCCGGCGGAACGTCAATGTTGATTGAAGAAACTAACAAATCAGCCATGAGAGAGTAAAACCATGTCAGAAGCAATCGTAACGTTCGGTGAAATCATGGGGCGCCTGTGCCCGGATGGTTTTTTACGTTTCCGCCAAGTTTTGCCGGGATCGCTGGACTGGACTTGGGGCGGAGCGGAATCCAATGTTGCCGGCGACATCGCCATGCTGGGGAGAAAAACGCGTTTCGTCACGGCGTTGCCGGATCATGTTCTGGCGGATGCCTGCATCAGTTTTCTGCAAGGGCTGGGCATTGATACGTCGTACATTGTCCGCTCCGAAACCGGGCGTCTGGGATTGTATTTTCTGGAGACCGGCGCCAATCAGCGGCCCGGCAATGTCCTCTATGATCGGGACGGTTCGACGGCGGCGTTGACGCCGGGCTCGGCATATGATTGGAAGGCGATTTTTGCCGATGCTTGCTGGTTTCACATCAGCGGAATCACCCCGGCGTTGTCGGCCACGGCGGCGGCGGCGACGGAAACCGCGGTTCAAGCGGCCGCCGAGGCGAAAGTGAAAATTTCCTGTGACCTGAATTTTCGCAAGAAACTCTGGCGCTGGAAACCCGGTTGCGCGTCTAACGAGCTGGCGGGACAGACCATGCGCCGCATTTTGCCTTATGTCCAAGTGGTTATCGCCAATGAGGAAGATGCCGAAGAAGTGCTGAACATTCGTGCCGGCGCTTCCGACGTCCGTACCGGCCACTTGGAAATCGAGCGCTACCCCGAGGTTGCCAAACAGATTATCGAACAATTTCCCCAAGTCGAACAAGTGGCGATAACCTTGCGCGAAAGTATCTCCGCCAGCTATAATAACTGGGGAGCAATGCTGTATGACCGAGAATCCGACCGGGCCTTTTTCGCCCCGCAGGGAAAGGACAGCTATGAACCGTATCCGATTCGGAATATTGTCGACCGGGTGGGCTGCGGCGATTCCTTTGCCGCCGGACTCATTTACGCCCTTAACGAGGATGCTTTGCGAGTGCCTGCAAAAGCAATCGCTTTTGCCGTAGCAACGTCCTGTCTCGCCCACTCCATCCAAGGCGACATCAATTATGTTAACCGCAAAGAAGTCGAAGCCTTGATGGGGGGCAGCGCGTCCGGACGGGTTGTCCGTTAAATCGGAAGGCCGGTAAATATCATCTCAGTAAAAATTAAAGCCGCAGAAAAAAACGAACCATCGGTTCCGAAACGATACTGTTATCCATCAGGCGGCAGCAAATCATGAGGTCGAAACATGTTGATCGAAGTGGCGGAGAACGGGATTCATCTGGTCGTCGAAAAAGCGGAATCCGGCGTCTTACGGTTGTTGCATCTGGCATCGACGCCGTTTCGACCGGAAAGTATTCCCGCCGAGGAATGGGTTCGGCAGCGTTATACCACGGTCGAAATACATTGTTCCGGCGAATCGCAGAACGACGCCCACGGGGCCAAGCATACCGCCTCCAATCCCGGCGGCCCGGCCGGCGCACCCGTCTACGTGACTCATCGCGACATCCGCAACGAGCAGGGCCGGCGCTTGGAACTGGTTCAGCAGGCCGGCGATTTGCAAATTACTTCCGTGTACCAGTTTTTTGACGGCATTCCCGTCCTCCGCGCCTGGACCGAACTGGAAAATCGGGGGCCCGCAGCGATTCCGCTGGAATACGTTTCCAGTTTTGCGCTGACTGGCTTGACTGACGCCGGCAATCAGCAGGACTGGAATGAAACCGGCCGGATTCATCTGCCGTTCAACAGCTGGATGGAAGAAATGCAGTGGCGGGAATTCACGCTGCCGGAATTGGGGCTGTCGAAAATGTCGTCGGTCGGCTGGTCGTTCCAACGGATTGCCGCCGCCAACACCGGTACTTACTGCGCCAAGGAAAAACTGCCGATGGGCATTTTTGAAGATACGGAATCCGGCCAGACCTATGCCTGGCAGATTGAAACACACTGTTCCTGGGCTTGGGAAATCGCGGCCGTCGCCGGGCGGCTCTATCTGCAACTTTCCGGGCCGACCGAGCGGGAAAACCAGTGGTTCAAAAATCTGCGGCCGGAAGAAAAATTCGTTTCCGTCCCGGCCGCCGTCGCCGTATTGAAGGGAAACGATGCCGATGCCTTCCGCGCGCTCAACCTTTATCGCCGCCGCATCCGCCGCCCCAACGCGGACAACCGGCTGTTGCCGGTGATCTTCAACGACTACATGAACTGCCTGATGGCTGATCCGAGTACCGAAAAGGAATTGCCCTTGATTGATCGCGCCGCCGAACTCGGGGCGGAATATTACGTGATCGACGCCGGCTGGTTCAGCGACGGGGACTGGTCATCTTCGGTCGGCGAGTGGTTGCCGAACGCACCGAAACGCTTCCCCGACGGCCTGCAGAAAGTACTGGATTATATTGTGGCCAAGGGCATGAAGCCTGGTCTGTGGCTGGAGCTGGAACGGATGAATAAAAATTGCCGTCCGGCGAAAGAATGGCCGGACGAATGCTTCTTCTGCCGTCACGGACGGAGAGTGCTGGAAAACAACTCGCTACAGCCGGATTTCCGGCATCCGCTGGTTCGGGCCTACGCCGACGAGGCCATCGATCGTTTGGTCGGACAGATGGGAGTCCGGTTCATTAAGATGGACTACAACATGGACATCGGGCCGGGGACTGAAATCAATGCCGACAGTTTCGGCGACGGCCTGCAGCAGCATCAGCAGGCCTATCTCGACTGGCTGGATAAGGTGCTGGAACGCCATCCGGACCTGATTATGGAAAACTGTTCCTCGGGCGGCATGCGCAACACTTACAGTTTGCTGTCGCGGCTGAGCCTTTGCTCCACGACCGACAACCAGGATTATCTGCAGAACGCCCGCATTTCGATCAACTGCGCAAGCGCCTATTGCCTGGAACAGGCGGGCGTCTGGGTGTATCCGCTGGCGAGTGCAAGTGTGGAAGAAGTGGCCATGAATATGGTTTCGGCACTGAGTTGGCGTCCCTATCTGAGCGGGCAGGTTACGGCGTTGGATGCCGAAAAGCTGAATTTGCTGCGTCAGGGCGTGGAATTGTATCAGAATGAGCTGCGGCCGCTGCTTCCGGACGCGGAACCCTACTGGCCGCTGGGGCTGGTCAAATATCGCGATTCCTGGGGGGCCTTTGCGCTGAAAGTTCCGGGAAAATTATGGTTGTCGGTCTGGCATTTTAACGGCGGCCCGGCAAAAATCGAAATTCCGGTTGCAACGTTGCCGGGGAAAGTCACAAGTGCGCGGTTGCTTTATCCGGTCGATCTGCCGGCGAAGTTTGCGCTGCTTTCGACCGGACTATGCATCGCGCTACCGGAAAAAAGCGCCCGATTGTTCGAAATCGGACTGCGCGCCTGAACCGCGATGAACAGTCCGGCAAATTGCCCCCGGCAGAAACAAGATAGAATTATATCGATTACAGAAATAGATTGCAGGTGGAAATTGCCGTTCAAAACCATTATTATTATCTTTAAAAAAGAGCCCATGGCCGACCGCTTCATCCCTGCGCTCAAATATTTACGGAGATTCTTAAATGAATAACACCTATGCAAGTCTTGATCCGGTTCCGGTTTCGGTTCCCACGGAAAAACATCTGCGCAGAAATCGGACGTTTCAGGGAATTCCCGGTATCGAACGGACTGCGTCCGGTCGCCTGTTCGCGGTGTGGTATGGCGGAGGGACCTTGGAGTGCGCGGAAAATTATGTGATGCTCGTGTGCAGCGACGATGACGGCGTCACGTGGAGCGAGCCGGTCGCGGTTGTCGACCCGGCCAATCACTTCGTCCGGGCTTTTGATTCCACGCTGTGGATTTCTCCCAACGGACGTTTTTACTGGTTCTGGGCACAATCCTCCGGCGTGTCATGCGCCCGGCTGTGGGAACCGTCCTACGACGGCATTGCCGGAGTTTTTTACTCCTTTCTCGAAAACCCGGACGCTCCTCCCGATCAGTTCTGTTTTTCGCCGAGCGTGCGGATCGCCAACGGAATTATGATGAACAAGCCCACGGTTTTGCAGGACGGCACCTGGTGTCTACCGACCTCCGTTTGGACCGGAAAGGAATGGTTGCGGCACCCTCATCTGGCAGTGAGTCCAGGATGTTATCTGACCGTTTCGACCGATTGGGGCGCTTCGTTTCATACCCGGGGGCGGATCGAAATGAGCGGGGCGGAGGTCACGCCGACGTTTGACGAGCATATGTTTGTCGAACTTGCCGACGGAAAACTCGAATGCTTCATCCGGGTCGGCGAAGGAGTTGCCGAAGCGTTTTCTTCCGATCAGGGCGCCACCTGGAGCAAGCCGATCTTGTCAACGCGCGTTCGCGGCCCGAATTCCCGTTTCTTCATCAAACAATTGCGTTCGGGCCGCCGGCTGATGATCAACCATGATATGGCGCAATCGGCGGAACGTTCCCAAACCCGGGATCGGCTGACCGCTTATTTGTCCGATGACGAAGGCCAAAGCTGGCCGTATCAATTGCTGCTGGACGAGCGGGCCGAAGTCTCCTATCCCGATGCCCGGGAAGGAGAAAACGGTTTGATCTATATTGTTTACGACCGGTTGCGAACCAACGGCGGCTTTATCCACATGGCCAAAATCACCGAAGCGGATATTATCGCCGGTAAACTGGTGGGGTCGAAGTCTCAGTTGCAAATGGAAATCGATCATTCCAACCCGGTCGGCATGGTCAATCCGGTAGACGGCTATCGGATTACCGGCGGACGACCGACGGAGGCCTGAACCAATCATCCCCAAGGGGCTTGATTCTGAAACATTTTCATCATGCGTCAACCTAAGCGGTTATGTGCGGAGCGCGGGCAACGTAATGCGACGGCTCATTGTCTGAGAGAAAAACAACATTTAACCGCGGAATTTTAATTTCAAGAAGGGCGCAAGGCGTTACGCGTTTCCGCTGGCATTTACGATCCGGAGCGGGAAATGGGTTCTGCAACCGGAACATCCGGAACGGTAACGCTGGAGTTTGTTTCATGCAGAAAAGGCAGATGACGAAGAAAGTAAGGGGGGCGTTCATTTCATGAGCAGAAAAAATTTCAGGAGCAAAAGTGCCAGAGGCAATCGCCTGGACAATTTCTGTCCTTCGCCTTTCCTCGTTGCTCGTGGGTCTGCGGTTCGCGGCTTCGGCTCGTGCTTCCGCTTCGCATTCATCACGAGCCGGGCTCGCGCAGCGCGCCTCCCCGGAACGTCAACCGCTGGAACCCGATTGACCGGTTGCTTTCCAGGAACGGTAAAATGTCGTTTTTTTATTTTTTCACCTCTTTACATTTCACGCGGAATATACTAGAATATAAATATATTTCGCGTGAAATGAAAAACCATCGGGGGAAGACGTTACCAAATCATGATCGAAACGCAAAAAAACGGCAGAATCAGGATTCAGGACGTTGCGGATGCGGCAGGCGTTTCACGGACCGCCGTCTATGCGGTGCTAAATCGGGGCAAGGACATCAACACCGGCGTCAGCGAAGCCTTACGGACCAAAATTCAGGAAACCATCCGACGCCTGGGATATATTCCGAACAATTCGGCGCGGTCGCTGGTTTCAGGACGAACCTGCAACATCGGAATCATGCTGCCCGACTATCTGCTGTCAGAAGATTTTGCCGAAGTGTTCAATCGGAACGGATACATGATTTTTCCGTTGATTCACAAAGGCGATCCGGAATTGGAGCGGCGCGGGATCGAACTGCTGGTCAGTCGGGGCGTCGACGCGATCGTCATTGCGCGGACTTCGCCCGGCAATAATCTTGATTTGCTGCAGCGCGTGATCGCGCACGGGATTACCCTGATTATTATTGCCGAAGAGCGGGAAGGTTTTGCCGAAAGCCGTCACATTATTTTCGACGAACACAAAGCCATGGCGCTGCTGGTTTCTTTTCTGCTGGAACACGGGATGCGGCGCTTTGCGCTGCAGACGGATGCCGACACTTATCCCAAACGAACCCGGCTGCAGTATGCCGCGGAAGCAATCCGGCAAAGAAAGAATACCGAAATTTTCGAATGGCCGAACGTCTGCAGTCGTGAAGTCGCCCTCAAAATTGCCGAGAACATCAAACGGATGCCGCCGGACAAACGTCCGCAAGCCATGATTGCCGTCGGCGATCTTCTCGCCTGGTTGATGATCGATGCGCTACGGATTGCAGGCCTTCGGGTTCCGCAGGATATTCAGGTAACCGGCATTGGCAACGACAGTGATCGTTATCATCTCACCTCCCTGACGACCATCGAATTGTCCTCTCGACAGCTGGCCGCTTACTGCCGCCAGTCTTTCGACGACGCGATGAATCACCGGCCCAAGAGGCTATATGTCGTCGAACCGAAACTAATTGTACGGGAAAGTGCTCCCGGATTTATAACCCAATAATACCAGAAAAAGGAAAAAAGCCATGGGCAAACAAAGACGAAACCAATTTACATTGATCGAACTCTTAGTGGTTATTGCCATCATTGCCATTCTAGCGGCTATGCTGTTGCCGGCTTTGAACAGCGCCCGTAATCGCGCCCGGGCCATTACTTGTACATCCAACCTCAAACAGATGGGAATGGGCGTGTTACTCTATGCAAACGATTATAACGACCTGGTGATTCCGGTTTACATCGGGCAGTACGGCGGCAACGACACTTTCTGGAGCGGGTTGCTGCCGCCGCTGAATCCCACGCCGCGCAGTTCGGATCAGTTTGCCACTGACCTTGCAGCCCATCCCGGCACCTTCAATGTTCTACAATGCCCGTCCCTGGCGGAAGGAGAACGTCCATCCGGGATCGGGTATCAGATGAATATTTACTCCTCATACCAGGCGAATTGGTTTTCCGGGGGGGACGATAATTGCTGTTGGCGGCGGATAAGCGCCGTCAGACAGCCATCTTTGTTTGTCATATTTATGGACGGAACCAACAAGGCGGACTGGGGCAATAATCCTTACACGCATAATGCCCTGGTAACCAGTGATAAGAACATTCCTTACTATTTTCGCCATATCAAGCAGATGAATGTCACCTTTTTGGACGGTCATGCCGCACCGCTGGCCCGGAATATGGATCTGTCCGATACCAAAAACAATTCGAATGCAATTTGGCGGATGTGGTAAATTTTCAGAAAGACAGGAGCCGTTGTGTTACAATTCATGATTCTGTTATTGTCGTTGTTTGTCGCTTTTACTGCGGTCGGCGGCGAACTGAAGCTGGAACCGGGGGATAAAAACGACTACGGCTCCGGATCGGTGGAGCTGTCCCAGTATTGGGCCGGCGGCATCGGCGACCGGATGGGATGCGCCGCCGGGCATCCCAATCATTTGAGCCGAAAGGATCGAATCCTGTTGCGTTTCGATCTCAGTTCCCTATACCTGCAACGGCAGCTGCCATCGATCCACAGCGCAACTCTATGTCTCCGCTTGTACTGGGATTCCAACCCGGAACTCCGACGTCAGTTGACGATCCGGGTTTTGGATTACGATCCGCAGGCGCTTTCCGTTTTTGACCTCAGCGCTCCGCAGACGGCCGTAATCGGCACGTTTCCGATTCGCCTGAAACAACACCCGCTGATGACGGTCGAGGTCACCGCCGCCGTCCGCCGGGCGCTGGAGAACCGACAGTTGTATCTCGGCTTCCGCATCAGCGATTCGGCGGAAGACCGCGAAAACCACAGCGGAAAACACATCTGCAGCATTATCGAAACCCCGGCACTGAATTCCGGACACAATCCGGTGTTGTATATTAATTACGATGCGAAGGAAGAAAAATGAAAAGACTTCTATTGTTGCTCGCACTGATGACGGCATGGAGTATTAAAGCCGAAGTAACGTTGATTGAGCGCGGAACGCCGAAAATGACGATTGTTGTCGCCCCGGATGCGCCGAAAACCGTTGTTTATGCCGCCGAAGAACTTCAGACGCACCTGAAACTGCGCACCGGAGCGGAAGTCAAAATCGTTAACGCCGGAGCCTCGATTGTTCCCGGCACGATTCCGTTTTACCTCGGCGCCGCCGCGCCGAATCTTGATGTCAGCCAACTGAAGCCGGACGGTTTTTTGCTGAAAATCACTCCGCAATATGCCTATATCGCCGGCCGGGATCAGCGCAGTATTCCTTCCGGGCTCTACATGCCTTTCGACTCCTGGTGGGTCTCGACGCCTCAGTTGCCCTTCGGTGCTTTCGGCGAAACTGGAACGCTGAACGGAGTCTATCGCTTTCTGGAACAATATGCCGGAGTCCGTTGGTATATGACCGGCGACCTGGGCCGTATCGTTCCCCGGCATCCTTCGCTGCAGGTTCCGGAAACGTCTATGCAACAAGCCCCGGACTTTCCTTATCGCTATGCGTTTTTCGTCAAATTCGCCGATGCGCCGGCGGATGCCGTCTGGTATCGGCGGGTTGGATTCGGAGCGCCCTTTTCCGCCTCCATTACTCACAGTTTTTGGGCGTTACGCGACCAATACGCCTCAACGCACCCGGAATATTTCGCGTTGATCGGCGGCCAACGCGATACGGAAACCCTTTCCTCCGCCTATCATAAAGGCAATCTCTGCCTTTCCAATCCGGATATGTTCAATGCCTTCGTCAACCATATCTGCGATTATTTCGCCAAGCATCCCGACGAAAAAATCTATCCGGTTTGTCCCAACGACGGCTGGTCGAAAATCTGCGAATGCCCGGCCTGTCAAAAACAGTTGTCTCCGCAATTGGGCCCGGACGGCATTTTTTCCGATTACTTCTGGAATTTTGCCAACCGTATCGCCCAAGCGACAGCAAAAAAATATCCCGATCGGATGATCGGCGCCATCGCCTATGAAAAATACCAGGCTCCGCCAGACAATATCAAACCGGAAGACTTTTCTCCCAACCTGGCAGTAATGATCTGTTACCAGCGGCAGAATTTTCGCGATCCGGCCCTGCTGACCCAGCATCGGGCCTTTGTTCGAAAATGGCATAATTTGACTTCCAATCTTTATTTCTGGACCTACCCGCTTTCTGATTACTGGCCGCCATTCCGAGGATTTCCGATGTGTTATCCTCATTTGATTCAAGACGATATGAAGGAAAATAAGGCGATCGGGGCGCAAGGAGAGTTTCTGGAAAGCGAATTCCGTTTCATCGACGGCGACCAGGATGTCGACACCTATCGGATTGCCTATCCCGGACTGACCCATCTCAACGCTTATATTCGGGCCAAATTGCTGTGGAACGTCAATACTGATCTTGGCACGTTGCTGACGGAGTATTATCGCGAATTCTACGGTCCGGCGGAAAAACCGATGCGTGAATTCTGGGAAACGGCGGAAAAACTCTTCCTGGCCAAGAAAACGGATCATCCGCTCAAACAATACCGCGCCGATGATATCCGCAACTTCTATCGGCTGCTGGGAGAGGCTCTGAGCTTGGTTCCGCCGGACAGCGTTTATGCCGCCCGAATTAAAATGATTCTTAACGAAATGAAGCCATTCACCGATAAGATGATCCATTTCACCGAAGTTCGCCGTCCGCTGATGCCGACGCTGACGGATGGCCCGATCCCGCTGACCGAAAACTTAGCCGGCGACATCTGGAAAAAAGCGACGATCTATACCTTCGTCACCAAAGACGGCGGTACGCCGAAAAGCCGAACCATGTTGCTGGCGCTCGCCGGGCGGGACGGACTCGGGTTAACGTATCTCAACTTCGAGAATCATCCCGACAAACTGGCCGCCGTCCGCAGCGGCCGCGATGCGCAGGAAGCCTGGGAAGACGATAATGTCGAAGCCTATTTTTATGACCGGGATTCCAAGCGGCATTGGCAATATATTCTCACTGCGGGCGGGGTGCTGTGGGACGGAATCGGCATCAACGGCGAACCGTCCGATTCAACCTGGAACGGGAAAGCCCTCCATAAGGTATGGAAAACGCCGGATCGCTGGGTGGCCCAATTATTCATTCCCTGGTCGGATCTGGGAATGAAAAACCGGGCCGATGCCGAACGACTCAAATGTAATTTCTACCGAACCCGAAAAGCCGGCGAAGCCGATGTTCAATATTCCGCGTTTACGCCGACGATGGTTCATCAGCATCTGTATCCGGAATTTTTTGCGCCGATCGTTTTTTCACAAGCGGTTGGTTCAACCCCGCAAAAATAGGCTCTTCACTAGAATTTGTGGGTAAGGGAAGCGGGGGGACATCAGAACCCGTCGCCAGTCAAGCGGCAATCCGGCATAACCGCTCCCGCTGGTCGCTATTATTCCGTTTGCTCGTTTGACAGTC
>Ga0160425_1002522_pt1 | contig 14692 bp, 6 predicted proteins | sample BioMet8_FD_108193 | JGI IMG/M metagenome (GOLD analysis project Ga0160425, IMG submission 108193) | Microbial communities from bioreactor (seeded with sewage sludge) at Lawrence Berkeley National Lab, California, USA - Biofuel... | ecosystem: Engineered > Bioreactor > Anaerobic > Unclassified ...
CATATTCAAAACTCCTAAATTTAAAGATACTTGACCCTTTGCAGAGTAAAGCAATTGACGTGTAGGATTTGTAGACAAGAGAGTTTGATTGTCTAAGTCTTTTTGAACATAACTATTGTTAGTGAAATAGAAATCTATTATATCTTGATATCTTTGCAATTTTGCAGCGTGATAACCTCCAATTGAAGGGTGGAAATAAGATGTAGCACTTTCATTGAAAGTATTAGCTGCAAGATTATATACACGATAGTGGTTTATACCTTTGCTTGTAATTTCAGCAGTTATTTGGTCATCTGCCTGTGTTGGTACTATTTGAGTTTCTTGAGCTGATTTAAAGCTGTCTGATGATAAATAACGTTTATCCACACCCCAAAGGTCAATAATTACTAACATAGTAAGCATAATGACAACAATAAAAGGCTTCTTTACTAACTTGTCTTTTTGGTATAAGAACATAACCACAAAAGCAAAAGCAATAAAGATAAATGAACGCCAAGAGTCTGCCACCCACATTGCTTTTCTATCGTCAAACCAAGGTTGAATGAAGGCAGTACCCATAAGGTCTGCAATTTGTTTGTCATGAGAAGAAGAAAATGTTACCCAAGCCTCTGGCATTATAGCACACAGCAAACATACGCCACCAGTTATGGCAGCAGAGATAATAAGTGCTTTTTGTCTACTGATAGCTTTGTGAGTATTCTCTTCCTTTTGAATAAAGAAAGCTTTAAGTCCCAAACAAGCAACAATTACCATCATTGCATTGGCAATTACTAAAGCCATTGAAGGAGTACGAAATTTGCTATACAAAGGCAAGTGCTCAAAAAACCAAGAATTTATACCTATGCAGTTACTTCCCCATGCTAAAATAATTGACAATATTGTTGCAACAAGCAACCACCATTTTTCAGGTCCTTTAACAATGATAAAACCAAGCAAAGCTAAGAAACACAGCACAGCTCCAAAATAAACAGTAGAAGCTGTGAATGTTTGTTCTCCCCAATAAGAAGAGGCTACATATTGATTTATGACTTGATTGGCTTGTGCCTCTGGAACATTTCCATTTTGTGCAAAAGCGGGTTGAGTGGATTGCACTGCAGCTATACGATTTTTGGCATTTGATTCAAAGCGTTGGTCTGCACCACCACCACCTCTTGCATCTGGAATGAGTAGGGTAAGTGTTTCACCTTTGCCATAACTCCATTGAAAAGCATAGTTTTGAGAAAGTCCTTTGTTATTTACGTTATTAGCTTCATTTTTTGGTTTTACAGTTAGCTCACTTCCTCCACGCATTGTGTGAGAAACATATTCTTGGTTAAGCATTAGTTGAGCAGATGTAGGCATCAAAGACACAACACAACCAGCCAATAACAAACCAACAGCAATGAAATAAGTTTTTAAGTCTTTCTTGATTATGTCATATACGAAATAGCTTATGGCTAAGATAACTCCGGCAAGCATAGTGTAATAAGTTATCTGAATATGATTGAAGTTTAGTTGCAAAGCAAGAGCTACAATAAACAGAGCAACTCCTTGCACATATCGTTTTCTGAAAGCTAAAAACATTCCTGCCAAGATAGGAGCCATCATACTCAAAGCCCAAGCTTTAGTTATGTGTCCCACCTCAATAATAATTATATTGTAAGAGCCTAAGGCAAACCCAATAGCTCCTAGAACAGCAATCCAAGGGGTTGTACCAAAAGCAATTAAGGCTACATAAAAGCCTATCATATACAGAAAGACAATACCCATATTTAAACTATAAGTGTCTCCAAGCACTAAAGGAGAAGATAACTGAGGTAGTTTATTACCTCCATTAGGACCAAGAATTTGGTAAGAAGGCATACCACTGAACATATTATTTGCCCAAAAAGCACTATTGCCACTGGCTTGCTTGTAATCTTTTAATTCTTTTGAAGCTCCCGCTGCCTGAGTCATATCGCTTTGTGGCAGAGATAATCCTTTTAGGACTGGTGAGAAATAAATTGCACTTATCACCAAGAAAAGCACTACTGCTATTAAGTGAGGAGTGTATTGCTTTAATTTTGCTTGTGTTGCATTCATTGTTTTGTTATGTGTTTTTATTTGTTATCGTTATCTTGTTTGGTGTCTTCTGATTTAAATATTTCTGGGTGTTGTTGTTTGTATCGCTCTTGAAACTTCTGTATTTTTCTCTGAGTTATTTTTGGTATAATCAAAGAGGTTGTCAATCTAAAAAATATATAAAACAAACATAATCCACCAATTAGTTTCGTTATCACTTTATTCTATTGTTTGCTTTTTTATTATTCACTTTTCATTTTTAACTTATTGAGTGTCTTTGTTGCCACTTAGTCGCATAAAACAAATAAATCATCTCTTAGGTTAACAAATAGCACCGGTAGTCCTTGAGGATTACAAAGAGTTTTGTGTTCATTGAGTCCAAAGTATTTTGAGTACCATTTCTTTTCTTTTGTTGTCTGGCAGATAACAAAAGAAGCCTTTTGTTCTTTTGCCCAAGTAAGAGCTTGCCAATCAACAAAAGTCTTTGAATCTTTAGAGAAGAAAAGCTCATAGTTAAGAGCAAATTCATCAAAAATTTTCTTTGTGAATTTAAGGTTGTAATGTAGTTGCTGACGGAAAAATTCGTCACGATAGTTATGGTAATATACGGTTACTTTGCTGTGAGCAAAACGTCCAAAATAAGAAGCCCAAAGAACTTTTTCCTTGCTTTCTCTGAATTGTTCTACTGTTAGAACAACGTGTTTAAAACTTACTTGTTCAACATTCTCTATTGAAGTAATGAAATAAGCTATACGAGAAGTGTAAAGATTTGCTAAAAGAGTTTTAGGTTCTTCGGCACACGCTGGAAGATATTTGTTGTTTGTAGCCTGAAGATCTGCAGCTGTTACTAACAACACAGCATTTAAAGCCTCTCCCAATGAATGAATTATATCTTTGGTTTTACCCTCTATTGCACAATATGAATGAAAGGCTAAGTCAATATTTTTGTTTAGTTCTATGAGTTGCTTTTCGGCTTCCTGAGTAGATACATTAGTATATGCCTTATCACATATATAAAGTAGTATTAGTCCTTTGTCAAGCATACGGGAGAAAGCTACAGCATTTGCTATGATTGCCTGAGTTTTATTAAGTGAGGTTAAGTATGCTATTACGAATTGATCTTTTGCTTGTGTTGTTTCCATAGAACTATTGAGTTGCTGATTTAATATTTCTTTGTCTTTCTCCACAACAAAATGAGTATCACTCCAGCTAAGGCTCCGCCAAGGTGAGCGCAATGAGCAATGCCGTCAGAGACACTAACAGCAGAACGGATTGTAGAGAAGAGTTCCAAAACAACATATCCAATCACAAACCACTTTGTTTTGATTGGCATAAGAAAATAAAGATAAATGTATGTGTTAGGAAACATCATTCCAAAAGCTACCAGCACACCAAAGACTATTCCACTGGCTCCAATAGTTACCAACATATTCAAGAAAACACTTGTTGCTACTGTGCCTTCGCCTGTTGCCACGCCAGAATAAACTCCATTTATTAAATCTTTGTACATAAAAAACCATGTAATCTGTTGAGCTAGGGCAGCACCTAAAGCAGCAGTGAAACAAAAAAATAAGAATTTCTTTCCACCCCAAATATTTTCCAATGTGTAACCAAACATCCATAGAGCAAACATATTAAAGAATATATGGTCAAAGTTACCATGACAAAAAGAATAAGTAATCCACTGCCAAATATGGTGGTCTTTTGCTAGAACAAAATGTAATCCTAAAATATTATTTAAGTCAATACCTATGTGTCTAAGAGCCAATGAAGCTACAAAGACTAAAGCATTAATAATTAGAAGATTCTTGCAAACGGGAGGCAAAAACCTAAATCCTTGTGGAGAATATTGTTCGTTCATATTTGTGTTTTGTTGTTTAGCTTTTATACTTAAAAATAAGAAAGCAAAGGTACTACTTTTTTATGATATGATTATCAAAAGACCTCTCTAATATACCTAAGGATAAAACAAAGTTCTAATCTTGCCAAACAAAGAAACATTTTGCGCTTTCTTTGTTTTAGAAAATTATTTGTGTACCTTTTGACAATTAATTATTATCTTTGCCTTTCTGTAAAGAAAAATTATTCAACTATGGTTTTACAATAATGAACTATGAGCAAATTGACTGTTTATAATGCTTCAGCAGGAAGTGGCAAAACCTTTTCTCTAGCTTTGGAATACATTTATTTATTGATATGTAATCCTTCTTCTTATCGCAATATACTTGCAATCACTTTCACCAATAAGGCAACGGGTGAAATGAAACAAAGAATTATTTCCTGCCTTATTGATTTGGGATTAAGGAGAGAGAAAAATGATTTTTTCAATGTACTATGTACTTCTTATCCTAAATTGAAAGAAGAAGATATCTTTACTAACTCAAAATTGGCTTTAAGCAATATTGTTCATGATTATAGCTTCTTTTCAATTCAAACAATAGATAGTTTTTTGCAAAAGATAATGCGTAATATGACAAAAGAGCTTGGAATTGCCTCAGCTTATAGTATTGTCTTATCAGATCAGCAGATAAATGAACAAGCCATAGATAGACTTATAGAAATCACAGATACAAATACTCCACTCTTTGATTGGTATATGGATATGGTGACAGAGAAAATGGAGAACGCTAAAGCACCTAATGTTCGTAAAGAATTAATCTCTTTTAGTGAGAATTTAAGCAAGGAAGACTTTGGAATTTATGCTCAAAAGCTCACAGAGTTGCAATCAGGAGAAATTAAGGCGTTTAAAGACAAGGCAAATAAAGAGATAAATGAGTTTTGGGCATTGGTGAATAGATATATAGTTACTTTTGATGATATAAATAAACGCTATGGGTTAGATCAGGCTGACTATTGTCACACTAACACTGGATTGTGGGGGGCTTTTGCTCGTTTGAGAAATAAAGACATAAATATATTTACTCCAAGAATAATCTCTTGTAACCAAAAGGGTAAGTGCATTAAAACTAATGATGCAGCAGAACAAGAAGTACTTGCTTTGTTTGCAAATGTTAGTGATTTTATACAAGCAAATATAGAGAAAATAGAAACTCTGCAAGTTGAGCTACAGCATATTGGCAATGTTGGACTAATAAAGGATATTCTAACCCTTAGAAACCAAGTTCTAAATGAGAATAATCAAGTCTTGCTTTCTTCCACAAGTCAAATCCTTGCCCAAATGATAAGTGCTGGTGGGGCTATTGATGTGCCTTTTATATACGAAAAGATATCTACATTTTTGCATAACATAATGATTGATGAAATGCAAGACACTTCTCGCAAGAATTGGGAGACCCTTAGGGCATTGGTGCTTGAGAGTCTTGACAATGGATTTAACAGTACTCTTTTGGGAGATGTGAAGCAAAGTATATACCGTTGGCGTAATGCTTCTTGGGATATACTAAATAATATAGAACAAGAAATTGATAATCATCAAGTAAAGAAAATAAATCTTAACACAAACTTTCGTAGCAGTGTAAGTGTGGTTGAATTTAATAATTATATTTTCTCGCAAGGAGTTGAGAGTCTATTGTCAGAGATTAAGAACTTGCCAGAGTGTTTTAGATTAAATGAACCCCAAAGAGAATCTATTGGAAAAATATTTGCTAAGGATAAAGTACAGAACCCCCATAAAAATATTCAAGGTCAAGTGCGTTGTTTGTTCTTTGAAAAAGACAAAAGCACTGATTTAGAGCAAGAAAAAGTTAATCAAAGAATAATAAATGAAATAGAACACTACCATAATATAGGTTATGATTATAGCCAGATAACATTGCTTTTCAGAAAGAACAAAGAACTTATACAAACAGCTGAGTTTTTGAGTAGCAAAGGCTACAATGTTATTAGTGATACAGCTTTTGCCTTTGGGACTTCTGTGAGTGTGGTATTTATTATTAATGCTTTACGCTATTTAGCTATGGAAGACAATGTGGCTCTTTTGAGTATTATGGGTAAAGTGCCGGACTCAGAGAATAAACCTTTTGAATGGCTAAATGACAGAAATAAATTACTGAACAAGTCTTTGTTTGACCTGATAGTATATATAATAGGTGAGGCTAAATTGGATAACTCTAAAAGTGAGATAGTTTTTTTGTCTACTTTTTGTGATAAAGTACAAGAATATATAGCCGATAATGGCTCAAACATTAGTAATTTTCTTAATTATTGGGAAGATGATTTGAAAGGCAAACAAGTTTCTGTGGCAGAAAGTAACTCACTCTCCGCACTGCGTCTTTACACTATTCACAAGGCAAAAGGATTGGAGTTCCCAGTAGTTATTATTCCTTATTCTTTCCCTTTCTTTGATAGCAAACATACACATCTTTGGCTAAAAGATAGCGAGCAAAATGTACCGGCATTCTACATTGATTGGCGAGAGGGTTTAATCAATACTAAGTTTGCCAATGATTATGCCAATGAAAGATATAATCAATATATGGATAGCTTGAATTTGATGTATGTTGCTTTGACACGTTCCAAGGAATGTTTGAGTGTTATGTCTTATTTGCCTTCTAAGAGTAGTGGAAAAAAGACTCAGGAGTGTGTTGATAGCCTTTCAAAGTATTTATATATGTGTTTAATTGATAAATTGCAAAGTATAGAGCAAGGCAATGACTCATTTTCTTTATATGAAACCAATCCTCAATGGAATAATCCTTCAAAAGATACACACAAAACAACACAAGAACAGTGGATAGATATAGACACGCTCTTTTATCACAATACGAATGTCAGTTATGCTCAAAGAAAAGAGGCTTCTGACTTTTTAAATGCTTTACAGGAGGAAGATCAACCACAATCAAAGCAAGAAAATACATATTCTTCCAAGACAAAAGGTATAGCTTTGCATTCTATTATGTCAGAGATACAATCAAAACCTTCTCCAGAACAAATAGATAAAAAGATTTGTTCATTGATTGCTCAAGGAAACATTTTAGCTAAGGATAAGGAAAGAGTAAAACAGGTGATAGATATGATAATGAGTGCAGAGAATTTTGCTATTACAGAGAATTGGTTTAATGGTTCATATAGAGTTATTAATGAAACAAGTATAGTAACAAAAGATGATTTGAACCAAAGAATTGTTACCAAGAAACCTGACAGAATAATGTTAAATGAGAATAATGAAGCCATAATAGTTGATTATAAATTTTCTTCTTCTGAGAGAGAAAACAAGAATTATATTGCACAAGTTAAGGCTTACTCACAGCTTTTGCAACAAATGGGTTATAGAGTAACTCAGGCATGGCTGTGGTATGTGGATACAGATAATTTAATGGAAAATTCAAGATTAGAAAGGATTATTTAGGCTATGGCAGATATACAAAATACATTTCTTTATTCAGTAGCAAAAGATATACATAATGTCTTTGAGGGTGATTACTCTGATTGCAAAATAATATTTACCAACCGCAGAGGAGCTACTTTTTTTAATGAAGCACTTTATTCCATAGAGAATAAACCTTTCTTTGCTCCACAGTATTTAACAATAGATGATTTTGTAAAGAGCAAAAGTAATCTTGTTTTGGCTGACCAAATTGTTCTTATATATTATTTGTATGAGGTGTATTGTGAGGTGTTTTACACTCATAATCCAGCCAATGAGTCTCAGGAAAAAGAATCTTTTGAACATTTTTATCCTTGGGGAAAGATGTTGCTTGCAGATTTTGATGATATAGACAAAAATCTTGCTATAGCAGAAGATGTTTTTTCACTTATAAAGGACTACAAAGAGATTGAAGAGCATTGGGATTTCTTGAATGAGCAGCAGAAAACGCTATTACATCAAATTTTTGGTAAGAGGTTTGAAGGAAAATTCTCTGATTTGCAAAAGAATTTTGTCTCTGTGTGGAATTGCTTGCAAGAAATATATTCTCTTTACAACGCAAGACTTAAAGACAAGGGCTTAGCCTATGGTGGTATGCTTTATAGAGACGTTTTGCTTTCTTTGCAACAAAATCAAGAACAAACAAATACTTATTGTATAGTAGGGTTTAATGTACTCAATAAAGTGGAAAAAAAAATCCTTTTATGGCTTAAGGACAACGCTAAAACACGTTTCTATTGGGATTGGGATACTTATTACACAGATGATAAAAAACAAGAGGCAGGATTGTTTATGCGTCAGAACCTGAGTGTTTTTGCCTGCCCACAAAGTTTTGATATAGACAACAATCTTATAGCAAACAACTCTTCACAAATAACAATAATAGATTCTCCTTCTGAAAACGAGCAAGTGAGTTACGTGTCAAAATGGTTGAGTGCTCTGCCAAAGGAAACTCAAATGAGAGATGTGGCTATTGTGCTTTGTTCTGAGAGTCTGTTGCCTTCTGTTGTGGCAGCCTTGCCACAGCAATTTAATGGTCAAGACATAAAAGTGAATGTTACAATGGGCTATGACTTTTCTACAACAGCACTTTATGCTCTAATTGATAGTTATTTGAAGTATCAGTATTCAATAACTAATCCTTGTTCAATTAAAGTATCATCACTTATGCCATTTTTGGAGAATAACTATGTTAAAGAGTTTTTTTCTCCATTGACTTTGCAGATCAGAGATAGTAAATTCTTGAAATTAGAATCAAGTAATAAGAGCACGAAACTTGATTATAATTTACTGAAACAAAGTAATATTTCGCTAAAACAAAGTCTTAGTAACCCGTTGTTATACAAACAAGAAACAGCACAAGATTTGATAGAGGCACTACACCGAATACTATTTGTGGTTGCTAAGGAAAGGGCTAATGGAGAAGAAAAAACAAATGATATTGATGCAGAACCAATATACAGAATAACTCTTGCATTAAACAATATATCATCTTTATTAGTGCAAAATCCACAAATAACCATTTCGGGTAAATTACTTTATGCCACGATTAGACGTGTGCTTGCCTCAATTAGAGTTCCGTTTCTTTCTGACCAAATAAATGGCATTCAGATAATGGGTTTATTAGAGAGTCGTTCGTTAGACTTCAAACATATTCTATTTTTGTCAGCCAGTGATGATAATTTGCCAAACGTATCTATGGATAGCTCTTTTATTCCTTACTCAATCCGAAAGGGATATGATTTAAGCACCATTGAAAGAAAAATAGCTGTGTTTGGTTATTACTTTTATAGACTTTTGCAACGCTCACAAACAATAGATTTTGTGTATAACAATACAACAAGTGCCACACGTCCAAAAGAACTCTCACGCTTTTTGCGTCAGTTGCAAATAGAGAGTGGTAAAGAAATAAAGTATTTGTCTTTGCCTTCGCAAATAGATTTTGTGCCTCAACAAGAAATAAGTATCATAAAACAACAAAAGGATATAGACAAAATAATTTCAAAGGGAGATAGTAGCTATTATTCTCCTTCTTATTTAAATGATTTCTTTAATTGTGAGCAAAGATTTTATCTAAAAGATGTTTTAGGTATTGTCAAACCACAGCAGCAACAAGAAGATTTGCAGGCAAATGACTTTGGTAGCATATTTCATGATTCAATGTGTGAATTATATTCATCACTTCAATCAAACTCTAAAGTATATATAGTGGTTAGTAAGGAAAATATTAAATCATTGCGCTCACAAATAGAAAGTGCTGTAACCAGAAACTACAATAAAATAGTGTTTCCAAACGAAACAAAAGCCAATGAAGATATAGAATACACACAAATGCATCGTATACATTTGCAAGAGTTATTCTTTTATGTTAGAAAGATGCTTGATTTTGATTTTTCTTATGCTCCTTTCACTATTATTGGACAAGAATTGAAAGTTCAAAAAGAGCTATTAGTCTATGGCAGGACAATAAAAATAGGAGGTCGTATAGATCGTATAGATTTAAAAAATAATGTTCTCAGAATTATAGATTACAAAACTAATAACAATGAGAAAACCTCTTGCAAGCAAGAAAACTTGTTTTGGGTTGATTACACCCTTTATCCAAAAGAAAAGAGAAATGATTACTTTGCGCAGTTGCTTATTTACTGTTGGTTGATAAGAGATAACAATCAGTTGAATAGTGATTTGAAAGGTATTGATTTATCTCAATTACAAATAAGACCAACACTTATATATATAAGGACACTAAAACCAAAAGAAAATCCTTTGTGCTTAATTGCTTTTTCGTCTGATAGGAAACCTATAAGTGAATATACTCAAGAGTTGCATAGCTTTGTACAACAAGAATTGACTAAAGGCATAGAAAAACTATTGACAATGAAAGCACAAAGTCCATGTTTATGCAACAAACAATCTGAACAATGTGCATGGTGTGATTATGCTTTGGTATTTGATAATAAATAAAAGATTATGATACAATATAAGAAATTTACTCTCTCAAATGGTATGAGAGTTATATTACATAGTGACAATAACACACCTTTAGTGTGTGTAAATATGCTCTATTGTGTTGGAGCTAAAGATGAAAATCCTCAAAAGACAGGATTCGCTCATTTGTTTGAGCATTTGATGTTTTCTGGTAGCAAGAATTTCCCTTCTTTTGATAAATTGGTTGAAGAAAATGGTGGAGAAAGCAATGCTTTTACAAATAATGATTTTACTAATTTCTATGTAACAATGCCTGCAGATAAATTGGAAATAGCTCTTCAGCTTGAAAGAGATAGAATGGATAATCTAATTATCAGTGGGGAAAAACTTGATGTTCAAAAAAGTGTGGTTACAGAAGAGTATAAACAGCGTTATCTCAATCAGCCTTACGGTGATGTATGGTTATTGCTAAGAGAACTTTCATATACTACTCATCCTTATCGTTGGAGTACAATAGGTAAAGATATTTCTCATATTGAAAAAGCTTCAATTGAAGATGTAAAGTCTTTTTATGATAAGTTTTATATACCACAAAATGTTATCCTTTGTATTGCAGGAAATATAGATATAGATTTAGTCCAACAATTATGTGAAAATATATTTTCTTCTGTTCAAAAGGGTAAAGCCCAACTTTTTTCTAATATAACGGCTCGTAATTTGCCACAAGAACCAATCCAAACCGCTTCAAGAGCTAAAATTGTCAAAAGACAAGTGCCACAAAGAGCTGTTTATATTACTTTCCCAATGGTAAGAAGAATGAGTCAAGAGTATTATGTTTTTGATATGCTCTCTGACATACTCTCTTTGGGAGATTCATCACGACTATATAATACTTTAGTTAAAGAACAGAATATATTTACTCATGTAAATGCTTTTATTAGTGGAGATGAAGATGAAGGGCTGTTTGTTTTGGCAGGTCGTTTGAAAGATGGAGTGTCTTTTGAACAAGCAAAACAAGCTTTGTGGAAGCAAATAAATAATATTTCCACTTGTGAGATAACTCCAAAAGAAATTCAGAAAGTTAAGAATAAATATGAAGCAACATTTGACCTTTCATTACTAAAAGCTATGGATAGAGCTCAAAGTTTATGTTATTATGAATACTTAGGTAACATAGGATTAATCAATGATGAAGTGAAAAACTATCAAGCTGTAAAAATAGAAGATATAAGACAAATAGCTCGTAGTACATTCAAAGAAGAGAAATCAAATATTTTGTATTATGACACTTTGTAATGCTGTTTGATGATATTTTTTTATCTTTGTGCCTTGTAACAAAGAATAAAAATTGTGATTGAATGCTAAAAAAGTACTTATTTCTATTATGGCTATTAATATTTAGCTGCTTTTCTTCGGTATTGCAAGCTCAAAGTTTTTCTGTTGCAAATAGTAGTGGAACAATTATATACTATAATATTCTTTCTTCTAATCCTAATAGAGTTGCTGTAGCTCATACAACCAGTTGCTATTCTGGAATATTGATTATTCCTGACACAGTGTTTTATTCTGGAACAGCTTATAGGGTTACTGCTATTGCTGATAGTGCATTTTGTGGTTGTAGTTCATTGGTGTCAGTGACTATGCCTGCAACAATAGATTCAGTTGGAGAATATGTGTTTTGGAATACCACTAATTTAGCTTCTATACATTGTTTATCCGTTATTCCTCCTGTTTCAACAGACAATATTTATAATGGAGGTAATTATAGTAATTTGATAGTATATGTTCCATGCATAGCTTATAATGATTATAGATTTGATACTAATCATGCATGGAATACTTTTCAAAATATAAGCGGAACATCAAATAGTGTTGAGTATTGGGATACAATATGTCAAACTGAATCATATACCCTTCATGGTTTTTCAAGATATATGAATGGTAATGCAATATCAGGAATTTTTGATTCTACTTTTCATACAGAGAATGGTTGTGATTATAGTATTACTGTGCATTTGTATGTAAAACCTTCTTATAAAAATGAGTATAATTACTATATATGTAATACTTCGGATATACATTATTCTTTGCATGGCTTTGACATAAATGGACAAACAGGTTCTTGGTATCATAATGATACTACAAGGCAAGGATGTGACAGTACAACAATACTTAACATAATACAGATTTATGCTGATACTACTGATGTGATAGGAAATGTGTGTCAAGGGAAGTCTTATTATTATGGTCCTTTTTCTGTTGCTTCTTGGAGAACAACAACAGCTGGTACAATAATTGATATGTATGCAACAGTGCCACATAATAATTCTACATTTATGACATATCAAGCTGGTTGTATAGAAACGCAACATCTTATACTCTCAGTTCGTCCTAATTTAAGTGATACAACAAGAGATACAAATTGTTATACAAGTCCTTTTTATTGGCGAACATACGGATATAATAGAACTCCATGGGGATATTATAATTACTCTTCTCATTTATATAGTTATGATACTCTTGCTACGGGTAACTACACATTTACAGATACTACTTTTACAACAGAATATGGCTGTAGAAACAATCATACTCTAAATTTGACAGTTAATCCTACATACAGAGATACAATATATGATTCACTATGCAAAGGAGAAAGGTATTCACAACATGGTTTTAATTTTATTGCAAATACATCTAGAATTTATATAGATACTCTACATACAATAAAAGGATGTGATAGTATACAGACTCTAAATCTTACTGTAAATCCGGTTTATAACATTCAGATAAGAGATACAGTTTGTAAAGGAGTATTATATTCGCAACATGGTTTTAATGTGGCGGCTAATACTGTTGGCACTATTACTCGCACAAATCATTTGCAAACTACAAAAGGTTGTGATAGTACATTAAATCTCTCATTGGTTGTTAATCCGATATTCTCTGATACTACATACAAAACAAAATGTGAGGCAGCACATTATTCTTGGCAACCTACAGGATACATTCATAATGCAAATGGAACTTACTTGCCAGCTTCTCATACATATAATTATGATACGCTAGCTGACGGTAGTTATATATTTAGAGATACAACACTCACAACACAATACGGCTGCAAGAATAATCATACTTTATCTCTGAAGATAAACCCTATTTATGACACAACTATACATGATACTATATGTCAAGGAACTCTTTATAATAAATATGGTTTGAATTTTGTTGCGCAAACAAGCAATGTTTATTCACATACATTTACAAGTGTGTATGGTTGTGATAGTATTATAAGAGTTAATCTAAGAGTAAATCCAGTTTATATAAATACTACACAGGTTTCAATATGTAGTGGAAAGACATATAATTTTTATGGTAGGATTTTAAGTACTACAGGTTCTTATAGAGATACTCTTCAAACAGTTAATGGTTGTGATAGCATTCAGATATTAAATCTTACTGTCAATCCAATATATAACAATACAATCAATGACAATATATGTTTCGGTGGAGTATATAGTAATCACGGCTTCCATATCAATGCAGATACTCTTGGAACATTTACATATATAGATACTGTTCAGACAATAAAGGGTTGTGATAGTATTCTTACCCTTCATTTGACAGTTAATCCTATTTATAACATTCAACTGTATGATACAGTATGCAAACATACGACTTATACAAAATATGGCTTTAATTTTATTGCTGACACATCTGGAATACACATAAAACATCTTACAACAATACATGGCTGTGATAGTACTTTGACTTTACATCTTATAGTAAATCCAACGTATGACACAACAATCTTTGCACAGGTATGTGCTAATGGTACATACATAGGTAACGGATTTATAGAATCAGTAGCAGGAACATATACTCATCATCTTCAGACAATAAATGGTTGTGATAGCGTGTTGCATTTGCATTTAACAATAAACAATCAAATTGTAACTACAATAAATGATACAATCTGTCAAGGAGAGACATATAATCAAAATGGTTTTACGGCTACTTTGTCGGGGATATATAAAGATACGCTTTCAAGTGCGGGTTTTCTTGGCTGTGATAGTGTTATTGTATTAAATTTAAGAGTCAATCCAATATATGAGAAAACAATCTATGATACAATATGCGAGAGAGAGGTTTATCATGAACATAGTTTTGCAATAGGCTCAAGTCTAATAACAGGAGACTATATATATAAAGACACATTGATCTCAATACATAATTGTGATAGTGTTCAGACATTGTATTTAAGAGTCAATCCTATTTATAATATGGTTTTGTATGACTCAATATGTAAGGGATCAAGGTATGATAGACATAGCTTTGATTTTATAGCAACAGAAAGCAAGATATATACAGATACATTACTTTCAATACATAATTGTGATA
>Ga0160425_1002526_pt1 | contig 14681 bp, 11 predicted proteins | sample BioMet8_FD_108193 | JGI IMG/M metagenome (GOLD analysis project Ga0160425, IMG submission 108193) | Microbial communities from bioreactor (seeded with sewage sludge) at Lawrence Berkeley National Lab, California, USA - Biofuel... | ecosystem: Engineered > Bioreactor > Anaerobic > Unclassified ...
CTATTAAAACCATCACGCTTCTTAGTGCTTGTGGCGGATCTGCCTTCGTCTGTATAGATGCCGACAAAATCCCACTCGGTCTTTGCCTTGATGTATTTGGTGTAATAATCTATTTGTGCTTCATAGGAATTAGCCTGTTCTTCTTGTTCAGTAGACACCCTGGCATAGGCTGCTACTTTCTTCTTGGCTACAGGCAACTTTAGTGCTTCATTCGGTAAAACTTTTAGGGCCGGGGTTATTACCCTTACTTTCTTTTCCATCTGGTTAAGCCTCCTTTTCTGCCGGTTTCTTTGGCGATTAATTTCATTTCTTCTGTCCAACTGTCCTTTCGGGATTTATGTTCCCAGGTAAGGATTTTTTCTTTATTATCTTTAAAATGGAATTCTAGGATATTTGGTGCCCTTGCTGTTATATACGCTACTTTCTTAGCGAAGATTTCTGCGTTAAAGGATTGGAGGCCCAATGCCTTAGCCGTTACTCCGAACAAAATATCCTCCGGAACATTCTTGGATTCAAGGCAGGCAGCTTTGTCAAAACGCTCAGTTAATCCGCAAGTCCAGGTATAGCCTTTATGAGTTTTCTTCCTAATATAGTGCTTGCCACAAGAGCCACAAATAAGCATTCCTGTAAAGGGATAGGTTTTTCTTGTAATCTTCGTCTGTGGTTTATTAAGAAGCTCTTGAACGGTTTTGAAAGTGGCCATATCAATAATGGGAGGATGGTTATCTTCTACACTGTACATAGGGTAGACGCCATTATTAGGAAGTTTCTTCTTGCTTAAGTGGTCCGCTACGTATTCCTTCTGCAGGAGTAATTCACCTGTGTATTTCTCATTCCTTAAAATGTAATCTATCCCATGTTCTGTCCAGAGCTTGCCCATTCTGGTGGGGATACCCTCCTTGGTAAGTTTTCGGGCAATAGTCCGCTTACCAAGGCCATGAAGGTAGGAGTCATATATCTGACGCACGATTTTAGCTTCTTCTTCAACAATAATAAGGCTACCATCCTTTTGCCTTCTGTAGCCCAGAATAGTGAGACTAGGCATTATTCCTTCACTAAAGCTTTTTCGTACCCGCCATTTACAGTTATCGCTGACGGATTTGCTTTCCTCCTGAGCCACGGAAGCCAAAAGGGTGAGGAGCAGTTCGCCCTCACTACTTTTAGTGTGGATGTTCTGCTCCTCGAAATATATGTCGATATTTAGTTCTTTAAGCTTTCTTACTGCCGATAAAAGCGTGACAGTATTTCTGGCAAACCGGGAGACGGATTTGGTTATTACCATATCTATCTTCCCAGCCAGACAATCTGCTAGGAGCCGTTTAAACTCCGGGCGGTTGGCCTTGGTGCCGGTAATGCCTTCATCCGCATAGACGCCCTTGTATTCCCATGAGGGTGTTCTTTGGATGAGGGAACTGTAATAGCTGACCTGAGCAGCAAGAGAGTGGAGCATGGTTTCCTTATCTGAGGATACCCTAGTGTATGCTGCTACCCTTAGCCGTTTAAATTGGAATTCTTTTTTTCTGTCTATCTTGAGTATTTTCATGCTCCGACCTCCTTTTGTATGTGACATATTACCTCTGAAGCGTGATTATATCAAGCACAAAGAGGTGCTAAGATAGGTTGAAACTTATTTGCTAATTGAATATCAATGAGCTTGTATTCCGCTTCGTCTATAAGGCCTTTATCGGCCATATCCTTTACGATGCTCATTGCTACCCGGTATTTTAGTTCTTTGGTGAAAAGTTCTTCTGTGTATGCCATTTTATCGTTTAAAGTTTCTCCTTTCTTCTCCTCCTTCCGTATGAGACATGTTAGCTCTGAAGCTAGGTTTTATCAAGGCGTTCAGAGCCTTATAAGCTGAAAGCCAGTCTGCATAATGGTAGGGCGGTAATTATCTCTAAAACAATTATTCTGTTTTACGGGCGGTTGCTTTCACGAAATAATTCGCATAAGTTTTGAGGGGGTATACCTCCCAAAGTAAGAACCCATAAAAGCAAGGGGCCCAATTTATCTCTGCGGGTAATAGACCGCTTAACGTATGGCCAATCGCACGCAGAAAAACGGCGAAATCATAAGGGCGATTGAGGCTCATAGCTGGTTTGCCATAAGCCTCTTAGTCCTTAGGACAGCTTATTGAAGCAAATTGTCGTTAACTGCATGAAATAGCTTATCCCTGGTGTCATAACCCTCTTTTAGCCAACGCTGCGTTGAGGCGAAAAGTTCGTCTACAACAGTACCAATATTTTCTCGTGGGACTCGGAACACCGATTTTACGAGACAAGAGTTTCCGAACCAAAGATAGATATTAGCGGGCTTCGTTAAACGCACAGTTCTGGTACAGCTAATTTCAACATTGAAGCCATTCCCGAAATCTCGGTAAATAACCCGTTCAAGGTCTATGAACTTGATTTCGTATTCCTTTCCTAAACTTTTCCTTAATTGATTTTGCATAGTAATTGCATTTGCCATTGTTAATTCCTCCTAATTTGTTAATTTTATTTTAGTTTTTATTTGTTGGTACTATTAATTGAAGCGTTTAACCACATCCTTTCAATATTTTTGGTGACAGTAGTGACAGTACGATGACAGAACTTTTCTGAACTGTCACCTAGCTACAGCCCTATGCCTTATGGGTTTAGAGGTTTTTAGTGACAGTAGTGACAGTAAATCAAATTCCATTTTTATATACACAATTATTTTGCGTATATTCTGTTTGATTATTTTATTTTTCTACTGAAATTAAGAATACTGTCACTACTGTCACTAAATCTTGAAAAAGGGCATTAATACTGGGCATAGGCAGGTGACAGTTGTGTGTTTTTACTGTCACCGAACTGTCACCACTGTCACTTGCTAAGCTAAAAAACCATCATCTTCAGAGCTAGGTACATGGATATTTGAGTACAAAACTTTTACTTCATCGGTCAGCGTAAGGGTGCGGTAAAAAGTTCCGCCTTGTCCTCTGCGAACAGTCATTTCAGGAAAAGTGGTACCAAGATGCTCTGCCAAGATAGTTCTGAACTCTTTTGCTGTTTTGGCAAAACCATGATTGTTGTCCCGGCACCAGGCTCTATAGACATTGAAAATTTTGCCGGTTGTATAGTAATTATCGAATTTGTTGTACAACCTTTCAGTCATGCATTCATTGTAGAAACCAATAACGGTATTGTTATCTTCCATGTATTGCTTTCTGGCCTGAATAACGGATTCGGGCTCAGAGTAACGATAACCATTACCTATCATAGTTTTTAAGGCCATGATGAACTTATACACTATGCCTTCCCGTTCCTCATACATTTTTTCAAGTAAATACTTGTCTTGTTTCTCTTTGGGAATGACATTTGTGCATTCCACATGCATTATTCTGTCATAGACCCATTTCCCATCATCTCCGCCAAATTTAGGCAGCCTGTTCATACAGAACCAGAGCAGGCCACCATAAGTGAACTCAAAGCCATTCATACCTTTGAATTCAGCAAAAAGACTGTCTCCGCCAGTGCACTTCTTAAAAGTCTTAAGTTCGCTTACCGTCATGAAACTCATGTCTGAACTTCCGGCCAGGCGTTTGCAATGGATATTGCTAGTCCCGAAACGGGCCTCTATTTCACTAAGGTCTATACTGACGAAGTTACCTTTGCCTAAAAGACGTTCTTCCAGACTCTTTAACTGGGACTTTCCTGTGTCTCCATTGCCTACCATGAACAAGGCTTTTTTCATTCGATAGCCTTTTATGTTAGATAGGCCTGTGCCACAAAATTCATATAAAAGGTTCTCTACTTGCATATCGCCATTGGTGAGGGTTTTCATATATCTGTCAAAAACAGGTGTAGGTTTTGCCTCATCCAACCATTTGCAAGGAATTTGTATAGTAGTCAGGTAATCTGGAGAGTGGGGCAAAAGCACCATGTCAGACAACCGTAGAATGCCATTTTCAAAGTTTATGATATCTTCATCGGAATCTAATTCGTCATAGTTTACATAATTAAGGTCACTGGTCAAAAGACCAAAAGTTTCTTTCACAGAGGACATTTTCACAATATCTTCGTTATACGCCACAATGTATTGTTTTATGAGGCCGAGAAGCATATCATCAGAATAATAACGATAGCAGCCGTTCTCATAAACATAGCGGAGGACACCTTGCCTTCCGTTATCCCGAACAAATATGTAATGTAGGTCATTGCGTATGTGCCTGGCCAGTATCGTAGGCAAAACTATTTCTTTGCCAGATTCCGGCTGATATTTCACAAACTCAGGCCTGGGCTTCACTGAGTAGTGAAATACCCCATGACAGCCTTCAATAGCCTTTTCTATGGTTCTGTCCCGGTAATCTTCCCTGTCCCATTTATCACGCATGAGAGCACTCATTCTAAAGATTGAATCTATGGCTTCAGGGTTGTTACCGGTACGGAAAGCTACAATAGTACAAAGAGCAAGGTCTGCCTCCGACTGGCTGCCATAACCGGTTAAGTCTCCTTTATCGAAAAGCCGTATAAACTTATCATGGTTACGGTCTGATTTTAGATGCTTTATTACAGAATCAACATCACATTTGCTACAAGGAAGCGCAGCAGTTTCTTTAGGTACAGTCCTTAGCATTTCTTTGTTTAAGGTTTCTAAAATTGCTGGTGTACAATCTTCCAGAGGTTTGTCTACTATAGTTTTGCCGGTAAAGACAGCAAAGCGATTAGTGAGCCCACCTATGTAGAGCTCCAAATCCAATTTAGAGTTTTTCATAAGGAATTTTTTTTCTAGGCGAATAATGCCAGCCTTATCTAAATAGGTAGGGAGCTGCTTAATGTCGCATTTGCCATAAGTATGAAGGCCTGTGTCACTTACGGAGTATTCGGTATAACTGCTAAAGCGCTTGAGAAATCTCTGAACAATAGGATCTTGAAGATCTTTTTCATCTATGTCCAGAAAAAAGTATCCTTCCGGGATAATAAAGCCAATGCCGCTGAATTTATTATTTGCTTTAGCGGCCATAGCTTCTTCATATGTTACCCAAGTAAAGGAGTAATTTTTTGATGTTCCAGTTGCGCCACCGTTGGCTGAGCAGGGGACTTTGGTCTTTTTTCCTTTTACCGTTTTATAGTTCCAGCATATCCATATTTTTTTATTCATTAATTCTTGCATTGGGTGTGTCAAAGTATTTACCTCCTTTCTATAAGATAGTTACTATTCTTTCTTTGGCCTTGACTTTACATTCAGCCATTTTTGGAATCCGGCCTTGGGGATTAAAATCCTTGTGCCTATTTTTAAGATAGGGAAACCAGGTTCTTTTGTTAGTTCATATGCTTTAGGAATACTAATTCCAAGCTGTAACGCCATTTCTGAAACGCTTAATGCAATTTTATCTTTCATGTTTTGTTTCCTCCTTATTTTTTCCTAAATATTAGCGTTTGCCCGCTATCTTTCCTTCCCGGCGCCTTGTTTGACGACCTCGAGTAATTCCTTGCACTTACACGCTCCAGTTTCCCATCTTGGCACATTTTTACACGGTATTCTTTACGGGCAAACTATTAAGTTTTCAAGGTTCATGTAATTGCAAAGAATTAAATTTTATTTTTAATTGTTTGCTTTTGAGTCTATTGTAGGATAAAATGTAATTAATGACCAAAATGGTTCGATTACACATTTGATTACAGCATTTGAAAGCGGTAAAACAATGAAAAAAGGTAAAGAATATAGTAAATACGGGGTTTATGAGAAAACCTCATCATATTGGGAGTATCTAAAATTTGCGGGTAAAGTGAAGCTCGGTGGGCTAGGAGACATAAAAAAAGAATCGGTCCGCTTTGACCATTATTCTGTGGCTCAAGAAGAGGCCGGTATTTATTTAGTCCCGGAAGTTTTAGCAGAAGAGTCAGCCAAAACAAAAGAACCCCTGTCCTTAAGTGGGCAGGAGCTCTTGATAACATTGTGTAATTTAAACAAGGATATTAATTTTCCAAGGGGTAAAACAGCAGCAGATCCAGGCAAAGCCGTAGCAAAATGGTGTATGACATATACGCACCCATATGATATTGATGATATAGTCTTGGAACTGGAACAAATGGGCGAAAATATACACTATGACAAAACAACGAAACAGGTAGCGCCGGTAGAAAAATTACCTACAAATCCTTCTATGGAACAACTTTTGGCCTATAGAGAAGGCACTATGGCTAAAGTTGGTTTTACGGAGATGGTTCATCGAGAGGAAAGACGTATTGAAAATGTAGCAAAGTTCAAGTTAGATGACTTTTTGAAGGCTCTTAGTGACCTTTGCAATGCAACTGAGATGTTTTTTGCTATTAAAGAAATAGAAGAAAGTGGCGTAGATGATATTGCCATGAATCTATATAAAATCGGGAAATATCATGACGGGCTTCCCTTCTTTGAAAAGTATAAAGAAGAAAACATCGATTTTCTAAGGATTTGTCAGCAATATACCGAACTATTCCCTGACCTTAAAATGAAACTAGAATATAACGCAGAAACGGAGAAGTTTGTACTGGTCCCGGTAGTGCATAGTATTTTTGATATAGCTTGGTACACATTGAGCATAGTATCAGGTATAATAGCTGGTGCTCCGGGAAGTTCGGCTATTTATGCTATAAAGGAGTGCAAAAACTGCCATAAACTCTTCGCTGCTATTGGCAGGAAAGAATACTGTGATGATGAAGATTGCCAGAAAGCAAGAATACGCAATAATGTAAGGGCGTTTAGAAAGAGAAAGAGTTCGAAAAAATAGGATGGTTTCTTTTTGGGGTGTATAACTGAACGACCATTTTGCAAAGGAGGTGAGATCCTTGGCTAAATATACAGATGATGAGATTAGGAAAATGAAGAAAATAACCTGCAAGATAGCAGCAGATTATCTTGGCGTGTCAACTATGGCGATAAGTTGGGGAATGCGTGAGGAAAAGCTCCCTATAGGCTTTACCGTACATAACAAAGATCGGTATACGGATAGTTATGGGTACCATATTGTGGCTGAAAGGCTTATTGCCTATAACCACGGCACCATTTCTGAAGTACAGGTTCAGGGTATAGAAAACAACTTGGAAAAAATAATCAAAGAATTTGAGGAAATGAAACAGGACTTAAGTTTTTTATTAAGGCAAAAGAACTTGTAAGGGAGGCGAAAATAACTGCTGCACAACGAGAGCGGTTGCTGCAGGAGATAGAGGAATTTACGGCGTACTGTGATGATTACATAACTTTTGGAATTGGAGGTGATGACGAAATGGAAAAGAAAACCCTAACCTTTGACAGACAGCAGCTTTACACGGAAATTTGGAAAATAGGTCTAAGCAAGACGGCTAGGCAATATAAGGTTCCGTACCAGAAATTAAAGGAAGCCTGTGAAAAAGCTAATATTCCACTTCCTACCCAGTCCTATTGGGCTGGCCTATCTGTTGGAAAAACAACAGAAAAAGAGAGCTTGCCAAAATCAGAGGAAACAGAAGTTAAGGTTATTTACCCTACCAGAATCTCGTCTGAAGACAAACTCCAAGTTCAAAAACCTAACAAACAGGTGAAAGACGCTAAAGATACAGCGCAGAAGGAACCAGAAGAATTGGAGCCGCCTGAAACCTTGAACGGGCAGATTGTCTATAAGCGCAAAACTTTATATAAGGAAGTATGGTCACAGCCGGTTACCAAGATTGCTAAGAAATATGGTGTGTCAGATGTCATGATTCACAAAATATGCAACAGCATGGCAATACCTGTGCCGCCAAGAGGTTATTGGGCCAGAATTGCCTCCGGTCAGAAAATAGAGAAACCTTCACTACCGGCATATATGGGGGATGCCGTAAGATATGGTCGTAATTGGGAAGAAGTAAGTAAAGAAAATAAAAAGCAAAAAGAAGCGCCTGCCGGTGCCCCATTGAACTTTCTCGAAGCTGAAGTACGCACTGATGTGATGAATATGGCCTCGGAAATGCAGGTAGTGGATGATGGGCACAAATTGCATCGTGTCTTACTGCAGCACAGGGTGTCATATAAAAGGTGGAAGCAGAATCATCCTAGGGATGAGATGGCTAATTGGCACAATGATTATTACCGCAGTGCCAAGGAGGGAGAACCGGCTCTATGGGAAAGTGTTTCTGAGCAGACACTGCCAAGAACGTACCGCATATTAGATTGCATATATCGCGGGATTGAGGGGCTAGGGGGCAGTGTTAATGAAGATTTTTCCGTAATAATACAAGGTGAGCATATAAAATTTGATGTGGCGGAGCAGAAGGTAAAAACGCCACACGTAATGACTAGGGAAGAATTAAAAAAGATTGAAGAGTATGAGAAGGAAAAAAGCCGGTATTCGTATGCGTATGAACCAAAATTCCGCAAATATGACTATTTACCCAATGGCAAGCTCTCTTTTGGAACAAGAGAGCACGGGTTTATTCGGGATAGTTCAACGAATATAATTGAAACAAGAGTCGGGGAAATATTGCTCATGCTTTATAAAGAATCGGAATCGGTCCGTATTGCCAGGGAAGCAGAGGAAGCAAGAAAACTAGCTGAAGCAGAACGTGAACGCCAAGAAGAACTGCGAAGAGAGGCTTACGATGATGAGGTTGATAAATTATCTGCCTTATTGAATGAAACATCAGACTATGCTACAGCATGCCAAATTAGGTCTTATGTGGCTGCGGTGGAGGCTAAACCTGAGCTTGCTGCTTCAAAAGCTGAATGGCTCACCTGGGCCAAAGCAAAAGCGGATTGGTTAGATCCTACCGTAGATAAAGAGGATTCGGTTTTTGGAAAATTAAAACATGGCAAAAAGACAGAGGAAAAAATGCCTAGCAGGTATGGACCAAGCTGGCGGTAAAACAAGAGCATATGTGACGACAAAGAAAATCGAAGGAAAAATAGAAAAAGCTCCATTTTAGGCTTTAATGGCTTGAGACAGAGCTTTATTTTATTATATCGTGAAAAGTTGAATAATATCTTGTTTGGAAGCAGGATTACGATAAAAAAGGAAAGTTTAACTGTCCCAATATCTATGCTATAATCTAAGTAATATTATTATTTTTTACGGGAGGCTTTGGATGAATACGGCAAATAACATCAACGAAGAATTAACTAATGCTATTATTAAGATGGCAACCGAAAGTTGGAGATTTGCGCACGTTTTTGCGAAAGCAGCATCAAAATTGGATGCAAAAGACCAAACTAGGTATGTTGGTCAATTGAATTGGTTCCTTAAACAGACGGAGATGGCGTTAGAAACGGCAAATTTACGCATAGTTAATGTTGAGGGGCAAGAATATAATGCGGGAATAGCAGCAACAGCAATAAATATCGAAGATTTTGATTCGGAAGAGACATTGCTGGTAGAACAAATGGTAGAACCTATAATAATGGGATTGAACGGCGTTGTTAAAACAGGAACAATTATTTTAAGGGGTGAAAAACAATGAAAACATTTGTAGGAATAGACCTTGGTACTACTAACAGTGCAATATGTTCTTATGATGGGAAAGAAACACGTATATGGAAAAGTCCTGAACAGAATGACGTTACACCTTCAGCTATATATATTGATAAAAGAGGCAATAAATATGTTGGGCAGAGAGCCTATGATACCGCTCCACATAGTCCACAAAATTCAGCGACTTTGTTTAAAAGATATATGGGAACGAGTACTACTATAAAACTAGCTGCAATAAACAAAGTAATGACGCCAGAAGAGTGTTCTGCGGAAGTATTAAAAGTCTTGTTTGGATACTTATCTGAAGAAATCAGGAACGACGAAGAAACCGGTACCGTTATAACAGTACCTGCGGCCTTTAACCAAATGCAAAAAGATGCTACTATGCAGGCTGCTCAGATGGCGGGCATTGGTAATGTTGCACTTATGCAGGAACCGGTTGCTGCTGTTATGAGCGTAATGAAAACCGGTAAAACAGATGGTATTTTCTTAATTTTTGATTTGGGAGGGGGTACTCTTGATGTTGCAATTGCTCAAAGTATTGGCGGAAGAGTTAGCTTATTAGCTCATGGTGGAATAGCTATGTGTGGCGGTCGTGATTGTGATAGAGCAATTATGGATAATATTGTGATACCTTGGTTAAAAGAGAATTTTAATCTTCCTGACGATTTTATTGCAAAAAAAGAATATAATACTTTAAAAAGAATGGCAGAATGGGCAGTTGAAAAGGCAAAGATTGAACTTTCGTCAAGAGAAGAGGCTCGTATTTCTCTGTCTGAAATTGATACCAGAGCAGTGGATTTGGACGGAAATGAGATATATATAGATATACCTATTGATAGGGAAAAATATGATCCATTGATAGAAGACTTAGAGAAAGATGCTATCAATGCAGCAAGAGAAACGTTGGAAAAGGCTGGTATTAAAGCAGAGGACGTAGAAAAAATTGTTTTTGTTGGCGGACCAACAAATTACAAGCCACTAAGAGATAAAGTTTCTTTTGAATTGGGGATGAAAGCTTCCACAGAAGTTAATCCGATGACGGCTGTTGCAGAAGGAGCCAGTATTTTTGCTGAATCTATTGATTGGTCGTCAAAAGAACATTCCAGAAAGAGTTCTAGGGGAAGAGTGTCTTTAGGGGGCAATACAAAAATTGGCTTTAACTATATTTCGCGCACATCTGAAGATAGAGCTAAAATAGCATGTAAAATAGATGGGCAGGTTATGGAAGGCGCAGAATTTCAAATTGATAGTTTGGATACTGGATGGTCTTCGGGACGCGCTGCATTGAAAAATAGTGCAATTATCACAGTAGAGTTATCAAAACATGGGGAAAATGCATTTAAAATATTTGTTTTTGATGCTAATGGCGGACCCATAACTGTTGAGAATGATAAAATTATTATCACGAAAACAACTGCGACCATAGATGCTATTCCTGCGTCTCATTCGGTTGGAATTGCGGTGAAGGAAAAACTTGGTGGGGCAGACGTTTTGGATTATATTATAAAAGCTGGCGATTCATTGCCTCAAAAAGGACAAAAAATACTCAAGGCAGGAGAGTTATTAAAAGCTGGGGCTGAAAATTCACTAGTATTTAAGCTATATGAAGGGGAAATTGATTTTCCGGTAACTGATAATAGGTTGGTAGGAACAATGGAAATACATGGTAATGATTTCACAGAAGGAGTCATTCCTGTTGGTGCAGATTTGCTCTGTGATTATGAGGTGTTTGACTCTGGCTTAATCACATTGAGCATTTCCGTACCATGCATAAGGGGCACATTTAATTCTGGGAGAAATTTTTATACTAGGATTACAACAGCAGAAGATTATCAGGCAAAGAACAAAAGAATACAAGAAGATAGCGATAGTATTAGTAGTCGCTTAGATGATATGGAAGAAAAATTGGGTAGTGACAAAGTTGCTGAAGCCCGTAAGAAAGTGCAAAATGCAAAAAGATTAAATTCCATAGAAAATAGTAACGAAAATACAATGGAGGCGGAAAAAGATCTTCAAGAAGCGAAGAAGCTAATTGCAAAAACACGAAGAGACAATTTAAGCCAAATGCGCCAAATGGACTTAGACAGTTGTAAAGATTTTTTTGATGAATATATAAGACCACATGCACGTCCTTCAGAAGCAACAAATTTTGATAATCTTGTGAGAACTGCGCAAAGACAAATTGATAATCAAGGAAAAGATTTTGAAAATATGTTAAGTGAGCTTAAGGGACAAAATTTCCTGATTTTGTTTAGGCAAGATTGGTTTATCGTTGGACAATTTAAACATTTTGCAAAATCAGATTACTTGTTCCAAGATAAAGGGAAGTATCAAGCATTAATTAATCAAGGAACACAATTTATGAAAAATGATGAAATTGATAAATTGCGTGATATTGTGATTTTGTTAGGAAGGATGCAAATAAGTTCTGGTAATGACGAGATATCTGATATAGTTAATATTATAAGGGGGTAATGGTATGCAAAAAAATCCATGGCTACCCATTGGTTATAATATTATTTTCGGAAATAAAATAAAAAAAATAGAGTATTTTGGTGATGATTGGCAAATATTTAGCGGTGATGAAACAAAGTTTATTTTAGTTAATAAGCGATTGGCGGAGAAATGGATTGCAACAGAATTAATTAATCGTGAGCAATTGATTAATGTTAAATATGGGGAAGAACAATTTTATGTACTAATAGTAGCTGGGAATGGGTATGTATTTCCTATGCAAGATAGCATAGGACCTGATTCTAAGACGGATGCCATGGCATTTGCAACAGCATTAAAGAAAACAAGAAACTCGGTAAAGGATGTGTCTTTACATGATGCAATTTATGTGGAAAAATATTCTTTGCTTTTACCGACATATTCTGTTAGTGAAGGCTGTGATGACGCTACCGTTTTGGGAACGTGGCTAACTGATGGTGTGCCAATTTCAACTAAGGCGTTTAAAAGACTTGCGTCTTTTTCTAGTTGGCTGACCAAGACGGATTTGGCGGAAATAGTTTCTGCTGCTGGATTAGAAGTTCCAACTGAATTTAGTGATTTGACAAATATCATCGAAGAAAATAAGAAGGATAGTCTTGGCGAAAAAAGGGAAAAGATGGTTGAGGGAAAACAGGAAAAAGTAGAACGATTTATGCTTCCGGGAAGACCTTTATTAGAAAACTTTTTTAATGATCATATTATCGATATTGTCGAACACGGTGAAAGATATAGTAAACTTGGCATTCAATTTCCTTCGGCTACAATTTTATATGGCCCACCAGGCTGTGGCAAAACATACGCTGCTGAAAAATTAGTAGAGTTTTTAGACTGGCCAAACTATTCTATTGATTCCAACAGTATTGGCAGCCCGTATATTCATGCAACAAGCAAAAAAATAGCCGAAATATTCCAAAAAGCAATATATAATGCACCTTCAGTACTTTTGATTGATGAAATGGAAGCATATGTATCAAATAGAGAAAATTCTAGCGTAAGTGGAACTCACCATGTTGAAGAAGTTGCAGAATTTTTAAGGAGGATTCCGGAAGCGATTGAGCATAAAGTTTTGATTATTGCTATGACTAATCATTTAGATATGATTGATCCGGCAATACGCAGAAGGGGAAGGTTTGACAATCTTATTGAGGTAGGCATGCCGTCAAGGGCTGAGGTAGAGTCCTTGGTGGCTTCGGTCCTTACTAAAATACCAAAAGCTGATAACCTTGATACCAGTGTGCTAATAGAACAAATGGTGGGAAAGCCACTATCTGATACGACATACATAATCAGGGAAACAGCAAGAATAGCTGCTAAGGACGGCAAAGAAAAAATCGACCAGGAAAGTCTTGATTCTATTCTTAAGACAATTACCGATAATAAAACAAAGCCGTCTAAAAAAATCGGCTTTTAGACTTGTGGGGGCTTTTACAGATGCTATTAAAAGACAATCCGTTTCATATTCTTTCTGTGTCTATGGACAGCACAAGCTCGGAAATCATAGATAAAGCAGAAGAAGCTGTACTTTTGCGAGATGAACAGTTATGTAGGGAAGCAAAGACTACGCTTCTTAACCCCAATAAACGTATTGAGGCAGAGGTTTGCTGGCTTCCCGGATTAGGGCAAACAGGTATAAAGACAATATTAGAAAATATAGCGAACAATCCCAACGAACTCTTAAAGGATGAGACGCTATTGGGAAGTAGTAACCCTTGTGCTAGAGCGAATGTTCTTTTGAGTGGATTAACACAAGAAGAAAAAGTTGACAAAAATACTATTAAAATCTGGATTTCAGCAATTGCAACTAGTTTTGATAACATTAGTTCCAAAGGGTTGACGGAGAGTATTAATATTGCTAGACAAACTGCGGGTATATCAATAATATCAAATGAAATACTTGTTGAAGATGCATTAATGAACAGTAAATATTTTTTCGTTCAAACAATTAAAAACAAGATGAATGAAATGCAGACGACTGATATGGTGGCAATGCTTACTGAACTTGTAGATATAGATACAAATAGAGGCAGAAAACAGGGTACAGAAATCGTAGCAGAACTGGTAGAAGCATATGAATTAGAAGCACAAGTTTTTTTTAACAAAGCCAATAAACAGATTAAGTCTTTGGCAGATAATATATTAGAGGATGCTGGCAGGAATGTGCCGGATTCTGTTTTAAAGGGAAAAGTAGATAAATTAATCAATATTGTAAAACAGTGGGATAAAATAGCTCAACCAATACAAGTTAGTAATTTAAGCAAGGGAACCGAGCATGCGGAAAGCAAACAAGTGGCTTTTATTGTTAGGGAATTGGCGATAACTCTCTACAACAAATATGGAAAATTACAGGCTACAAAAGCAATTATACAAATGATGAAGGATGTTTTTGCCGAAGTTATAACTGTTGCAGAGAAATCAAACGAGGATTCTGAAATATTGAATGAAATTTCTCAAAGAAGGGAAACATCGGATTTAAAGCCAATATCTATGGCCCCTCTTTTAGGCACAATAAATTGGTGTGGCTTTACAATTTACGGCCATTCTGATGATATGAGTGGGACATATATGGCTACATGGTATTTTGTGGTTTTAGGTATACCGATTGTACCTTTGGCGAGATATAGAATTAGCTATAATCCCATGACTAAACAGTACACCTTTTATGGTAAAGGGCGTTTTAGAATATTTGATATAGTACATTTACTAATTGGTGGTCCTATGTCAATATTTAGTACAAAATAAAATGAGAGAAATTCTATTC
>Ga0160425_1002539_pt1 | contig 14643 bp, 16 predicted proteins | sample BioMet8_FD_108193 | JGI IMG/M metagenome (GOLD analysis project Ga0160425, IMG submission 108193) | Microbial communities from bioreactor (seeded with sewage sludge) at Lawrence Berkeley National Lab, California, USA - Biofuel... | ecosystem: Engineered > Bioreactor > Anaerobic > Unclassified ...
CTGTGATATTCGTTCCTATCTGTCAAAGAAGGAAAGATGCCTATGATCGCAGTGATTTTGTTAATTCTCAGAACAATCGGCATTGTACTTCTTTGGATTCTCGCGATAGCGGTGATTCTGCTGCTGCTTGTGCTGCTTGTTCCGGTGCCGTATAAAGCCAGTGGCTTTTATAATGAAACGTATCAGATAAAGGCCATTGTATCATGGCTTTTACATCTGGTTCATTTCCGTGTCGATTTTGACAAAGCAGGACTTACGTATAAGCTGCGCATTGCGGGCATACCGCTTCTTACGGAAAAGGGCCGGAGCCGGAAACAAAGCCGGAAACACAAGCAGCATCGTCACACGACAGAGACAGACAGCCGTGAAGAGTCCGCTGCGGAAGATTCACAGCCGGAATTTATGGAATCGGATGAAGAGCCGGATAGCGGATGGCAGGAGTACTTTGAAACCGCTGAGAATCCTGAAGGCACAGGGACAGCTGAAATTCCTGATAAAAAGAAGAGGAATGTTACAGGCGGGCTGAAAGATTTTTTTCGCCGTGTATCGGCTTTCTTAAAGAGTTTTCCGGACAGAATGCGTCGTTTCCGGAAATCATTGGAGCACGCAGGCGCGAAGATCCGGCATTTATGGAACGAAAAGGAAAAATGGGAAGCTTTTTTTGCTTCGGAAACATTTCACAGAGCGTTTGAGAGCGCGAAGAAATACGGCCTGATTCTGCTGAAGAGGATCCGCCCCAGGAAAATTGAAGTCACCGTTCACTATGGTTTTGAGGATCCTTCCGCGACAGGCAAAGCATTTGGCGTGTTCAGTGTAATACGTACATATCTTCCGGGAACATACAATGTTACACCTGATTTCAACGAGAAGTGTCTTGAGGGAGATTTCCTGCTTTCGGGGAGAATTATACTGATTCAGATGATTCCGCCGCTGTGGCATCTTTATCGTGACAAAAATATCCGAAGGTGTTATCATAAATTAAGAAAATAAGGAGGACGGGCTTATGGCAGACAATAATTTCGATACGACAGTCGAGGCGCTTTTTCACGGGATGAATACGTATATCTCATCGAAAACAGTAGTAGGCGATGCGGTTACTGTGGGAGATACAATTATCCTTCCGCTGGTCGACGTCATGTTTGGAATGGCAGCCGGAGCGACCGGCGATGACAAGAAGCAGAGAGGTACAGGCGGTATCGGCGGGAAGCTGAGTCCCTGCGCGGTGCTGGTTATCAGAAACGGTACGACGAAGCTGGTCAATATCAAGAATCAGGATGCGGTAACGAAGATTCTGGATCTTGTTCCCGATGTTGTCGATCGTTTTACGAATAAGAATAAAGACGATATTATGACAGACGAGGTCAAAGAGGCAGTTAACAAGACGGCGGAAGAAAGTGCGGGCGATAAGTAATCAGGCTTAATAAGGCACGCGCCTGTCAGTAATAGGAAAACAGGGAACGATGCGAAGAATGACTCTTCGAAACGTTCCCTGTTTAAATTTCTGTTCAGGTTCTTATGCTCTTTCGACTTTGCCGGATTTGAGACAGTTCGTGCACACGTACATCTTACGTGTTCCGCCTTCTGTCTTGACTCTGACAGACTTTACATTCGCTTTCCATTTCTTCGGTGATCTTCTATGGGAATGGCTCACATTATTTCCGAAATGAGCACCTTTCTGACAAATTTCACATTTCGCCATCGTTCGCACCTCCTAACACTCATATTCACAACAAATGTTATTTTATCAGATACCGTGGTTTTTGGCAAGCATAATCAGTAAAAAAACAGAATACTTGTCATAGAAATAGAAAAAGGGTATAATACATTTAGTTTTCTGCAGGTATTAAAAAAAGCTGGAGGTATTAGTATGGAAGGACGACTGGATACCAGATATGGCTCAGTTATAATTGACACCGAAGTTATCGGTCAGTATGCCGGTTCTATTGCAGTGGAATGCTTCGGAATCGTGGGCATGGCAACGGTAAATATGCGGGACGGTCTTGTAAAGCTTATCATGGGAGACCGCCTTACAAAGGGAATTAAAGTTACTGTATCCGACGACAACAAGATCACGCTGGATTTCCATGTGATCGTAGTATACGGCGTAAATATTGCCACCGTTGCGGACAACCTGATCAGTAATGTAAAGTACAGGGTTGAGGAGTTCTGCAGCATGGAGGTAGAGAAGATAAACATTTATGTCGAAGGCGTACGCTCGATCGACTAGCATAAGGAGGATATACAACGTGGCTGTTCAATCAGTTGATGCAAAAACACTCTCACGGATGTTTCTTGCCGGAGCCAAGAATATAGAGGCTAAGAAGGAATTTATTAACGAGCTGAATGTATTTCCCGTGCCCGACGGTGATACAGGGACGAACATGACGCTTACAATTCTTTCCGCGGTAAATGAAGTGAATCAGTTAAAGCAGATCGATATGCATGGACTTGCAAAGGCAATTTCTTCCGGTTCGCTCCGCGGTGCAAGAGGAAATTCAGGCGTTATTCTGTCACAGCTTTTAAGAGGCTTTACGAAGGGAATCCATGGAAACAGCAATGTGGATGTGAATGATTTTGCCGCAGCGTTTGTGCGTGCCCAGAAGACAGCATACAAGGCGGTTATGAAGCCAAAGGAAGGAACCATTCTGACGGTTGCCAGATGTATGGCGGAGAAGGCTTCCGAGCAGGCGGAAAAGACGAAGGACCTGGATGAATTCTTCAGGGCTGTAATTGCAGCCGGCGATGAGGCACTTGCCCATACACCGGAGCTGCTTCCTGTCCTTAAGGAGGCCGGTGTAGTTGATTCCGGCGGTCAGGGTCTTATGGAAGTCATGCATGGAGCATATGACGGTTTTTTGGGGAAGGAAATGAATTTTACCTTTGAAAGTTCTCCAGTTTCCGTAAGAAATGCTGATAAAACCGCGGGCTCCGATATTATATTCGGTTACTGTACGGAGTTTATCATTATGCTGAACAGAGAATTCGGATCGAGCGAAGAGGCGGAATTCAAGAGCTATCTCTCTTCAATCGGGGATTCTATCGTCTGTGTGGCGGATGATGATATTGTAAAGATTCATGTTCATACAAACGATCCGGGGCTTGCTATACAGAAAGCACTCACGTACGGCCAGCTTTCCCGCATCAAAATCGACAATATGCGCGAGGAACATGAAGAGAAGCTGATCAAGAACGCGGCTCATATGGCAGAGGAGCAGAAGGCTAAGGCCGTTCCCCGTAAACCAATCGGCTTTATCGCAGTTTCCATCGGTGAAGGACTGAATGATATTTTCCGTGAGCTTGGGGTGGATTACATTATCGAAGGCGGACAGACTATGAATCCAAGCACGGATGATATGCTGAATGCCATTGAACAGGTAAACGCGGAGCATATTTTTATTCTTCCGAATAACAAGAATATTATCATGGCGGCGGATCAGGCCCGCAGCCTGACAGAGACGAAGGATATCATTGTGATACCGACGAAGACGATCCCACAGGGCATTACTGCAGTTATTAACTATGTGCCGGAGAAGGATGTCGATACTAATGAAGAGCTGATGCTTGAGAGTATCAAGGCGGTACAGACAGGCCAGGTTACTTACGCTGTGCGGGATACACAGATTGACGGCAAGGAAATCCATGAGGGCGATATTATTGGAATCGGCGATAAGGGTATTCTTTCGGTAGGAACCAGCATTCCCGATACGACGATTGAAATGGCCGGCCAGATGAATTCTGAGGAAGGGGAACTGATCAGTATTTATTATGGTGAGGATGTTTCCGCAGAAGACGCATCTGCGCTGGAGGAGAAATTTCAGCGTCAGTATCCGGACTATGATATTGAATGCCACTCCGGAGGTCAGCCTGTTTATTATTATATTATTTCGATTGAATGATGAATACAGATACTCTGATTACAGAACTGAAAGGAATAGGACCGAAGAACGCCGGCTTTTTTGCGGCGGCAGGTATTTATACGGCAGGTGATATCATGTCGTATTACCCGCGCGGTTATGATTCCTATAAACCGCCTGTAAGCATTACGGCTCTTAAGGAAGGGTATATAGATGCCGTCTGCGGTGCTTTTTTTACAAAACTGTCTGTCCTGCGCAAGGGCAGACGTTCTGTTACTACGGGAATTTTTCGGGACGGAAGCGGCGAACTGGAAGCAGTCTGGTTCAATATGCCGTACTTAAGAAGTTCGATTCAGACAGGTATCAGAATCATTCTTCGCGCAAAGGTAAAACGCAAGGGAAAGCAGTTTCAGATGGTTCAGCCTGAAATCATACCGGCTGACGCATACGGCAGCCGGCTTGCCAGTCTGCAGCCGGTCTATTCGCTTCCAGGAGGTATTTCCAACAATCTTTTTATACGTACTGTCAGACAGTGTATCGACAGTAATATTTCTTTTGAAGAGTTTCTGCCGCATCGGATTACAGAACGATATGGACTGCTGTCACATGACAGTGCAATCTGCGGCATCCATTTTCCAGAATCACCTGAGGTATTGGCAGAAGCCAGAAAACGACTGGCTTTTGAAGAATTTTTTCTTTTTATACTGTCCGTCCGTATTTCTCAGCACGGGAACGCACGTCCTAAGAATGCTTTTTTATTTCAGCAGGATAAAAGTGTAAGTAAGCTTTTGGAGTCACTGCCATTCACCATGACAAACGCGCAGAATCGTGTATGGCAGGAGATTCGAAGCGATATGTCCGGAAAATCCGCGATGGCACGTCTTATTCAGGGAGATGTGGGTTCCGGGAAGACAATTCTGGCGCTTCTGGCACTCGTGTATGCTGCCGAAAACGGTTACCAGGGTGCGCTTATGGCTCCGACGGAGGTGCTTGCAAATCAGCATTATAATGTGATCATCGGATTCCTGAAGCGTGCAGGACTTGCAATTCATACGGTGCTGCTTACCGGCCAGGTCACCGGTGCCGCGCGGCGTGAAATTCTGGAAGAACTACAGAATGGATCGGCCTCGATCATCATCGGTACACATGCGTTGATCCAGGATCCAGTTGTTTTTCGTGACCTTGCACTTGTAATTACGGATGAACAGCACAGATTCGGCGTGAGGCAGAGGCAGAGGCTTTCAGGCAAGGGCAGTTCACCCCATGTACTCGTCATGAGCGCGACGCCGATTCCGAGAACGCTTGCCATGATGCTGTACGGAAATCTGGATCTTTCCGCGGTAGATGAGAAGCCGGCAGAACGGCTTCCCGTGAAGACATGCTTTGTCGGTACGGATTACCGTGAAAAAGCATATCGTTTTATAGATAAAGAAATTGGCAAAGGTCATCAGGCTTATATCATATGTCCGCTTGTAAGTGCCAGCGAATCACTTGACGGTGAAGATGTAGCTACATACGCGGAGCGCATTAAAAACTATTTTCAGAAGGATGTATGTATTGAATACCTGCATGGAAAGATGAAGCAGGATGAGAAGAACAGAATTATGAATCTTTTTGCCGAAAACAAGATTCAGATTCTGGTTTCGACTACGGTCGTTGAGGTTGGAGTGGATGTTCCAAACGCATCGGTCATGATGATCGAGAATGCGGAACGATTCGGTCTTTCGGCCCTTCACCAGCTTCGCGGACGTGTCGGAAGAAGCTCTTTTCAGTCCTACTGTATTCTTGTAAGCGGACGCATCACCCCGGAGCTTCAGCAGAGGATGGATATTCTCTGCACTTCCGACGACGGATTCTACATAGCGGAAGAGGATTTGAAGCTGCGCGGTCCCGGCGAGCTTTTTGGCGTTCGTCAGAGTGGATTGATCGAATTCAGAGCAGGGGATATCTATGAAAATGCTGATATCCTCGAAAATGCCGTCCGGGAGGCGGAATGCCTTTTGAATGATAATCCGCAGCTTGATGGGGATGAATACAAACCACTGCAGCAGGAATTATTGAAAATTCATGATAATTCTGAAGAATGTGATATTTGACATGATAACAGGAATTGTTCTATAATAGGGAGGATTTATGAGAGTTATTGCAGGGACTGCCGGAAGTCTGAAGCTTGAAGCCTTGCCGGGCAATCTGACCAGACCTACGACGGACCGGATCCGTGAAACGTTGTTCAATATGATTTCGTGTTATGTTGATGACTGCCGGTTCCTTGATCTGTTCAGCGGAAGCGGTGCGATAGCGATTGAAGCCTTAAGCCGCGGTGCCCGAGAGGCTGTGCTTGTTGAACGGGACAGAAGAGCGGCAGATGTGATCCGGAGAAATCTGGAGCATACACATCTTGCGGACCGGTCAAAGCTGCTTGTTATGGATGTGCTGGATGGCATTCAGGAGCTGAGGGGCGGAGCATGCTGGGATATTATTTTTATGGATCCGCCATACAGAATGAATCTTGAAAAGAGTGTTCTCGAAGCAATCCGTGACTGCCGTCTTGCAGGACACGATACGGTTATTATTATTGAAGCTGCGATTGAAACAGATTTTTCCTGGATTGATGATTATGGATTCTGCTGCGTTCGCTGCAAGGAATATAAAACGAATAAGCATATATTTTTGAAAGTAAAATAACAGCTGGGAGGCTTTTATGAAAACAGCCCTGTATCCGGGAAGCTTTGATCCGGTGACTTACGGACATCTTGATATTATCAGGAGATCATCGCGGCTTTTTGATGAACTGGTGATCGGGGTGCTTACGAACAAAACAAAAACTCCATTGTTTTCTGCAAAAGAACGTGTTACTATGTTAAAAGAAGTCACAAAAGATTTGCCCAATGTACGGATATTGACTTTTGAGGGGCTGACTGTTGATTTTGCGCACCGGATCGGGGCAACCGCCATGGTACGCGGACTTCGTGCCATAAGTGATTTTGATTATGAATTGCAGATGGCGCAGACAAATCACAAGCTGGATCAGACGATTGAAACAATTTTCCTGACGACAGGTCTGGAGTTTGCTTATTTAAGTTCAACAACAGTTAAAGAAGTAGCTTCTTTCGGAGGAGATGTTTCGAGATTCGTTCCTCCTGCAGTTGCTGAAATGCTTCACAAAACGTATCAATAACAAAGGAGAGTGCAATCATGAGCAGCCGTATTGAGCAGTTAATCGAAGAAATTGAAGAATTTGTGGATAAATGTAAATATCAGCCTTTGTCAAGTACGAAAATCATTGTAAACAAAGAGGAGCTTGACGAGTACCTGAGAGAGCTGCGTCTTCGTACACCGGAGGAAATAAAGCGGTATCAGAAGATTATAGCGAACAAGGATGCCATTCTTGCCGATGCGCAGGCCAAGGCTGACGCGATGATTGAAGAAGCTACAATTCATACGAATGAGCTGGTCAGTGAGCATGAGATTATGCAGCAGGCCTATACGCAGGCGAACGACATTGTGACGGCAGCTACCGCTCAGGCACAGGAAATTCTGGACAATGCCGCTAAGGAAGCAAATGAAATGCGTGCCGGTGCTGTTGCATACAGTGATGACATGCTTGCAAATATTGAGGGAATCATCAGTCATGCACTGGAGAATTATACGTCCCGTTATGATGCGCTAGCAAGTTCCCTGCAGGATACATTTGATGTGGTCAAGAGCAACCGCCGTGAGATGAATGCTGCCAATGCCGGCAATTTTACACCTGCTCAGGATTTGGGCCCTTCGCTGATTGACAGCAGCCCGAGCGATAAGTCTGCCGGTATCGATGACTAAAACAGCCGGAGGCGAATTTTAAGGAACTTAGTCATGAAAGATTTCGGCAGTGACTTTTACAATCACGGGCCGGAATCTTTTTTCACGCATAGGAAGGTTTTAAAATAAGGGGAATCCATGGAACTGCCGTCCGCATTTGTCCGGGAAATGAAGCGTATGCTTGGTCCGGAATATGAAGCTTATCTGTCCTGCCTGTCACAACCGTATAAGCCGGGACTCCGCGTGAATACATCCAAGATAAGCGTGGATCATTTTCTGCGCATCGCACCGTTTCATCTGGAACGTGTTCCCTGGATAGAAAATGGTTTTTATTATTCGGAGGAAGATGCTCCGTCCCGTCACCCTTATTATTATGCCGGACTGTATTATCTTCAGGAGCCAAGTGCCATGACGCCGGCAAATCTTATGAATATCCGTCCCGGAGACCGTATACTCGATCTCTGCGCTGCACCGGGCGGCAAGTCGACCGAGCTCGGAGCCAGGATTAATGGAACGGGACTGCTTGTATCGAATGATATCAGTGCATCACGGGCACGCGGACTGCTTAAGAATATCGAGGTTTTCGGGATTACGAACGGTCTTGTGCTGTGCGAGGTACCGGATGCACTTACAAATGTTTTCCCGGAGTTCTTTGATAAAATTCTGATTGACGCGCCGTGTTCGGGGGAAGGTATGTTCCGGAAGGAGCACAGGATGATCAAATCATGGATCGAGCATGGGCCGGAATATTTTTCGGCGATTCAGAGAAGTATCACAAAGAGTGCCGTGAAGATGCTGCGTCCTGGAGGAGAGCTTCTCTATTCAACGTGTACGTTTTCACCGCTTGAGAATGAAGGTACAATCAATGAGCTCCTTAAAGCATGTCCGGAAATGCATATAAAAGATCTTAGGCGGAAGCCGGGTTTTTCTGCCGGCATGCCCGGGATGATTGAAGGATGTGATCCGGATCTTTCAAAAGCCGTCCGGATCTGGCCTCAGAGAATGAACGGGGAAGGCCATTTTGCCGTACTCCTGTCAAAGGAAGGTATGGAGCAGCAGACACATGACGTATCGTCAGGGTTTGGCAGACAGGCAGCAATACCGGATGAAATGCAGGATTTTCTGACCTGCATTGATCGTGAATATAATAATTCCTGTATCAGCATCCGTCAGGATCGTGCTTTTTATCTGGAAGAAGGGGTTCCGCGGCTGGAATCTTCCCGTGTCCTGCGCAGTGGACTATTCATGGGCGAATGCCGTAAGAAACGGTTTGAGCCAAGTCAGGCGCTTGCTATGTCACTTGCCGGAGACACGTTTGATTCCTGCCTGAATCTGCATTGTGACGATATCAGAATTCAGAAGTATCTGAAGGGAGAGACAATCGATGTTTTTTCCGGCGAGACAGCACGGGACAAGGGCTGGCAGCTTGTAGAGGCTGACGGATATCCGCTGGGCTGGGGAAAGCTTTCAGATGGTATTTTAAAGAATAAATATCTGCCCGGATGGAGGATGGTATGATACAATATAACAGACAGAATTATAAGGAGACAGCAAAGCCGGGAACAATTTCAATGCTGGACGGGATTCAGGGCGTGATTTTTGATCTGGACGGAACGCTTATCGATTCGATGTACGTCTGGGGCGAGATTGATGATGAATATATTACAGAACGCTTAAAGCTGCCGATGCCGGAAGACCTTCGTGATGACATCGAAGGCATGCGCTTTGAAGAAGTGGCGTATTATTTCCGCGACCGGTTTCATATTGAAAAGAGCATTCAGGACATCATGCAGGAATGGACGGAAATGGCCTACGATAAATATGCCTCGGAAATCAAAACCAAGCCCGGAACGAAGGAATTTCTGGATGAACTGAAACGGCGGAAGCTGCGGATCGGAATCGCGACAAGCAATTCCTGTGAGCTTTTGCACATTGTATTGAAGTCGAATGGAATTGAGCATTATTTTGATTCATTCTGTTCAGGTGATGATGTTGTCAAAAGCAAGCCGGAGCCGGATGTCTATTTAAACGCGGCAGGCGCAATGGGTGTAGAACCGGCGAAGTGCCTTGTGTTTGAGGATCTTCCCCAGGGAATCAAGGCGGGCAGGAATGCCGGAATGACGGTCTGTGCTGTGGCGGATGCGTTCTCGGAACCGCAGATTGCTTATAAGAAAGCGATTGCGGACTATTATATAGATTCATTTTATGATATTCTAAATAGCAAAGAGTAAATCCACAGTGGAAGGGGAATTGTCGTGAAGATTGCAGTTGTTACAGGCGCATCCTCAGGTATGGGTGCGGAGGCGGCACGCCAGATTGACCGTATGTACAGAAATCTTGATGAAATATGGCTGATTGCAAGACGGAAAGACTGTCTTCAGGAAACAGCCGCCGCACTTCAGACAAAAGCCCGCGTCATTGACCTGGATCTTTCAAAAAAAAGCAGCTGCCATACACTGCAGAAGCTCTTCGAAAAGGAAAAGCCATCTGTCCGGGTACTGGCTAATGCAGCCGGATTCGGCATGATCGGGACGGCTGAGGAAATAAAGCCTGAGACACAGATTGAAATGATCGATGTAAATTGCCGCGGTCTTACATATGTAACGCTGCTCTGTCTGCCCTATATGAAAAACGGCAGCCGTATTCTTCAGTTTGCATCCGCGGCGGCTTTTATGCCGCAGCCCGGCTTCGGCGTTTACGCCGCAACAAAATCGTATGTGCTGAGCTTTTCACGTTCCCTTTCGGAAGAACTCAAGAAGAGAGGCATCATCGTTACAGCAGTCTGCCCGGGCCCGGTCGATACGGCGTTCTTTGATACAGCCTCACGGTATCATACAGCAGGAGTTTTAAAGAAACTTGCAATGGCCTCGCCGGAAAAGGTTGTGCGGCAGGCGCTGATTGATTCACTGAAGCACAGAAAGCTGTCTGTTTACGGTGTTCCCATGCGTACGGCGCTTTTCTTTACAAAGACACTTCCGCACAGTATGCTTGAGCCGCTGCTTTCAAAGATTATGATGACCAGGTAACGGAATATGAAGGAAATTCGTATTGGAACGAATGAAGCCGGACAGAGGGCGGATAAGCTGCTTGTTAAATATTTTCGGGAGGCTTCCTCCGGATTTCTTTATAAAATGATGCGCCGCAAGAATATCCTTCTGAACGGGCATAAGCTTTGCGGCAGCGAGATTCTCAGACAGGGCGATGTGCTTTCAGTCTGGTTTTCGGATGAGACATTTCAGAAATTCAGAGGAGACGATACAGCAGGAAAAGAGCTTGCGCGTATCCGGAAATCCGGAAGCAGACCGCTTTCGATTCTTTATGAGGATGACAATATTCTGCTGATTGATAAGCCGGCCGGTCTTCTTTCCCAGAAAGCGAAGGAAAGTGATATTTCCGCGGTGGATCTGATCACTGCACATCTTATTGACAACGGAAGCCTGACCGCGAATGATCTGCGTACCTTTCACCCGGGCATCGCCAGCAGACTCGACCGCAATACAAGCGGAATCCTCGCGGCCGGCAAGAGCCTTGCCGGGCTGCAGGCACTGAATGAAATGTTTCGTGCCAGAACGGTGCGTAAGTATTACAGATGCATTGTCTCAGGAGAGGTATCCGAGGGTGCGCATCTGTGCGGATATCTCAGAAAAGATGCATCATGCAATATCGCTGAGATTTCCGATGTTCCATTTGACGGCGCCCTTCCGGTTGAAACCTATTATGAGCCGGTTCAGTCAGGCAGCACGATGTCGCTGCTGAATGTCCACCTGATAACAGGCCGGACACATCAGATCCGCAGTCATCTGGCCTCGGTTTCACATCCTGTTGTCGGGGATATGAAATACGGCGACCGTGCCGTAAACGAGCTTTTTCGTAGGAAATATGGCGTTGTCTGTCAGATGCTTCATGCTTATGAGCTTATTATGCCGGAAATCGACGGCCCGCTTTCGTATTTATCGGGACGATCTTTTATTGCTCCGGAGCCGGATATTTTCAAACGTCTGGAACAGGATATATGATATGCAGCAAATCATTGTCAAGGATGAGAGGAGAACGAGATGGTATTTCTTGATCTTTTGAAGGCAATCGTATTTGGAATCGTGGAAGGCGTCACAGAATGGCTGCCGATCAGCAGTACAGGACATATGATTCTTCTTGAGCGGATCATACCGCTTAATGTATCGGCGCGTTTTCTGGAAATGTTCCTGGTTGTTATTCAGCTCGGAGCTATACTGGCAGTAGTTCTGCTTTACTGGCACAGGCTTTGGCCGTTTGCCAGAAGCGAAAGAAGCGGCAGGATTATTCCGAAGCGTCGCACCCTGAATCTCTGGGCCAAAATTCTGGTTGCCTGTGTACCGGCCGCCATTGTCGGTGTTCTTTGGGATGATGTGTTTAACAAGCTGTTTTACAATTATATATGTGTGGCAATCGCACTGATCGTGTTTGGTATTCTTTTTATTATCATCGAGCGGCGAAATGAAGATCTCCGGCCTACTATCAACCATATTTCAGAGATTACCTTTGAAACGGCTGCGATCATCGGGCTTTTTCAGCTGATTGCCGCAATTTTCCCGGGAACCTCGCGGTCAGGCGCTACGATCCTCGGTGCGCTGCTGATCGGCGTATCAAGAAAAACCGCGACAGAGTTTACTTTTTTCCTGGCTGTACCGGTTATGATCGGAGCAAGCCTGCTGAAGATTGTGAAGCTGGGCGGAGGTTTTTCCGGCATGGAAATTATGACACTGATCGTCGGAATGGTCGTTGCGTTTATTGTATCGGTTGTTTCAATCCGTTTTCTGATCGGGTATATCAAGAAGCATGACTTTAAGGTATTTGGCTGGTATCGTATCGCACTTGGTGCCGTTGTACTGTGCTTTGCGGCATTTGTTCATTAGAAAGAACTGTTATGACAAGATGGAATTCAAGAGGACTTCGAGGTTCTGCGCTTGAAGAAATTCTTAATTATACAAATGAAGAATACCGACGTAAGGGGCTTGCTTTGATCCAGAAGATACCTACGCCTGTTACACCGGTTAAGATGGATAAGGAGCATCGTCAGATTACGCTCGCGTATTTCGAACAGAAGAGTACGGTTGATTATATTGGTGCCGTGCAGGGCGTTCCGGTCTGCTTTGACGCCAAGGAGTGTGCCGGTACGACGTTTCCGCTCGCCAATATCCATGAGCATCAGGTGCAGTTTATGGATGCATTTGAAAAGCAGGGCGGCGCGGCGTTTCTGCTGATAGGCTTCACGTCTACCGGCGTATATTATTATATGCGGTGCCGGGAAATGCTGAGATTCTGGAAACGCGCGGAAGATGGCGGACGTCGGAGCTTCCAGTACGATGAGCTCGATAAATTGTATTTTTTTGAAGCAAACGGGTGGTCTGTCCCTTATCTTGACATGCTGAAGAGGGATCTGGAAGAGCGTCCGGCAGACGAGGATTAATAGGAGGTTTTTATGAGCAGACAATTACTGCATACACCGGAGGGTGTGCGTGATATTTACGGCGGTGAATGCGAGGCAAAGCTTTCACTTCAGAATCGTCTTCTTACCTGTATGGGTGAGTTCGGCTACCGGACGATTGAAACACCGACGTTTGAATTTCTGGATGTTTTCAGCAAAGAGATCGGAACGATCTCGTCCCGCGAGCTGTACAAATTTTTTGACCGCGACGGGAATACGCTTGTGCTGCGTCCGGATATTACACCGTCGATCGCAAGAGTATGCGCTACGATTTATGCCGATACAGCGATGCCGCTTCGCTTTTGCTATGCCGGGAATACGTTCATCAATCATTCAAGCTATCAGGGAAGACTTAAGGAAGTAACGCAGCTTGGCGCGGAGCTGATCGGTGACAATTCGGCAGAGGCGGACGCGGAAATGACTGCGCTGATTATTAACTGCCTTAAGAATGCAGGACTTACGGAATTCCAGCTGAGCATCGGGCAGATGGATTTCTTTAAAAGCCTCACAGAAGAGGCGAATATGGATGATGAGACCGAGCAGAAGCTTCGGGAACTGATCATTAACAAGAATATGTTTGGAGTGGAAGAAATCGTTCAGGAGCAAAGTATGCGTCCCGGACTTAAAGAGATATTTCTTCGGCTGCCGGAGCTGTTCGGCGGTCCGGAAATTTTCAGTGAACTGCGGGGAATGGAGCTTTCCGTGCATGGCCGTGAAGCCATCCGGAGACTTGAGCAGATATACAGCCTTCTGAAGGTATACGGTGTTGAATCATATGTTTCCTTTGATTTAGGCATGCTCGGAAATTACGAGTATTATACAGGTGTTGTATTTCGTGCCTATACATACGGTACCGGAGATTATGTTGTTACAGGAGGCCGGTATAATAATCTGATTGCCAAATTCGGCGTTGACAAGCCGGCTATCGGCTTCGCGATTGTTGAAGATGTTCTTATGAGCGCACTGGAACGTCAGGAAAAAGATCCGGCAGCCGTATCCCAGCGAGTGCTTTTCCTGTATGACGCGGAAATGTGTGAAAAAGCGGTCCGGCTTGCTTCAAATTTTAGGGAAAGCGGCCGTATGATTACGCTGACGGCAAAGGAGCCGGATAAGGATATTGAGGATTACAGACGGTATGCGAAGGACGAAGGCATGCATCATATGATTTATCTCCGTTCCGACAGTCATGCGGAAATGGTTGACTTTGTTTCAGGAAGTGAGAAGGAGCTTCTCCTTTCATCAACGGACAGAAAGGAGGAATCCTGATATGCGCTATATTACTGTTGCTCTTGCAAAGGGCCGGCTGGCGAAAACAGCGCTGCAGCTTTTTGAGGAAATCGGCATTTCCTGTGAAGAGATGAAGGACAGCGATACACGAAAGCTGATTTTTGTAAATGAAGATTTAAAATTGAAATTTTTCCTGGCAAAAGCACCGGATGTTCCGACATATGTAGAATACGGAGCCGCGGATATCGGCATCGTAGGAGAGGATACAATCCAGGAAGAGGACCGGAAGGTTTACGA
>Ga0160425_1002546_pt1 | contig 14626 bp, 14 predicted proteins | sample BioMet8_FD_108193 | JGI IMG/M metagenome (GOLD analysis project Ga0160425, IMG submission 108193) | Microbial communities from bioreactor (seeded with sewage sludge) at Lawrence Berkeley National Lab, California, USA - Biofuel... | ecosystem: Engineered > Bioreactor > Anaerobic > Unclassified ...
CCGACTCATGTGGATATCAGCCCGCTATAGGTGCTGCGGACCGATATCCACCTCGTTCACGGCTCAGCAGCGTAGCAAATTAGCCAACCTGCTCAATGTTCCTGCCAATTTTATCCGTCATTTCTTAATATTTATTCCTGTTTTTTTCTTGGTATAGCTCTTTATTTTCCGAATACTTTTTTACGTAATTTTATGCCTGTGGGAGTAGCTGCTAAACCACCCATGGCTGTTTCTCTGAGGGCGGCCGGCATAGCGTGCCCGATATCGTTCATGGCATCTATGCATTCATCCACGGGAATGGCACTGGTGATTCCCGCCAAAGCCATATCTGCTGCGGAAAAAGCGATCATTACTCCGGAAACGTTTCTCTTGATACACGGTATTTCTACCAGTCCAGCCACTGGGTCACAAACCAGTCCCAGCTGATTATTGATAGCCATGGCACAGGCATTGGCAGCCATTTCGGGAGTTCCCCCTGCTACTTCTACCAACGCTGCAGCCGCCATACCGGAAGCACTGCCGCACTCTGCCTGGCAGCCCCCTTCTGCACCGGCTATGCAGGCCTTTGCAGCAATTACCATACCAAAAGCGCCTGCCGTAAATATGGACATAATAATATCTTTTTCACTATAGCCTTTTTCCTCAAATAAGGACACCAGACATCCCGGCAATATACCGCAGCTGCCTGCCGTAGGCGTAGCAACGATTCTGCCCATAGCCGCATTACAGCCTGACACAGCCAAAGCTCTGCTCATGGCTCTTGTTATGAATTCACCGGCCAAACCGCCTTTGGTCTTATCGCTATAGGCGCGCATCTTATAACCTTCGCCGCCGGTCAGACCGGAGGTGGATTTCAGTTTGGGATCCATTCCCGTAACCACGGAAGCCTGCATTACTTTAAAGTTTTCTGCCATTGTGGCATATAATTCTTCAGGGTTTTTCTCCATTTTTTTAGCTTCGTCTGCTAAAACAATTTCACTGATTTTCATATTTTTTTGCGTAGCTGTTTTCACCATTTCTGCAATAGAATCATATTTTAACATAGCTTACCTCCTAAACAACTCTAATAAGGATTACATTAGTAACGTTCTTAATATTACGCATATCCTGAACCATGCCTTCAGGAGGCAAGCCGTCTATTTCTATGGTCATAAGTGCTTCCCCGCCCTTTACCGGTCTGGATAACCGGAAATTGCCGATATTAACATTAGAATATTTTTCCCGCATTAAGTTAGTAACTTCCGCAATAGCTCCCGGTCTGTCTTTGTGGAAAATCAAGATAGTATTGTATTCTCCGGTAAAGTCAACTTTCTTGCCATTAATGCAGTCTACCCTAATATTGCCGCCGCCGATGCTGGCGCCTTGAACTTCGTACTTTTTGCCCTTATCATCAGTAATGTTTATACGAGCTGTATTAGGATGGGCGTTAGGAATATCTTTGGGAACAAATTTATAATGAACACCGTCTTTTTTGGCTATATCCAGCATATTTCTGATTTCTTCCGAATAGCTGTGGTAACCAAGAATGCCGGCCAAAAGAGCTCTGTCCGTGCCATGACCTTTGTAAGTTCTGGCAAAAGAACCGGATAAATCAATAGTAACATCTACCGGTTTAGCTCCATTAAGCATTTTATTGGCAACCCGGCCTAACCGGACGGCTCCCGCTGTATGGGAACTGGATGGTCCAATCATAATAGGCCCGATAATATCAAAAACATTCATTGCGAATACCTCCGATTTTGTTTATCTTTAGTTTTATTTTCACTACGATAATTTTTCTTGCATTTTGGTTTTAGTGTAACATAAGTGGCAAATAAACGCAAGAGGAGAATGAAGTTTTCTGTTGAAGTTTCCAGACTTTTTGCCTATAATAATAGAGTAATATGTTTTGTATTTATCATACTTTATACACAGGAGGGTTTAATATGAGAATTTCTAATCGTGTAAAATCTTTAATCTCCTCACCTATACGCAAACTTACCCCGTATGCTGATGCTACAAGAGCCAGCGGTAAGAAAATTTATGCTTTAAATATCGGACAACCGGATATTGAAACACCCCATGAATTCATGGATGCTATTCGCAACTTTGAGCAAAAGGTCATTGCTTACGGTCCATCCAAAGGTAATCCTAATTTGATTGCCGCAATTTCTAAATATTATAAAGACTGGAATATGGACTACGAAGCAAAAGATATCTATATTACTAACGGTGGCAGTGAAGCACTGCTCTTCTCTTTATCTGCTACTTGTGACCCGGGAGACGAGCTGATTGTCTTTGAGCCTTATTATCCCAACTACTCTATGTTTGCCACAGAACTGGGCATCAAGGTCGTTCCTATCTCTTTAAATGCCGACAATGGTTACAGGCTTCCTCCCGAAGAGGAAATCGAGAAGGCGGTTACTTCCAGGACCAGAGCAATATTAGTAACTAACCCCAGCAATCCTACCGGTGCCGTTTATACCAAAGAAGAAATGGAAAGACTGGCAAGGATTTCTTTAAAACATGATTTAGCTCTTCTCAGCGATGAGGTTTATAGAGAATTTGTTTATGACGGTGCCTATGTAAGCTTTGGTACTATGCCTGCTTTAAAAGAGAATTTAATTCTTATAGATTCTGTTTCCAAGCGTTACAGCGCCTGCGGCGCTCGTGTTGGCTGCGTTATCTGCAAGAATCCTGTTTTTCAGGCAAATATGCTGAAATGCTGTCAAAGCCGCCTGTGCAGTCCTACCTTGGAGCAGGTTGGTGCCGCTGCCCTTTATACTACTCCTAAGAGCGTTTTAGAAGCTGTAAAGGCTGAGTATATTAAACGCCGTGATACCATTGAAGCTGAGCTGGCTAAACTGCCGGGGGTTAAGGCTTCTACTCCGCAAGGTGCTTTCTATGTTATGGTTACTTTCCCTGTAGACGATTCCGAAAAATTCGCTATCTGGCTTTTGGAACATTTCGATATAGATGGAGAAACTGTTATGTTCGCACCGGGCAACGGTTTCTATCAGGATCCGGAAAAGGGCAAGAAAGGGGCACGTTTAGCTTATGTGCTCAATTGCGATAATATTAAGAAAGCTATTCATATCCTGGGCGAAGGTCTGAAAGCCTACCCGGGAAGAGATAAATAGTCTTAATTTGTTATGTAAAACGCTACGGTCATACTAAAAAGGTCGGTCACTCTCCCGGTGGCATTCCGCCACGCCTGGGTCGAGCATGACCGACCAGTTTTAGTATGACCTTGTTTATCTTTTGAACTGCATAGCAAAAAAGAACAGACACTCTCACAGCGACCAATTGGCCACTGAGACATAAGTGTCTGTTTTTTAAGTATGCTCTGCAATTATTTATCTGCTTCGTTCGCTTTCTTAGCTGCCAGCATACGAGCGGCAACTTTCCTCTGACTCCGATAACTCATTACCAAAGAAACAACTGCCAAAATCAGCAGAAACATGGCAATAGGCTGATGGAGAATAACAGAAGGATCACCTTGAGATATTACCAGAGTGCGACGGAGGTTGCTTTCAGCCATAGGCCCTAAAATCAAGGCCAGTAAAATCGGCGGTAAGGGGAACCCAAAACGCTGAAGCAAATAACCTACAACCCCAAAACCCAAGGTAATAAATACATCAAAGAAACTGTTGCGCATGGAGTAAGAACCGATTAAAGACAGTACCATAATAATCGGCAGCAGCATACGCTTATCTATACCAATTACTTTGGCAAAGAATTTTACCCCTGTAGCTCCCAGAATAAACATGGCAACATTAGCTACCAGCATGGAAGCAAATACCATATAAACAATATCAATATGCTCTTTATACAGCAAAGGTCCCGGCTGTAAACCATGGATAATGAAAGCTCCCAGCAAAATAGCCGTAACAGAATCTCCCGGTACGCCTAAAGACAGCAGTGGTATCATGGCGCCGCCTGTACAGCCATTATTGGCAGACTCGGAAGCAGCCACACCTTCAATCATACCTGTACCAAACTTTTCCGGTGTCTTGGATGAACGCTTTGCTTCGCCATAAGAAACGAACGCGGCAATATCACCACCGGCCCCGGGAATGGAACCGATAAAAGAACCGATAACACCGCCTTTAATAATAGTAACCAAGCAGCGTTTCACATCTGCCATAGTAGGCAAAATCTGGCTAACCTGCTGCACTACTTGTTTGCCGGCAGTAAACTTTTCTACCCCGGACAAAATTTCCGAAACAGCAAACAGACCAATCAAAGTAGGAATAAAAGGAGGTCCTTCGTATAATTCCATTTGTCCGAAAATATATCTGGGATAACCGGAAATAGGATCAGACCCTACCGTACAAAGAATAAGTCCGAAAAATCCTGACATAACACCTTTCAGCACATTTTGGCTGGAAATAGAAACAATAATAGAAAGGCCGAAAACGGCTAAAGCAAAATATTCAGAAGTACTGAATTTTAAAGCAAAAATAGAAACCTGAGGAGACAAAAAGGTCATAATCAAGCAGCCTAAAAGTCCGCCGATAAAAGAAGCCGTCAAGCTCATGCTCAAGGCGCGACTGGCCTGACCTTGCTGTGACAAAGGATAACCATCCAGCATAGTAGCCGCAGCAGCAGGTGTGCCGGGGGTATGAATCAAAATAGAAGAAATTGACCCTCCGTACATGGCCCCGCAATAAAGTCCCAGAAGCATACCGATGGAAACATCCATATCCATGCCGAAACTAAATGGTACCAAAAGGGCAACACCCATGGTAGCCGTTAAGCCCGGCAAAGAACCAACTAAAATGCCACCTAAGCACCCGGCAAAAATAACCAGTAAGGCATGAGGGTGAAGGGCATTGAATAAACATTGTAAATATAATCCGAAATCCATAAAATCCTCACCTCTTATAAGAAGTTTTCCAGTATACCCATAGGCAGCTGAATATCCAGCATACCTTGGAAAGCTATCTGCACAAAAGCCGCCGTAGCCACAGAAACTAAAAGCATCCGCACCCACTGCCTAAATTGTAATTTGTACATCATAAACATCATAAATATGATAGTGGCAGGAATAAAGCCCAAATATTGCATGACAATAACATAAACAACAGCACCCACTAAGATTATCAGGGCTCTTTGGATGCCCGGATCCGCAAAAGAAATTGCTTCTGCTTTTGCCGTACTTTCAGTGCTATAAGTCTGAATCAATAACAAAACAGACGCTATGCCCATACCTGTAGCCATAAGTCTTGGGAAAAAATCCGGACCTATTTTCATAACTGCGTCCGTAGGAAAAGAAGCACTGGAAATCCAAATGTAGGCACAAAGCAATAATCCCAGAATGCCCCAAATCGTATTAGTTTTTTTCATGGTATCACAACCTCGTTGTCCGAAATAAACACTTTCATAAAAAAGTGGGGCAAACTTCATTGATTAGCCAGACAATTAGCTGCCAGGAAGTTTGGCCCCACTGCAATTCACTTACAGTTTAATTTTTATTTTTTCTTTAATCCGATAGAATCCATGGTCTTGTCAACCAATTCTGCATTTTCTTTCAAGAATTTAGCAAAATCATCAGGTCCTTCATAAGCAAGGTTCAAGCCCATTTTCTTGGTGAAGTCAATAAAGGTTTGATCTTTCATAGCTTTTGCGAAGCAATCAACGATTTTAGCTTTGATTTCCGGTTTAACTCCCTTGGGAAGGCCAATACCTCTCCAAGTACCGAATACTACATCAACGCCTTGTTCTTTGAAAGTAGGAACATTGGGATATAAAGGATCTCTCTTAGTGTCCATAACGCCTAAAATCTTCAATTTTCCGGCGTCTACTTGTGCACGAACTTCAGCAACTGATACGGAAACTGCCTGAATATGATTACCAACCAAAGCAGTAACAGCAGGAGCAGCACCTTCAAAAGGAACGTGTTTTACTTTGATACCGGTTTTTTGAGCCATCAGACCTGCGGCAATATGCCATACAGAACCGGGAGCAGAGTTACCAATACTAATTTCATTGGGATGAGCCTTAGCATATTCCACAAATTCTTTTAAATTATTGTAAGGAGCATCTTTATTAACGGTTAAAGCCGCGGCATCAGTGTTAACACGGATAACCGGGTCAAAATCTTTATAGGAGAATGGTACTAATTTTTGGGGAGGCATGGAGTTCAATTCGAAAGTAATCATGCCGATGGTGTACCCATCCGGTTTTGCTTTCATAATTGCAGCATGTCCTGTAGCGCCGCCACCGCCCGTAACGTTAGAAACGGTAATGGTCTTGCCCAAATCTTTTTCTGCTGCCTTGCAAAGTGCTCTTAAGACTGTATCTGTTCCGCCGCCGGCACCCCAAGGACAAATCATGGTAATGTTCTTTGTGGGATAATTGGTCTTTTTAGCAGCTCCACCCTTAGCTGCTTCTTTCTTAGTACCACCGCACCCTGTGAAAAGCATGGTCAAACTCGTAGCAATTGCCAATCCTAAAGCCAAGCTCTTTTTCATAAATCTTCCTCCTCCGATTTTTTATATAAAACAAAATCCTGTCCCGCCTTACGACTCCCCACCTCCCGGCTTAGGAACAATTTGTTTAATAAACGTTTTTACGGATTTTTATCTTTGTACACGTCCGGAAGCATCGCCACCGGCCAAAGTTTCAACTTCGGCTCTGGTTACATGGTTGAAATCTCCGGGAATAGTATGTTTCAAAGCAGAACCTGCTACAGCAAACTCAATGGCCGCTTTCATATCTTTGCCATCCAACAAACCGCAAATGAGCCCTGCTGCAAAGGAATCTCCGCCCCCTACTCTGTCTACGATAGGAGTAATGGAATATTTCTTGCTGTGATAGAATTCTCTGGTTTTACCGTCCATAATGCAGGCAGACCAGCCATTGTTGGAAGCGCTGTGGCTTTCCCGCAAAGAACTGATAACATATTCAAAATGGAATTTATCGCACATTTGATTGAATATATCAACATAGCCCTGAAGTTCCAGCTCACCACTGGTAACATCAGTTTTACCGGGTTTGAAACCAAGAACCTTGTCGGCATCTTCTTCATTACCAATGCAGACATCAACATACTGCATTAAATTGCTCATGATTCTTTGCGCTTTTTCACTGGTCCATAATTTTTTACGGAAGTTCAAGTCGCAGGAAATTTTAACGCCGTGTTTTTTAGCCGCTTTGCAAGCAGCTTCTGTCAGCTCAGCAGCACTGTCAGATACAGCCGGTGTAATACCGGTAAAGTGGAACCAATCCACTCCTGTGAAAATAGCGTCAAAGTCAAAATCTTCCGGTTTAGCTGTAGAAATAGAAGAATGAGCTCTATCATAGACTACAGAGGAAGGCCGCATTGCTGAACCGCTTTCCAGGAAATAAATGCCGACTCTTTCTCCCTGACGAGCGATATATTTTGTTCCAACATTATACTTACGCAAAGCAGCTACTGCACAATCCCCAATGGGGTTTTTGGGCAAAGCTGTGACGAATTGAGCATCATGGCCAAAATTAGCCAGTGAAACAGCTACGTTAGCCTCACCGCCGCCGTAGTGTACATCGAATTCATCTGCCTGAATATATCTTTCAAAATTAGGTGTAGACAGTCTTAACATAATTTCACCCATAGTTACTACTTTTGCCATAAAAATCATTCCTCCTTAATATTATCCTTATTTATAATTATAGCATTTTATTACATAAAAAATAACTTTTTTTACTGCATTAAATGCATGGCTCTCGGCAGCCAAGTGGAGAGTTCCGGTACGAAAGTAACAACCAGTAAAGCTATGGTTAATACAACAAAGTAAGGAATCAGTGTAAAGAACACGTCTTCAATCTTCTGGTTAGCAATCTTGCAGCCTGTAAACAGGATAGGGCCTACAGGAGGGGTAATAGTACCGATACACAGATTGAATACCATGATTACACCAAAATGCACTACGTTGTAACCGAACTTTTGCACTACAGGCAAGAAAATAGGCGCAAAAATCAAAATTGCCGGAGTAGGGTCCATAATACAGCCGATAAACAACATAATAACGTTCATCATCAGCAAAATAATCACAGGATTGCTGCTGATAGCAAGCAGTGTGCTGGCAATCAAACCGGGGATTTTGGCAAAAGCCATAACCCAGGACAAAACTGCGGAAACACCGATTAAAAAGATGATTAGTCCGGTGGATTTAGCTGTTGCTAAAAGCATAGGAGGAATGTCTTTTAATTTAATACTGCGATAAATCAAGGAAAGGATCAAAGCATAAACTACAGCGATACAGCTTGCTTCGGTAGGAGTAAAAATACCGGAAATAATCCCGCCTACGATAACGATAATCAAAAACAAGGCAGGAATAGCATCAATAAATACTTTTACTCTTTCAGCTATACCACGGTAATTACTGGTGGTTTTATAACCGAATTTATGTACAAAGTAAGCAGTTACCAGCATACAGGAAAGTCCCCAGATAAGACCGGGCAAGTACCCTGCCACAAATAAAGCAGCAACAGAAGTGCCACCTGATGCCAAAGAATAAATAATAAAAGTATTGCTGGGGGGTATCAGCATGCCACTGGGAGCAGAAGCAATATTAACCGTAGCAGAAACTGCCGGATCATAACCTTCTTTTTTCTCCACAGGTCCCAAGATACCGCCGATAGCAGCTGCTGCTGCCACACCGGAACCGCTGATGGCACCGAAAAGCATATTAGCCACAATATTAATATGAGCTAAAGCGCCGGGGATAAACCCGATAAGAGCTTTGGCCAAATTAATCAAGCGCTGGGCAATACCGCCGTTATTCATAATATAACCGGCTAAAACAAAGAAGGGAATAGCTAGCAGGGCAAAGGAATTCATACCTGTATAAATACGCTGAGCAGCAGTGATATCAACTTTGTCCACGCCCAGGATAACGCACATGGCTGCAACACTGCCCAGTCCCATACTGGTACAAATAGGTGTGCCGATTAACAGAAGAATAGGTACAATGACAAGAAGCGAAACACCTACATAAAATATCATTTCTTCCATAATCAGTTCACCGCCTTTTTAGAACTATCGTTATTATAGTTCTTAAGGAATTTGACATCTGCCCAAATATTACAAAGTCCGTAAAACACCGTACAGATACCGCAAATCGGTACTGCCATGTAGATTTGGCCGCTGGAAATAAAGGGCATAGCTTCATTGGTCTGGCTCATAGCCCTGGTAGCAATGATAATGCCGCCTTTAGTAAGAATCCATGCCGCAAAAAAGGTATTAATAATTTCTACCACAATAGACATGATTTTTTTGGGTATGGGTGGTAATTTTTCCGGAATAACATTAATGTTCATATGGCCACGTTCTCCGTAGAGGAGTGCCGCGCCAAACAAAGTCATCCAGACGAAGATAATTTTGCTTAATTCCTCAGTAATATTACTGGGCTTAATCAATACGTAGCGGGCAAATACCTGCCAGGTTACCAAGATAACCATGACTCCGCACATAAGCTCGCAGCAGATGATTAAGATTTTATCAATTATATGTTTAAATTTCTCCATAATGTTCTTCTCCTGCCTTAAGATCAAAACCGGATAATGGGCCGCCCAGAAGCGAGTTGTCTTTTAACAACCCGCTTCTTTCGGCCTTAAACTCTTAATTAGTCCAATGCACGGATTTCTTTATAGAGTTTCTTGGTAAGATCGGTCTTTAATTTTTCTTTAGTCAAAGGAGCTACAGCCTTCATGAAGGCATCAATATCAACATCGTTGAATTTAGCACCGGCTTTTTCAGCTTTTGCTTTGGCTTTGGCAATATTGTCGTTGAACATCTTGAATTCAGATTCAACTGCTTTAGCTAATTCTTCATCAAAAATCTTCTTTACATCAGCAGGTAATTTTTCATAAACATCTTTGCTGATAATCAGATAGTCAGGAATCATCAGATGACGAGTATAGGAATAATAAGGAGCGATTTCGCAATGTTTCAGATCGGAATAAATCAGTTCGTTATTTTCGCCGCCGTCAATAACGCCGGTTTGAATAGCTGTGTAAACTTCGCCCTGGCCCATAGGAGTGCCAACGCCACCCATTAATTCCATCATCTTTAAGTTAGTTTCAGATTGCATAACTCTGATTTTCATGCCTTTTAAATCAGCAGGAGTCTTTACTGCATGACCCTTTAAATATACGTTTCTGGAACCGGCAGTGAAAGCTGCTTTAACCAGAATGCCTTTGCCGGACAGAGAATTGAACAAATCTTTGGTAATCTTAGGATTGGTGAATACTTTCTTCTGCTCGTCCATGGATTTGAACATATAAGGAAGATTAAATACAACGAAGTCAGGGTTCCAGCTTTCCAGCAAAGGACCTCCTACTACGCTCATGGCAATAGTACCTGATTGTACCATTTCCATGGTTTCTTTCTGTGCACCCAGTAATTCATTAGGGAATACCTCGATGGTATATTTACCATTGGTTCTCTTCTTCATTTCCTCGCCCATTTTCTTTAAAGCTTGGAATTGAGGATGGGTCTCCGGCTGATTAAAAGCTACCTTTAAAACAGTAGTCTTGCCATCTCCGGCTTTACCGGCATCTTTCTTTGCTCCGCCGCCGCAGCCGGCGATTAAAGTTGTTGCCACCGTTAAACCTAAAATTGCACTTAGAATTCTTTTCTTAAACATCTTACTTCCTCCTCTTTGAGTAGTGATTCATTTAAAAAACTTTTCTGCCCGCTTGCCCCTTGCTTTTTTATTATGGTTGCTTACCAATGTAGGCTAAAATGCCTCCATCAACATAAAGGATATGGCCGTTAACAAAATTAGAAGCATCTGATGCCAGGAACACGGCCGGTCCTTGTAAATCTTCAGGTGTACCCCAACGATTAGCCGGTGTCTTAGCTAAAATAAAGCTATTGAAAGGATTACCCGGCGTTCTTAAAGGCGCAGTTTGAGGTGTGGCTATGTAGCCCGGTCCAATCCCATTGCACTGGATATTGGCATAACCGTACTCAGAACAAATATTTCTGGTCAACATTTTGAGTCCGCCTTTAGCTGCTGCATAAGCAGAAACTGTTTCCCGGCCCAGTTCGCTCATCATAGAACAAATGTTAATGATTTTGCCATGGCCCTTTTTAATCATGCCGGGAATAACTGCCTTGGACACAATAAAGGGTGCATTAAGGTCAATGTCAATGACCTGACGGAAATCTTCAACTTTCATTTCACACATGGGAATTCTTTTAATAATTCCGGCGTTATTTACCAGAATATCAATGGTGCCTAAATCTTTGGCAATATCTGCCACCAATTTGTTTACCTGAGCTTCGTCAGTTACATCGCTAATGTAACCTGTAGCCTCTATGCCCAGTTTTTTGTAATCTGCCAATGCCTGGTCCAGATGTTTTTGGCTGCGGCAGTTAAAAGCGATTTTCGCTCCTGCCTGGGCAAAAGCTGTAGCAATGGCAAAGCCAATACCGTAAGCGGCACCGGTTACCAGTGCTACTTTTCCCTGTAAGGAAAAATCCTTGGGATAATTCATGTTTTCACCTTCCGTTTAATATATATGTGATTCGCTACTGAGATAATCGGGAAACCTCTCAGCAGCTCATCCTATGCTTTATGTTTATTTAAGATCTTTGTTGTCGATGTTGTCCATGTCTGTGAAGGCTTTGTTCTCGCCGCCCATAGCCCAGATGAATGTGTAGTTAGAGGTTCCGGCACCGGCATGAATGCTCCAGCTGGGTCCAATAACTGCTTCTTCGTTGTGCATTACAATATGACGGGTTTCTTGAGGCTGTCCCATAAAGTGGAATACTACGTTGTCTTTGGGAACATCAAAGTAGAAGTAAACTTCCATACGACGTTCGTGAGTGTGGCAAGGCAGGGTATTCCAAACGCTGCCTGGTTTTAAAGCAGTCATGCCCATGGACAGTTGGCAGGTTTCCAAAACATCCGGATGAATGAATTGGTTAATGACTCTGTCATTAGCTGTTTCCATAGCTCCGCAAGGAACCTTTTTGGCATCTTTCAAGGTAAGGAGTGTTGTTTTGCAGGGTTTGTGAGCAGGAGCTGAAACCATGTAGAATTTAGCAGGTTTGCTTTCCTTGTCACTCTTAAAGGTAACTTTTTTGGTACCCATGGTAATATACAAACAGTCTCTGTTTCCCAGCTTGTATTTCACTCCGTCTGCGGTAATAACACCCGGATCACCTACATTAAATATACCAATTTCTCTCCGTTCAAGAATAAAATTAGTTCCGAAGTTGCCCCAGACATCAATGCCTTTGTCCAAAGACACGGTTTTCTTTACAGGCATACATCCGAATACTACCATTCTGTCCACATGAGAATAGGTAACTTGTACCTTGTCAGGTTGGAACAGGTCCTGAATTAAAAATTCCTTTCTTGTTTCTTCCGTGGTATAACGCTTGAAATCACGGGGATTAACTGAATACCGAATATCCATTTTTTTCTCCTCCTTATATTAACAAACTGTATATATTAAATAACTTTTTGAAACTGCCAGAATATCTCAATAAAGGGTTGGTTTCTGATAACCCAACTGTTTGGAAATTTCCAAAGCTGTATTGATGACCTCTTTGCCGCACTCTTCCACTCTGTCCGGTGGCATTCTGGTGAAAACTGATGCGACGCTTACTGCCCCGATTGGTAAATTGCTGCGGTCAAAAACCGGTGCCGCCACGCAGAAAGTATCCATTTCTACTTCTCTATTATCCACTGCATAGCCACGCTTTCTGGTTATTTCCAGCTCCTTAAGGAGCTTGGGAATAGTGGTAAGAGTATTAGCAGTGTGGGCCTTCATAGGCGGTCCTTCTTTGATAATTTTTTTAACCGTTTGCGGATCGTTATAGGCAGCTAAAATTGCCTTGCCTAAACCGGAACAGTACATAGGACGACGTCCACCCAAGTTAATATACCCACCCATGATGCCCCGCTCTTCGGCACAATCCAGATAAACAACGTCTGCATGATCTTCTACCGCTATAAAAATGGTTTCATGAACCGCTTCATGGAGCTTAAGCAGATAAGGTCTGGCTACAGACACCATATTGCGCTTTTCTATGACCGACATCCCAATCTCAAAGAGATGCAGGCCTAGTTTCAAGGTTTTAAACTGCTCGTTGTCATACTCCAAAAAACCTTTTTCCAGTAAGGTGTAAACCAAATCATGAACACTGCTTTTGGGCATATCTAAAGCCTGACAAATATCATTTTGTGTTAAGGGCTTGCCTGCCTTAGCAAACATATTCAGGATGTCCAAAGTTCTAGCTGCCGTCCGATTCACCAACTTCACCCCTTTGTGACCATTTGTTCATATATACATACCGAGTTCCGATACTGTGTTACATTTTTACTTTTCGCGTATCTAGCTTCTGTGCAATCCATCCGTTCAAGTCGGTTCCTTATATCACGTTCATGTTCCTTTGTAGTTCATAATTGCGAACCGAGTTCGACATTTCTTTCATATTTACATTAGCATATTCATATTTTTCTGTCAAGAACAAAAAACTTAAACAATTTAGAATTTTATAAAAACCATAGCAAGGATAAAAACAAGGGCCTGTAACACGATGACAAAAAGTCATTATGTTTACAGTCCCTTGTTAAATCTTATATATATTTAGCTATGGTTTGATACAGCAAATTAGGATTTATCGGTTTGGATAGATGGGCATTCATACCTACTGCCAAACTGGTCTTTACATCCTCATCAAAAGCATTGGCGCTCATGGCAATAATAGGTATCTTTTTGGCATCTTGCCGGTCCAAGGCCCTAATTTCCTTAGTTGCTGCTAAGCCGTCCATTATGGGCATCCTAATATCCATAAGGATAATGCGGAAAAAGTCAGGAGCAGATTGCTTAAACACCTCCAAAGCTTCTTTGCCGTTATTTGCCTTAGTAACAACCATTCCCACTCTCTCTAAAATACGAATGACTATTTCCTGATTAATGGGATGATCTTCACAAATAAGAATCTGTTTACCTTGTAATATTCCTACATCCAGTTCTTTCTTAAGCTTTACTGCCTCTTGTTGACGAACAACAGTTGTAGGAACACAAGGTATCACAAAACGCAGATAAAAAGTAGTTCCTTTTCCCAATTCACTCTCAACAGAAATAGTACCATCCATCAGTTCTACCATTTTTTTCACAATAGACAGCCCCAAACCTGTTCCGTCCTGTTGTAAATTATTATGCTGTGTTTCCTGGGTAAATGGTTCAAAAAGCACCTTGAGAAATTCCTTGCTCATACCAATACCTGTGTCGGTAATTTTACCATCACATGTTATGAACTTTTTGTCCGGGCTAAGGGTATCTTTAATCATAAGATATACTGAACCACCCGGTTTGTTATACTTTACTGCATTAGACAGTAAATTGTAATAAACCTGCTTTATTCTCAGATTATCAAAAATAGCAGTATAACCTTTGGCAGGATAAAAATCCGTCTTAAATGTAATGTTTTTTTCTTTGCACATAGGAATAATAATAGATTCTATGGCATTTTGAAAATTTTCGAAAGTTACGGCCTCAGGATGAAGCTCCACTTTGTTGCTCTCTACTTTAGTCATATCCAAAATATCGTTAATAAGTGACAGCAAAAACTTAGATGACTTGTCAATCTTATTCAGGGCATCAGCAGTTGCCAAGGAATTATTTTCCTTTTGAGCCA
>Ga0160425_1002548_pt1 | contig 14606 bp, 10 predicted proteins | sample BioMet8_FD_108193 | JGI IMG/M metagenome (GOLD analysis project Ga0160425, IMG submission 108193) | Microbial communities from bioreactor (seeded with sewage sludge) at Lawrence Berkeley National Lab, California, USA - Biofuel... | ecosystem: Engineered > Bioreactor > Anaerobic > Unclassified ...
ATGAGCTGCTGCATCGCTTGAGAAAAATCATGCATGCCCGAGTCCATCACCGGCTTTTAAATCCTCCGACCATCGGACTCGGCATATGGAAATCTATATTCTGAATATTTATGCGTTTCAGCTAAGTACCACCGTTACCGCTAACCCGAACCACATCCGTTTTTTCATCTCTGCTGCTCCGTTGTGAAAGACACTTAAAAAATATCTGTTTCAAGACCTGTTTGCAAGTTTGAAATCGGCCCTTCGACTTTAACTATACAACCCGTTTATTTTCTTTGTCAGTTTGCACCGCAAGCCGATAAGCGGTCCTGCTTATTTTATTGTCCCTTATGTCGCCCCGTTTTGAGCTTAATCGGCAACATCTATGTTTAGGAGATTTTGGCGTTTAAGCCGAAAGAGATTAAAAAGTTTGAAAGTCAGGCCAGCAGGTCGGCATCGCCGCTGGAAAGAACCAGAAAAGTCGGCGGAAGGCCGTCCAGCCGTCGGGTGATTTCTTCATAAAACGGCAATTCGCCGTTGCGGTCGGGGAGGCGGAAGCCGATGAAAATCAAGGCGGCGGTCATCGAGTGAAGGCGGAAGGCCGTTTCGAAATCGGGCGCGTCGGCAATGATTTTCACCTCGGCATCGATGCGCGCCGCGTCCAACATCCGGATCATCTCGGTTTGTTTCTGTTCCGGCTGGCCGGCGGCCGCATAGCGGAGCAACCGAATGCGCGTCCGCGTCCAATGGGAATTCAGCGACAGCAGATAGGCCAGAATCAGCATCAGCGAGCCGTTGGTCTGACCCCGCCACCAGATGTCGATGGTCCCGGTATGGCGGTGCTCGAACAGGCGATGCCGGGGATTGACCAGCAACAGACAACTCATTTTCAGGTCGGAAAGAGTTCGCAGGTGCGAGAAAAACGGCGCAATCCGTTCCGGGTGATGCGGCCAGCCCAGCATGGCGATGTTCGGTTTGAGCGGTCCCAGCGCGTGGGCCTGCAACGCGACGCGCAACGCCGGATCGAAATCCTCCGCCACCACCGCTTCGGCAAACAGTTTCCAATTCTGACGGGTCACGATCTCCCGCAGTTCCCGAGCGGCTTTTTCCCTGGCGTTGCGGAAGTCGGAGCCCTGGTATTCGACAATCTGGAACAACGACAGAATCCCGCGGCGGTCGCCGAACAGCCCGGCATATTCCACCAGATCCGGTTGCCGCTGGGGCGCGCCGGAAAGGACGACAATCGTCGGCCGCCAGTTTTTGGCATGGATCGGCAACTGGACCAGCCGCAGTAAGTTGTCTCGCAATTGCGCATAGACGAACCCGCGGCGGGCATCGCCGAACGTCATGGCCATATTCTCCCGGCGGACGGCGAGAAACAAAATCACCATCAGCAACAGCGCCGCCAGCGAAACCGCCGCATTAATCATCAGCGAGGCCGCCACGCAGGCGACGGCGCCGTACAACGAGGCCGACCAGTGGAAAAACCGGAAGCGGGGCCGAAACGACGGATTCGCGCCGAACGATTCGACAAACGCCGCCAGGTTGACCATCGCATAGGTGTAGAGGAAAAACATGGTTACGACTTCCGCCACCATATTCAGGGCGCTGCCGCCGGTGTCGCCCGGCATGCCGGTCCGCCCGCCCCAGAACAGGACTGCCGCCGCCACCAGAAACGTCAACAGCAGCGCCCGGCGCGGTTCGTTGGCGCGTCCGGCTCCCGCCGCCAGCCAATTGAGCGGACGGATGATCTGGTCTCCGGCCAGCGCCTGTAAAATTCGGGGCGCGCCCAGCAACGACCCCAGCGCACTGGACAACGTGGCCGCGATCACCCCGGCGAACACCATGAAGCCGCCGCCGAACAACGCATGTTGTACCAACGTTTCGTAGGGGTGGGCCACCATATCTTCGCGCTGAAACGCGCCGCCGCAGAGCACGATTTCCAAGGCATAAACGGCCGTACTGACGGCGATGGCCCACAAGGTTCCGCGCGGAATGGCGATCTGCGGATGGCGGAGGTCGCCCGACATGTTCACTCCGGCCATAATCCCGGTTACCGCCGGGAAAAACAGCGCGAAATAATAAAAGAAATTGCTCTTGACCGGCAGGCCGGGACTCCAATTGGCGTGGAATCCGGCCATTGTAAACGGCGTCGCCAGCGCCCCGCCCAGAAAAACGACGATCGAAAGCGTCAGAATCACCAGAATGACATACTGCGTTTTAATGGCCCAGTCGGCACCTTTCCAAGCCAGCCCGAACAGCAGGATGACCGGGACAAGATTCAAGCCGAGAAACCATGGCTGGAAAAGCGGGAAATTGGTGGCCACCGCTTCCGCAAAACCCAGAATATAAAACGGGATCGACAACGTCTGGGCCAGATAAAAGGCCAACCCGATCGAACAGCCGAAAGCCGGTCCCAGCGTCCGGGAAATCAGATAATACGCACCGCCGCTTTTGACCGGGGCGTTGGTGGAAATGACGGCGATCGAGAGTCCGGTCGCCAGCGTAATGCTTACGGCCAGCCCCAGAATAATCAAGGTTACGGCGATGCCCATCCGGCCGATCACGTAATTGGTCCGCATAAACATGATCAGACCGAAAATCGTCAGCAGCGACGGCACAAAAACGCCGCCGAAGGTTCCGAATTTATGATTTTGTTCGGCCGGAGCCGTCGAAATATGATCCGTCATTCTTTGCCGGTCCTGTTTTGATGGATACGCCGGGAATAATATGTCGGGGGGCGACCGGGAAGACAAGCGGAAAACGGCATGAAGCTTTGATCTTTCGGCATCGCCGGGAATTTTCCGGACCATGATTTTATCGGCGTGGATATATTAAGATGATGTTAATAATCAATGAGATAGGAATGACGTCCGATTTTTTTCGGAGAAAACGATTTTTTATTTTTGACATCGCGGAAAATCATGGTTAAATTGCCATATCATCGATTTTGCGGCATGGAACAGCAGTTTTTCGTTGCCGGGTCATTCGGAAACAGACAACATGACGGGGGCAGCCATGCAAGATTTCAATTCTTATTGTCCCAGTTTTGACGGCGAAACCGGCCGGCAACTGGAAATTATCAGAGGGTGTCGGGAATTACTGTTGGGCAATCTGGCTTTGCTGGCCGAAGCCGCCGCGCCGACTTTCGACGAAAAAGCCCGGGCCGAATTCATGATGGAACGCTTCAGCGAAGCGGCGGGAGTAGATCCCCAGACCGATCTGCTGCACAATGCCATCGGGATTCTGCGTAACGAGAATTCCACCCGGAACGTTCTTCTCACCACCCATCTCGACAACGCATTCGACGCCGATACCAACCCGGCTATTTCCATCACGGAAGACCAGGTTTTCGGAGCGGGAGTGGCCGACGACAACCTTTCCGTGGCCGTGTTGTTGACCCTGCCGGAAATTTTGAATCGGCTGGATATCAAGTTGAACTACAATCTGATTATGGTGGCGGCGGCCCGGTTCCATCACCGCGGCGACTATGAAGGCATCCGAACGTTTGTCCGCGGTTTTCCGCCGGCCAAAATCGATGCCGCCGTCAACATCAACGGGTTGACGCTCGGCAATATCAATTATTTTACGCTGAGCCGGATTCGCTGCGACATCAAATGCGCGTTGCTGGATTCGGAACGCGTCGGCAACGTGATTCGGATGGCCGGCGGCAGCGCGGTGCTGACGCTGAACGAACTGATGGACAATCTGTACCGGATTCCGCTGCCGCGCAAACCCCGGACGCTGCTCAATATCGGCATGATTTCCGGCGGCGAGCGCTACAGTACCATCAGTCAGGAAGCCGAATTGAAACTGGAGGCGCTCAGCGAAGACAACGGCGTGATGGACCGGCTGATCGACGAGATCCGGAACATTTGCATCGACGTCGGCGCCCGGCACAATGTCAGAGTGACGCCGGAATTTTTCGGGCGGCATACCGTCGCTTCGCTTTCCAGCGGCCATCCGCTGGTCAAGATTGCCGTGGATACGCTGCAACGTTTGGGCATCGAACCGAAAGTGGAGTACACCAACTCGCAAATGGCGGTAACGCTGGCGGAGGGAATTCCTTCCGTCAATCTGGGGCTCACCACCGGCAGCGGCGGCCCCAATTCCCACAGTCATATCGACATCGCCCCGCTTGGGCTGGGCTTGCTGCAATTGGTTACGATACTTCAGGCGATCGACAAGAATGGAGCTTTCCGGCCATGAACGAAATTATCGCACGCTGGGTCAAGGAACGGACATTCCACCACCGTCAATTCAGCGATCTGAAACGACTGGTGGAATTGAAGCAGCAACGCCGGTTGAAAATCAGCCTTTGCTTTCCCACGCTGAACGAAGAAAAAACCATCGGCAAATCGATCGTGGTCATGAAATCCGAACTGATGGACCGCTATCCGCTGGTGGACGAAATTGCGGTGGTGGATTCCGGCTCGACCGACAAGACCCGCATTATCGCGGAAAAATTTGGCGCGATCACGTTTGCCGCCGCCGATTGTCTGTCCGCCACCGGCGATTACAAAGGCAAGGGCGAAAATCTCTGGAAAGCGCTCTATCTGCTCAACGGGGATATTATCGTGTATGTGGATGCCGATATTTCCAATATCCACCATCGTTTCGTCTATGGTCTGATCGGGCCTTTGCTGGAGCAGGAGGAGATCAAGTTCGTCAAGGCTTTTTACAACCGGCCGTTCCAGACTCCGGACGGGGTGATTCCGGCCGGCGGCGGCCGGGTGACGGAAATTCTGATCCGGCCGCTGTTTTCGCAATTCTTCCCGGAACTTATCGGCATCGTACAACCGCTCTCCGGAGAATATGCCGGCTATCGCGAAGTATTCGAACAAATCCCGTTCCCGATCGGGTACGGCGTGGAAACCGGAATGCTGATCGATATCTTTCAGAAATGGGGCCTGAACGCCATGGCGCAGACCAATCTGGATTTGCGGGTGCATCGGAATCAGAGTGTGGCTGCGCTCGGGCGGATGGCATTCGGCATCCTGCAGACGTTCTGGGACCGGCTGCGGTGCTATCACGGCGTCGATCACGTCAAACTGGACTCGTTTATTCTACGTCAGATGCAGCTGAAAGACGAAGAACTGAAAATCGTCGAAAGCGAGATTCAGGAACACGAACGGCCGCCGATCATGACGATCGAAGATTATCGAAAGAAATTCCATTCCTGACCGAACGGGGTTGAAGATGAGATTGGTCGTCCTTCATTATCACTTGCTGCGCGGCGGGGTGACCGGAATAGTGGACGCCCAGCTGGCGGCATTATGTCAAACCAGCCCGGACCTGCCGGTGACGGTGGCGGCGGGCAATGCCGCCGGCCGGACCTTTCCCGGCGTCGAACTGTTGACGATTCCAGCGCTGGACTATTTGACGGCCGACCCCGCAGCGGCTTATACCGCTATCCGCACTTTTCTGGCCTCGCTGCCGCCGGATGCCGTGGTACACGCTCACAATCCGACCCTGGGAAAAAATCCGGCGTTGACCTTGGCGCTGTATGAAGCCGGCGGCGGCGGCCGGGCGATCCTCTATCACATTCACGATTTTGCCGAAGACCGTCCCGACAACCTCGACTTTCTCCGCCGGACGATCCAAACTCTTCGGGGCGGCGCGAGCGACGACCGCATTTTGCGGGAGGTCATGTATCCGGACTTCCCCCATTGCCGTTTTGCCGTCATTACCCGGCAGGACGGCACCCGGCTGGAAGCCGCCGGTATTGCGGCGGACCGGATCGATTATTTGCCGAATCCGGTCCCGGAAATAACCCCGGCGGATGCGGCGGCCGGCGCGGCGGTCCGCCGGGAACTGAACGTGGCCGAGGACCGGCGATTCTGGCTTTATCCGGTCCGGGCGATTCCCCGCAAGAACATCGGCGAATTTCTGCTGCTGCTGGCTTTGTTCCGCCATACGGCGGTCGGCGCGATTACGTTGCCGCCGAACAATCCCATCGACCGGCCGGAATACAACGACTGGAAGCGCTTTGCCGCCAAGCGGAAACTTCCGGTTCACTTCGAAGTCGGCGAGCATTATTCGCTGCCGGATTTGATGGCGGCGGCCGATCTGTGTTTGACGACCAGCCGGCGCGAAGGGTTCGGCATGACGTTTGTCGAGCCCTGGCAGTACGGCAAACCGGTCGCGGGACGGCGGCTGGCGGCGCCGAACGCCGATTTTACCGCTCTCGGCATGGTGTTCCGCCGGGTGTACGACCGCTTGAACATTCCCGGTGCGACGGATGATTTCAGCACCTTGCCGCCGTCGGAACAGCGCCGCCGCATTGCCGCCGTTCTGGATTCGGCGGACACGGCAGCGGAGCTGCTGGCGGCCAATCCGGTGTTGCGGACGTTTTCCGCCCCGCCCGATCCGGCCGAACTAACGCAAAATTTCAACGTGGTAAACGGTCCGTTGTCATTGGCCGAATATGGGAGAAAGCTAAATGCCGTCTATCAGAGATTTGCTGGATCGATACCGAGACCTTAAGCCGTTGCCGACCGGACTGGCGCCGCGGCTGCACCGCGCCGAACCCCGTCCTCGCGCGGTACTGTTCGATCTCTACGGGACGCTGCTGATTTCCGCGTCCGGCGATATCGATAAGGTCAAACTGCCGGTTGACGAACTGCCGGCGGCGGCACGGGAATTCGAGTTGCCGTTTCCGTCCGAGCCAGGTTTTTTTGCGGAACTGCCGGAACGTTATCGTCGGGAAGTCGTCACCGCCCGGGAAAAACTTTTACCGCAATCGGAGAGCCGCTACCCGGAAGTCGACATTCTCGAGGTTTGGACAACGCTTTGGCGCCAATGGGTTGCGGAAGGCGCAGTGCCCGCAATGCCGTCGTCCGAGGAGCTCAAACGGGCGGCGCTGGTCTTTGAAATCTGTACGAATCCGGTGGCGCCGATGCCGGGGATGCGGGACCTGATTCCGGAACTGCAACGGGCCGGATGCCAATTGGGAATTATCTCCAATGCGCAATTCTATACGCCGATCATCTGCCGTTATTTTTTGTCCGGCAAATGGGATGGGCTGTCGTTGCTGCGGGAATGGTTCAATCCGTTGTTGAATTTCTTTTCTTATCGGGAGCGTCGTTCCAAGCCGGAACCGGAACTGTTTCAGGAGATGGTGGAAAATCTTGGGCAGTACGGCATTGCGCCGGCCGAGGCGCTGCTGGTCGGCAACGACTTGCAGAAAGATTTGCGACCGGCCAAAGCCGCGGGAATGGCCACCGTCCTTTTCGCCGGCGATGCCCGTTCGTTGCGGCTTTATGGCGAGGACCCGGCGGCGGTGGCAACCGAAGTCGATTACCAGCTTACCGAACTGTCACAACTCAAGGAGCTCTGCGGCCTATGAATCTTTCTCATCTGAATATCGGCATGTTGCATTCGCTGGTCGGAAAAAACGACGGAGTCTCGATCGTCATCGACCAATCGGTCGAGGCGATGGTGAAAAACCTGAATATTCCGCTGGGGAATATTTTTTTTCTGGCCGCCCATTCTTCGCCGCGTTTCAATGCCGAAACGGATGAGATCTTCTGGCACAAAAACGAGGTCAACCGGGAGATCGTCAAATATTTTTCGATCAAACCGCCGCACCATCTGGGCGCGTTGATCGAGAAATGCGCGGAATATGCCGCCCGCCGGATCGAGCAGTTCATCCAGACCAACCACATCGACATCCTGATCGCCCATAACATTTCCCATCCCTACAACTTTATTACCGCGGTCGGGTTGGGACGCTATCTCGAGCGTCGCCGCGCCGGCGGACTGGCATGGCCGAAGGTATTGGCCTGGTGGCATGATTCTTATTTCGAGCGTCCGGCGTTTGCCAACCCCAATTCCCTGATCTGCGAATATCTGAAATACCTGCCGGGCACGGAAATCGACGGTATTGTCTTTATCAATCGGGAACAACAGTCCATTGCGCAAAAATATTATCAGGTCTTTCCGCTGCCCAAGCCGGACTTTTTTACTCATTATACCGCCGTCATTCCCAATACCCGGGACATTGAATGGAACTGGCGGGAACGGGATTGGGACCACGGCCAGCCGGTTTTTCCGCCGGTCGACCCGTATAATCATCTGTTTTTCCATGATATCGGTCTCGAAAAACAACTGAAACAACGGAAGCAGACCAGCAAAAACGCCATTCTGCTGCTTCAGCATACCCGGGTGGTGCCGCGCAAGCGGATTGAAGCCGCGATCGACCTGGCGTTTCGACTGGCGGAAAAATCGACGCCGGCCCGTCCGATCGTGCTGATCGTATCCGGGCCGTCCGGCGACGAGCAAAGCGACTATAAGAGCTTTCTCCGCCGCTATCACCAGCAGAAACGCGCCGCGCAGCCGCCGGAGCAGGCCGAGGTCTATCTCTGTTTTGCCGAACATCGGGTGCTGGCTTACCGCGACGTGATCGTCGACCGCAAGTTTTACAGTTTCGACGAAGTGCCCGGTCTGATTGCCGCCCGGGGCGGCATCGGCACGTTTTTCAGCGAGATTGAAGGGTTCGGCAACAATCTGCTGGAAATGATCGGCGCCGGTTTGCCGGTGGCGGTCAACCGTTATCCGGTCTATCGGGAGGAAATTGAACCGCTGGGTTTCCAACTGCCGGTCACCGACCACTGGGAGATTACCGACGCGCTGGTGGACGAGGTCTGGCGGCTGTTGACCGACATTCCCTACCGCAATACCATGGTCAAACACAATCTCTCCGTGATGGCGGAAAAGCTCAATCACGGCATCATGGCGGAAAAACTGCGGACCCTTTTCGAGAACCTTTTCTTCCGGATCTAAGCCGTGGTCTTCCGCATTTGAAAGGGCTTGAAATTATCAATGGCGACTATATTTCCGCGCCGTGCAAAAAAGCGACGGCGGAAAAATATATTTTTTCCGGTAAAATTTTTTTTTGAGCTTAACATTGCCCCTTCCATTCCCGATTTCCGCGCAACGTCATTTGTGACAGAATTGTTTAAAAACGATAAAAATTTTTACGGAATTGTTATTTCAAGTACTTGAATTTTTTAGCGCGGTCCATTATAATCGCAATAGTGGCAGTAAGGAGTACGATGGCATGATTTCCCTGAAAGACATTGCGCGGATCTGTGATGTTTCCGAGTCGACCGTCTCGAAAGCGCTGAAACAACGGCCGGAAATCCGGGCCGCCACGCGGGAACGCATTCAGACGGTGGCCCGGCAGTACCACTATCAGCCCAATGCCATTGTGGAAAGCATTCAGACCGGCCGCAGCCGGACCATCGGCGTTGCCTACAACAATTTTACCGACGGTTTTGCCGGACGGATTATGACCGCGGTGCTCGACACCCTGTACGGACAGGAATATGACACGATGGTAATCTGCTGGGATTTGATCGTCAAGCAGGGCGCCGATGTGCTGTCGCGGTTTTCCCGGCGGCGGGTGGATGGCTTGCTGTTGTTCCCGATGGTGCAGTTGCCGTCGCCGTATTATCTCGAAGAACTGCGCAGTTTTCATAATCCGGTGGTCGTGATCGACCAGACGTGGCCGGGCAATGAATTCGCTTTCGTCGGCAGCGAACACCAGCAAGGCGCGGAAATCGCCACCGAGCACATGATCGAACGCGGCCTGACCAATCTCGGTTGCATCTATTGCAGTACCACCAGTTCGGGCCAGGAACGTTATGCCGGTTTTTTGAATGTCATGGCCCGGCACGGACTGCCGGTTCGCGCCAATTCGTGTCTGGACCTGAAAAACTGCTTCGACCGCAATTATGCCCGCATCCGGCAGTTGTTGGACCGTCCCGACCGTCCGGAAGGACTGGTCTGTTTCAATGACTATTGTGCGTTCGAGGCGCAAGCGGTCGCGTATGACCTCGGACTCCGAATTCCCGAGCAATTGTCGCTGGTCGGGTTCGGCGATCTGCCGCTGGCCGCCCTGATGCGGCCGCAGTTGACCACGGTATCGCAATTTCCCGAGGAAATCGGGCATCAGGCGGCGGTCGTGGTTTTGAGTGAACTCGAACGCAAAAAAACGGGTCAAACGGCGCCGCAAGTGCGCACCCCGGTAAAATTGATTATCCGCGAGTCGGTAAAATAACCACCAAAGCGAGGGCTGTTATGATGAAAAAGAACCGGTTCACCTTGATCGAGCTCCTAGTCGTTATTGCCATCATTGCCATTCTGGCGTCACTGTTGTTGCCGAGCTTGAATATGGCTCGCAACCGGGCCAAGGCCATCAAATGCACCGGCAACCTGAAACAGATCAACCTGGCATCTAAATTCTATGCCGACGACTACCATGGCTGGTTCTGTCTGCCCGCGCCCAAAAACACCTATTACTGGGCCAACCTGGTGATCGACCAGAAATATCTGCCGCTTTCGGACATTTATCTCTGCCCGGCCGACCCCAAACGCAAGTCGTTTACCAATAACAGTAACGCCGTTTATACCTATGGCGTTAACGCCGATATGGACCGGACCAAGACCGTCAAGGCGACTCAGATCAACAATACCCGGCTGTATACCGCCACCAGCCCCAGCAACATCTGGTTCTTTGCCGACAGTTACGGGCAAGGCGGCTGGCTGAGCGCGCCGCAGCAACTCTATACCATCAAATGGCACAGCGGCTCCCAGTTCTATATGCAGTTACGGCATCAGGTCCGCGCCAATGTGGCCTATCTGGACGGCAGCGTCCGGGCGGCCGACCGGGCAACGCTCCACGATTTTTACCCGACCGTTCAGAACTTCTATCTGCCGGGTTCCGATGTCGCTATTTCTTTCCCGTAATCAGACCCCATAACAGGACTTTAAAAAATGCGTCAATGGATGGTTGGAACATTGCTGATGGCGTTGGGCGCCACGGCGTGGTGCGAGACGCCCGCCGTAACGGTGCAGAATCCTTCGTTTGAACAGGGTACGAACGGTTTCTGGGTCAGTGCTCCGGCCCTGGCCCGGCTCGATACCGAAACCTCGTCGCACGGATTGCAGTCGCTATGCCTGGACCTGCCGGCGCAGAAAACCGTCAGCACCGTCCAGTTCATTCCGAACCGGCCGGGCATGACCTACCATCTGGCGCTGGATGTGAAAGGCGATCCGGGGACCGAACTTCAGGTCCGGCTGATGTTACAGGGCGACCGCAAGCCGATCGTGTTCTGGCTGCCGCCCGGCCACAAGGCCGCAGAGTTCAATGTGACGCCGACCGCCGCGTGGAAACGGGTGGAGTTTGCCTTTGGACCGTTACCGGTGAAGGGCCAGGGGAAAGCGGTGCAGAAAGTCGGATTCTACCTCAACTCCGTCAGCGGCAGTCAGCCCGGCAAAGTCTGGCTCGACCATCTGGTTTTTACCGCCACCGGAACTCAGACGGAGGCGGTTATCCCGTACTCGCCGGAAAAGAAACCGGCACCGGCCGAAAAGCAATCGGCAACCGCCGAGAAAAAACCGGCGGCGACCGTAAAGAAAACCACCGCCGCAGCTTCGGTACCGGCGGCGCCGTCGCCGTTGACGATCGAACTGCCGAATCCGGTTCAGCTCTATGAACATCCGGTGACGTTCAAGGTGACGGTGAAAGCGCCGTCGCCGGGCGCCACGCTCCGGGTGACGGCAGTCAATGCCCGAGGCCGGAAAGTTCTGACCCGGCAAGGTCCGGCAACCGCCGGACTGTCCGGCTCGCTGTCCGGTACGGGGTACTACGATCTGACGGCCGAACTGGAACAGAACGGCAAAACCGTGGCGTCACGCAGTACTTCGCTGATGATTACCACCCCGCTGCCGTCCGACTATTATGCTACGCCGGGCCCTGCGTTCGGCGTCTGGGGTCTTCCTCCGGATCTGCTGCGCTACGGCGGCGCCAAGTGGACGCGGCAACTGTTTTTCACCATTTTCCAGAAAAAAGATGCGAAAGCCGAACCGCCGTCGCCGGAAAAAATACGGCAGCGCAGTCCGATCAAAGTCATTCGCTGTCTGAACATTCTCAACCCCTTTAAGCGGATGGTGCCGGTCCCGGCGGCGGACTGGCCGGAAATCCGGGAAAAAGTCACCAAGGAACTGATCAGCAATCGGGGCCTCGCGGACGTCTGGGAAACCCAGAACGAACCGATGGTCGGTGAAAATTTCCATGGTCAGATGGAAGACGTAGTGACCATCATCACGGAAACCAGTCGGCTGGTGCGCCAGTTGACTCCGGGCGCGCGGCTGGCCGGCATCTGCATCAATCCCATGAGCCTCAACCAGTATGGCCAGATCGTCGGCTACTACCGGAACTTCGGCATGGAACGGCTGGTTGACGGCGTCATGCTGCATCCCTATATTCCCAATGCCGCCGCGCCGGACAGCGCCGGTTATATCGAAACGCTCAACCGGCTGGCCCGCGATCTCAACGCCATCACCGGCAAGAATATTCCGCTGTACATCAGCGAAATCGGCTATTCCACCCAGCCTGGCGGCGAAGTCACCGAACTGGAACAGGCCGCGTATCTGGCCCGGGTGATGCTGCTCAACTACCAGGTTCCCACCTTACAGGCGTGCGTCTGGCACATCGGCCTGTGGAACGATGCCACCAGCCGGCGGGAACTGGACTACGGTATTCTCCGCGGCTATCCCAAAAAGTCCCTGATCCGGGAGCCCAAACCGGCGTTTGCCGCCTGGGCCGCGGCGTCCCGTCTGCTCTATCGGGCCGAATATAAGGGCGAACTGGAATTCGGCCGCGGCGTCCGGGTTCTGCTGTTTGCCCGGCAGGGACGGCCGTTGCTGGCCGCGTATTCGCTGTCCGGCCGTCCTCAGCCGTTGAAAATTCCGTTCGGCGGCAAGCAGGTGACGGTAACCGACGTCTGCGGAGAAACTTCGGTACTCCCGATCAATCGGGGGCTGGTCGCGGTGACGGCCGATGCCGCGCCGATTTATCTGGCCGGTACCGATGCGGGCGATCTGGCCCGGCTGCTTGGCCGTAAAATCGAATTTACTCCGGACTCGCTGCGGGCACAACCCGGAGAATCCATGACAGTGGCGCTGCACGGCGCGCTGCTGGCCGCCCCGGGCGCCGCGCTCCGGGTGGAAACGCCCGACGGCTGGCAAACCGCCGTTTCCGGTCAGGGCGACCGGCGTCAGGTCAAACTTGCGGTGCCGGGCGATGCCGCGCCGGGCGATGCCACGCTGTTCTTCCATCTGGTGTCCAACGGCGAAAGCCGTAGCATCTGGCGGCGCGACTTTCAGGTATTGCCGCCGGTTGAACTCCAGCAGATTGCCGTTCGGCGGCAGTCCGGCGGCGGGCAGGAGTTGAGTTTCCTGCCGGCCGGGGCCGGTCGGACGGGAACGCTGTCCGTTCAGATCAAGGAAGACAAACAGGTTTTGACCTCGGCCTCGGGCGCCGTGAACCATCCGGTGACAGTGGCGTTGCCGAAGCTGGCTTTCGGCCGTCCGCATGCCTATACGGCGGCGTTGACGCTGGGCAACTGTTCCTGGTCGGTGCCGCTGCCGGTGCTGAATCAGTTCCCGGTGGCGAAAGTGGCGGCGGATACGGCGGCTTCCGCCTGGCCGTCCGTCTCGACGTTCTCGCTGGCCGACGGCACCTACAGCCAACACAGCGTACTGGGCGAGTTCGACCGTCCGGAAGGTCAGTTGCATCTCGGCTGGACGGCGCAGGGACTGGAATTGCTGCTCACTTGTCACGACCGCTGGCTGGTTCCGCCCGCGTCGGCCGACTCGCTGTGGCAGGGTGACTCGCTGCAGTTGGGCTTCAGCGTCGATCCGGCGGAAATGGTCCGGCCGAATAATGACGGCATCCAGGAAACCTCCTATGCGGAATTCGGGATCATGCCGGGGGAAAACGGCCAGTGCCAGTCGATGGTCTGGGCCAGTACCAACCGAACGTTGATGGAACTCGGCAAACCGCTGCCCGGCCTGCGCGCCACCTGGACTCGTCAGGGCGAGATTACGACCTATCGGATTGAACTGCCCTGGTCGGCGCTGAACGTCAAAAATCCGCGTTCCGGCCTGCGTTTCAAGTTCAGTCTGCTGGTTAACGATTGCGACCAGAAAGTAGACAAGCGGCCGCAGCGGCACTGGCTGGAATGGTACGGCGGCATTGCCGACGGCAAGAATCCTGCTCTTTACGGCAGCGGCGTTCTGACGCCATGACCCCTTGATGTTCGGCAGAAAGGAACGTTCCCATGCATTGGATCGATTGGTGTATTACGCTGATTCCGCTGGCGGTGATTATCGGGATTGCGTTACATTCCCGAAAATATATCCGCGGGGTCGTGGACTACCTGGCCGCCGGCCGCGTGGCCGGCCGCTACGTGATCTGCGTGGGCGATTTGCAGGCCGGACTGGCCGTGATTACCCTGGTGGCGCTTTGCGAACAGGAGTACCAGTGCGGAATGGCGCTGGGCTTCTGGAGCAAGATCACGATTCCGCTGGGGATTTTCATGGCGCTGACCGGCTATTGCCTCTACCGTTTCCGCCAGACCAAATGTCTGTCGATGGGACAGTTTCTGGAGATCCGCTACAACCGGCCATTCCGAATCATTGCGGCGTTCATCCGCACCATGGCGGAAATGATGACCAACGCCATCGGGCCGGCCGTGACGGCGCGCTTCTTTATCTACATTCTGGGTTTGCCGCTGACCGTCAATCTCTGGGGCTGGCACGTGTCGACGATGGTCGTG
>Ga0160425_1002554_pt1 | contig 14589 bp, 14 predicted proteins | sample BioMet8_FD_108193 | JGI IMG/M metagenome (GOLD analysis project Ga0160425, IMG submission 108193) | Microbial communities from bioreactor (seeded with sewage sludge) at Lawrence Berkeley National Lab, California, USA - Biofuel... | ecosystem: Engineered > Bioreactor > Anaerobic > Unclassified ...
AACTCTCCAAAATATATTTATTTTGAAGAACCTCTTGGCTCTTTAAAATACTGACTATGTTATTTTTTTAATTCGTTGTCTTCGAATTCGAAATTAATTGACTCGGTCTCACCACCGAAGTGGTTTGACCCGCACATTCGTTATATCTAATATTCAGTTTTCAAGGTTCTTGTCACTTTTCGGCGACTTGTAAAGTATATTACATTTTTTCGAAGTCGTCAATACCCTTTTTTTAGAATTTTTTTTATGTTTCTAAAGTAGGGGGTGAGCTTTTATATAATAGCAGATTCAATTTTATTTTGCAAGTGTTTCGCAAGAATATTTTATATTTATTTTTGCTCGCACTTGAATAAGCTGTGCAGCAATGCTTACAGCAATTTCCGCAGGTGTCTCACTACCTATGTTCAGGCCTATAGGTGCCGTCACTCTGGCAAGGTCCTTGGCTGTGTAGCCTGTGGCCAATAGCTTGGCGTTGAGAGCTGCGGTTTTTGCTTTGCTCCCTACTACGCCTATGTAGCAGGCAGCCGTTTGCAACGCAAAACGTTCTACCTCGAAGTCTCCTTCGTGTCCACGAGTAACCACTACAATATAGTCTTCGGCCTCGACATCATAATGCCCGGCCAGATCAGTAAAGCTTCTCGTATACACTGCTTCAGCTGTAGGGAAAAGTTCCCGTGTGGAAAAGGCAGCTCTGTCATCAGTAACCACACAGATAAAACCCAGGTGGCTAAGCAGTGGTACCACCTCTTGCGCCAAGTGTCCGCCGCCAAAGACAAAGACTCTGCTACTATTTTGAACTTTCTCTACATAATACTTACCTGTCACCTCTTCAGTGTCGCTTACAAAGCTTATTTTCTGACCTGAGTAGAACAATAGCAGCCACCCGGTCTTTCTACTGGAAAGCGTATTTAAGACTGTCTGTGCTACCAATTTATACTCGGCAGTAGGTGCTATATAGGAAAACAATACTTCCACCTTACCGCCACAAATCATACCAAGACCTGCCGCCTCTTTAGTTAAATCATACTGCAGACAAGTGCCCTGTTGCTTTTTTAAAAGCTCCTTTGCTGCATTGATAGCCTGATATTCCAAAGAGCCGCCACCGATGGTACCTGCCAATCGTCCTTCCTCGCCCACCAACATCTTGGCGCCTTTGGTTCCCGGCGAACTGCCTGTTACATTAGTTACAGTAACCAAGAGGGAGGGCCGAGCTTCTTCTATGTTTTTTAATAGTGCACTAAAAATTTTCTTCATAATATGTCCTTTCCTAGGAATATAGTAAAAGTATATCCTTGGCTAAAACACCTAACTGCTCCGGTAAGACCAAGGGTCCCCCTGCTTTAGGCAGTCGCCACCAAATAGCTTCACTAGTGACAACCTGTTTGGGAAAATGAAACTTCACCACCCACTCAAAAGGCTGCTCAATCTTTTCTACTATCTTAACAGCATGTGCATTCTCCCGGCAGCTTGGTAGAAAGCTGTGGCCTCTGATACCAATAGCACACAAATTTTCACCAACCACTTGAGCCGTATTAAAGGAAACTCCCCAGACAGGAACAAGTACGGTATGTGCAGCAAGCCTTTGAGCTGCAACAATATTTTTACAGCCAGTTAATTTAGCGCCCTCTTTTGTACCAGGATCTTCAAAAATTTGATGAGTGTCACCGCAGGCCGCAAAATGCCCCTGTTGCATGATGGCCAGCGAGGAGCTTAGTTGATAGGCCTCGTCCCTGCTATGCGTAACCAAAATAACATCCTTCTTAAAGGAGGCTAAAAAGGCATGAAAGTCGGTCATCAGGATATCTCGTAAATAAGCATCTAAAGCACTAAAGGGTTCATCCAGCAGCAGTATCTCAGGTTCATTCACCATAATACGGGCTAAGGCAACTCTCTGTTGTTGACCACCTGATAGCTGCCGGGGCTTTAAGTTTTCCAAGCCCAGCAATTGCATCTGGGTAATTATGGTACGAATAATTTCCTGCCGTTCCTTGGCATCATGCTGTGCGCGTACACCACAGCCAATATTTTCTTGTACCGTCATATTAGGAAAGAGAGCATAGTTTTGAAAAAGGTAGCCCACTTTTCTGTCCTGTACAGGAACATTAATTTTTTGTCTGCTATCAAAAAGCACCCTGCCATTTAAAACTATCCGCCCGGTATCAGGTGTTTCGATACCGGTGATACATTGCAGTGTTTTGCTTTTACCGCAGCCTGAGGCTCCCAAAATACCAAGGACACCCCGGTCCAGAGTAAATTGGGCATCTAATTGAAACTCACCAAGGCGTTTATGAATATCTACACTTAAAGTCATTGGACAGCCCTCTTTTCTCTATTGGACTTTTCCAACATATTAACTATTAAAAGTACTATCGCACTAATAGCTAAATTAACCATTACCCACACAAAAGCACTCCCTTCATCATTAGTGCGCCACAATTGATATACCGTAGTGGAAATAGTGGCGGTCTGTTTAGGAATATAACCAATCAGCATACTGGTAGCACCATATTCGCCCAAGGCTCTGGCAAAAGACAGCACTATACCGGCTACAATACCTTGCCGGCAATAAGGCATTCTGATCCGCCAAAAAATAAAGGTGTCACTTAGTCCCAAGGTCTTGCCGCTCCAAGCCAGGGTTTCATCAAAGCTTTCAAAAGCACTTCTGGCCGTTCTATACATAAGAGGAAAAGCTACCAACCCGGAGGTCAGCACTCCCCCGTACCAGGTCATGACAAATTGCACCCCGTATTGCTGCAGGAAAATTCCCACGGGATGCGTCAACCCAAATATTAACAGCAAAAACCACCCGCAGACAGTAGGCGGTAAAACCAAGGGCATGGTGAGCACCACGTCCAATATACCTTTTACTGTCTTAGGTAGTTTTGCAATATAGTAAGCCAAAAATATGCCTACGAAAAATACCAGTACACTGGTAAGAGCAGCTATTCTTAAGCTGTTCCACAAAGGATACCAATCCATAGAGCTGTGCTCCTTCTATTTCGCCTTATTAAACCCTACGCTTTCGAATACTTTGGTAGCTTCAGGTCCTTGTAAATATTTTAAGAAAGCTTTGGCAGCCTCCTGATTTTTGCTTTTCTTCATAACAGCGGCCGGATAAATTACCTGACCACACATTTCCTTGGTAGCACTGCCCACCGTCTGCAATTTGGCACTGTAAGCATCAGTGCCATAAACCACACCGCAGTCACCGCTGGCTTCCTTCACCTGGGTAGTTACCTCCTTAACGTTGGAACCATAAGAGATTAAGCCTTTGTTGGCCAATTCTTTTTCGTCTAATTTATAGAAGGACAAAATCTTTTGGGTGTATTGTCCTACCGGTACATCACTATTACCCATAATCAGACGCACAGTACCTGCCTGTAGCATTTTAGCCAAATCAGCAAAGCTCTTAATCCCTTTAGGATTCTTAGCGGGAACTGCCAGTACGACTTTATTTTCCAAGAGGTTAATGCGTGTGCCCTCTAGTACAAAATCCAATTTGTTTTTATTGTCAGTAGTATTTTGGACATCCAGCTGATTCATTTGTTTAGGTGCTGCTGAAATAAAAATATCGCACTCAGCACCATTTTGGATTTGCGTTTTTAAAGTACCTGAGGAATCAAAGTTGTTGACTATTTCCACATTGGGAGCCACCTTCTTGTAGTCCTCCGTAATTTTTTTCATGGTTTCTGTCATGCTGGCTGCGGAGTAAACATGCAAGGTTACCTTTTTCTCTGTGGGTTTTTCTGCTGATTTAGCTACCGGTTTTTCTCCTCCACCACACCCGGCAATTGCTAGTGCTACAAATCCTACTGCTAATATTTCTAGTATTTTTTTCATGCTATCACTCCTATTTTTTATAATTAGACCAGGCACCTGTTTACTGCCTTGCACATTCTCCGCCTTCACCTCGCAATAAATCCAAACCATGGGGCAAAGTATCCAAAATAAAGTCAAGACATTCCTCACAAGCCTTAGGACTGCCCGGCAAATTAACAATCAAAGTTCTTTTACGGATAACACTTACTGCTCTGGAAAGCATGGCTCGTTTGGTAATCTGCAAAGACAAAGCTCGCATGGCCTCCGCAATACCGGGAACTACCTTGGTGGCAACCGCTAAGGTAGCCTCCGGCGTAATATCTCTGGCTGCAAAGCCCGTACCGCCGGTAGTCAAAATTAAATCTACCTGTCTTTGGTCAGCCAAACGAAGCAACTGAGTTTTCAACATAGCCTCATCATCCGGTAACAATAATGTCTCTACTACCTCATAGCCTTTTTGGGTAAGACGCTCCACGATGGCAGGCCCGCTTTTATCTTCTCTTTCTCCATTACTGCCCTTATCCGACAAAGTAATAACCGCTGCCTGATAGGGTCTTTTTTGCCCTCTGTTCTCAATATGCAATTCATCTCCCACCGTCAGCTCACCTCCCTGCACTACCCTGGCAAAAATTCCCTCCCTGGGCATAATACAATCTCCCACAGTCTTGTAAATGGCACAGTGACTATGACACTCCTTACCTATTTGAGTAATCTCCAGCAAGACCTCACCGCTACGCAACAAGGTTCCTACCGGTAAAGCACGCAAAGCCAACCCACTGGTCACCAGATTTTCGCCAAAGGCACCATATTCTACCTGAACACCCTTGCAACGAAACTCTGTAATTTTTTCCAACGCCAGCAAGCTAACCTGTCTGTGCCATTTTCCGGCATGGGCATCTGTAGTAATTCCCCACTCCGCTTTCAGTTCTACCTTTGGTACAGTGCTTTTTTGTGTGCCACGTACCTTACTGATGCAGATAGCTTCTATTTTTCCCATGTTACCCACCTATCTGATTCATATTTTTCTCTTCAGTAACCTTTGCCTGATTGTTAAAACAATGTCCCTGTGGTTTAGCTGCGATAGCTGTTTGGATGGCTTGGCAAAGCAGCGTAGGCACATCCTGATTGGCACTTCGCAGGATGGCGCGCAAATCCACACCGTCCTCATAGCACAGGCAGGGCTTCAAAAAACCCATGCTGGTCAAACGCAGCCTATTGCAGTGCTGACAAAATTTATGAGTATTGGCTGCAATAAAACCAAGCTTGCCCTGCAGGTACTTACTGTCATAATAAACAGCCGGCCCATTGCCCCTTTTGTCCCGGCTTGGCAGCAAATCAGGATAACGCGTTCTCAGCAGCTTTAATGCTTCCTCTTCCGTTATTCCCTGAAAATTACGACCATAGCCAATAGGCATTAATTCTATAAAGCGTACATCTACCGACATAGTCTCCGCCAGTTTGGCCAAAGGTAAAATTTGCTCGCTATTATCCTTCAGCAGAACTACATTAAGCTTGGTCCGAAGCTTTCTTTCTACGCTAGCCTTAAGAGCCGCCAATACCCTGGCACAGCCATCTACCCCTGTAAGCCTTGTATACGCTATGGGATCCAGCGTGTCTATGCTGATGTTAATACCATCCACAGCAATCTGCTGCAACCTTGGTAGTGCTTCCTGCAAATAATAACCATTGGTGGTCAACGTCACACTCCTGACACACGGCAATTTTTTTAAGGCCGCTAAAAAATCCAGCGCACCCTTACGCACCAAAGGTTCCCCGCCAGTTATCTTGAAACGGTTTATACCCACAGCTATGGCTGCCTGGCAAATCTTCAGGAACTCCTCATAGCGAAGCACTTCCTCATGACTTACCGCAGCTATATCGTGAGGCATACAATATTTACACCGCATATTGCAGCGGTCCGTCAGGGATATTCTCATGTAATCAATTGTTCTGCCGAAGTTATCAAGCATAGCTATTTTTTCTCCTCATAAAGAAAATGTCCGCTTTTACCACCCTTTTTTTCCAGCAAATGAATATCCGAAATCAACATGCTTTTATCCAGCGCCTTGCACATATCATAAACGGTCAATAGCGCTACCGCCACGCCGGTTAACGCCTCCATCTCCACACCTGTTTTGCCCTCACATTTAACCAGGCAGGTAGCTTCAATAGTTTTGCTTTCTTTAAGACATTTAAAGGTAACAGCGCATTTAGTTAAGGGCAGAATATGCGTCAAAGGAATAAGGGAGCTGGTTTTTTTCGCAGCCATAATACCTGCCACCTGAGCAACGCCCAAAACATCGCCTTTTTTTACGGCACCATCCTCCACCGCGGCATAGCACTCTGCATTCATTTTAATACAGCCCACTGCAGTAGCTTCTCTCTCGGTAATGTCTTTGGCACTCACATCTACCATGACAGCATTGCCTTCAGCATCAATATGCGTAAACTTTTTCATAAGGCCTCCTATTTCCCAAACCCACAATTAGGGAAGGTACAAACCTTACAATTTAGACAAAGTCCCCCTTCTCCTAAAGAAGACAAATCCTGAGCGCTGACAGGAATATCCGCCAGTAGCCTAGGCAAAATTAAATCAAAAATTGTCCGTTTGGAATACATGACACAGCCCGGTAGTCCTACTATTGGTTTGCCCTCTGAGGTATAGGCCAACAGAAACATGGCTCCCGGCAAAACGGGCGCTCCATAGCTAACAACCTTGGCCCCTGTATCCTTAATAGCCTTCGGTGTTTGGTCATCAGGATCCACGCTCATACCGCCGGTACAAAAAACCATGTCCAGACCGGCAGCCAGCATCTCGTTAATAGCAGCCGTAATCTTAGCCGGATCATCGTTGAGAACCACATGCTTTTCCATAGTAGCGTCAAACTCGCCTAATTTATCAATAATCACATCCGTAAAGGTGTCCTGGATTCTGCCATAAAATACCTCATTGCCGGTAGTAACTACCCCAAAGGTTTTCTTCTTAAAGGGCACTACCTGCAGTAAGGGCTCTTTGCCTGCCGTAGCCTGAGCCTTGGCCATCTTGTCCTTCTCAATTACCAAGGGTATTATTCTTGTTCCGGCTAATTTGTCACCCTTGTGTACCACAAAATTACCATGTCGGGTGGCAATCATCATTTCACCTAGGGCGTTAACCTTGTCCAGACGTTGTGTATCTACGGTAAACAAGCCATCACAGTCTGCCAGTAATTCTATCTTGCCTTCCGAGGGCTCGCTGCCATGCATATTGCTGCCTTGACAAATATTTCTTAGTATCACAGCTGCCTCATTTTCGTGAAGCATATTTGCATTATTTTCCCAAATGTACACGTTATCCTTGCCTACAGATAATAAAACAGGTATATCTTCCTTGGTAATAATATGCCCCTTTTTAAAAACCGGCTTTTTAGTCACTCCTTTAATTATCTGAGTAATATCATGGCAAAGCACTTGACCAATGGCCTCTTCTGTTTTCATTAGCTTCATTACGGTTACCTCTCTTCAAAATATTTTGGGAAAATGGTAGTGGCATATTTCTTGACTGCTTCAACATATTTATCATATTGCTCCAGCAGACGATGACCTGCAGGTGTTAAACGGCTACCACCGCCTGCCTCTCCCCCCGGCTGACGCTCCAGCAGAGGAAAGCCCAGATTCTTTTCTAATGCTTTTAATTGTTTCCAAGCCTTACTGTAAGAAATGCCTACTCTTAAGCACGCCTCTTTCACATTTCCTTCTGAGGCTACCATGCTAAGCAACAGCGCCACATCCTTATCAAAAAGCTTATCCTCCCGGAGCAAAGCTACCTCTACCGCCGGTCGAAACAAGAGCTTGTTGTTAATGGTCACCAGTTTATCGTACTGAGCCCGATTCTCGGCAACCGGCAATACCCCTTCGTCCTCTACCTCCACAACTTGTACCTTCTTAGCATAGGTTTTAATGGCACCCCTAAGCCCATTAGGTCCTTTATAGGTCAGCACCTTATCCACTAAGCTGCCTGCCAATAAAATCGGATGGCCACTCCAGCCCCGGCAAACCGGTTTAACCACATCTGCCTTGCTTGCCAAAAGCTTTTTTAAAGTAGTATTAGTAAACAAGGGTACATCGGCCGGTGTAAAAAAGACTCGGTCACATTTATTTCTGATAAAAGTTAAACCCAGCACCGCAGAAGCAAACATCTCTGTCTGTGCATAGTCAGTATTTGGTATGCAGAACACACCCAGCTTGGCCACATGTTTTTCCAGCTCTGCACCCTTAAAGCCTGTTACCACCACAATAGGAAAAACTCCGGCTTCCTGAAAATTGGCTATGACTCTGCTGATGATAGTCATGGCTCCCATATTTTTCAGTGGCTTTAATGTTCTCTGTCGCGGACTTTGCCCCGCGGCTACAATTACCGCTCCGGTTTTCATGATGTACCTACCTAAGTTTTGCCGGCTTAGCCAGCGAATTGTTTTTTTATACAACTCGTATTATATCATAATTTTCCGGTTACCAACATCTTTGTCTCTTATTGTGTCCATTTTGACTACATAGTAAAAGACTACTGTCCGCTTAGCGGACAGTAGTCTTTTGCAGCATGCTTATTTTACTTGAAATTTAAAATTATCAATAACAGGCCGTTCATCCTTTTTCCCTTCGTTAACATCTTCTGTCAACAAAGCCTGAACAATGATGGCCATCTCCAAACGTTTCTTTTGAATCTTGCAGCCATACTCATAGGGCTTGGCAATATCCCCGTTGGTTAAATCTGCATTGGCATGACAACCGCCGCTACAGAAGAACCTAGCCCAGCATTCCCTACAGGCAGGCTTATTCATAACATGCATCTGCCTGAAATATTGCACCATATCTTTTTTTACGATCCCGGTGGCCAAATTGCCCATTTTATATTTTTCTCTGCCTACGAATTGATGGCAGGGATAAATATCACCCTCCGGAGTAATGGCAAAATACTCGTGTCCGGCACCACAGCCAGCCAACCGCTTAGCTACGCAGGGACCATTATCCAGGGCTACATTAAAGTGGAAGAAGTCAAAGGGTTCTCCCTTTCTTCTTCTCTCCAGATAAATACGGGCCAGTTTCTCATATTCTTTATCCAAAACAGGCCAATCTGCCTCCGTAAGTACATAGGGTTCATCCGTACCTACTACCGGCTCCATGGAAATCTCCTTGCCTACATCCAACATGCTGACGGTATCATCGGCAAAATGGGTATTGTAGTGAGTATAGGTACCGCGTAGGTAGTAATTCTTGCCCTGTCTGGAGGCAATAACCTTCTTAAAGCCCTTAGTTGCAGCATCGTAGGATCCTTTGCCTCCGGCAAAAGGACGCATATGATCATGGGTAGCCTTGCTGCCATCCAGGCTAAGTACCAGCATTACCCTATTATCGTTCAGAAATTTAATATTTGCATCAGTCAGCAAAGTACCATTGGTAGTCAGAGTCAGTTTAATATTCTTACCGGTTTCCTTTTCTCTTTTTCTTACGTAGTTGATTACATGTTCCACTACCGGCATATTAACTAAAGGCTCACCACCAAATAAATCCAACTCCAAATTGTGTCTTTGCTTACTGCCGGCAATAGCAAACTCTACTGCCTTTTCAGCAATTTCCTTGCTCATGAGAGCCCTGTGTCCGCCAAAATCACCTGTTCCTGCAAAGCAATAGCCACAGCGCAAATTACAATCGTGGGCAATATGCAGGCACAGCGATTTTAAAACAGGCTCAAATTTAAAAGTATCCGGCACAGGAAATTCCGGAGAGAACAAAAGGCCTTGCTTTTGCAACTCTTCCAGCTCTGCCAAATCCTCCATCAACTCCTTATGAGGATAGGTGGAAGAAAACTTCTCTATAGTTTCTTCCTTGTTGGTACCATCGTAGAATCCCAGCAAATCATAAATCTGCTTGTCTACAAGATGTACGGCGCCGCTATTAATATCCAGCACCACATAATTATCGTCTAAATGCATTCTATGTATAAGCACTAATTTTTACCTCTCTTACAGAAAAATAGCTCCCCGCTATTGCAGGGAGCCAGCGATTTAAAACCATTAAGCCTTTTCGCAGACTTGGTTACCAACTGTGCAAGAAGTCTTGCAAGCGGATTGGCAAGAAGCTGGGCATTCACCACAGCCACCGGTCTTCAAAGTCTTCTTTAACATTTGTTTATTTACAGTCTTGATTTTCTTTGCCATATCTTTTCCCTCCACATCTTATTTGATGTCCTAACTATTGTATATTGTTTTATCCAATTACGCAAGTAGTAAATCCATTAGGATTTTGCATTTCCTCTCAGCCTATCCCACATTCCCACTACATCCAAACCATGGCTGGCTGACCAGCTTTTGAGCTGTGCCTTTAAAATAGCTAGTTTAAAGGTCTCGATTTTCTGCATCTTGCGATAGTTGAAGATGTTTACTCTCTTGAGAGCCATCATATCCGTAGTGTCGGTATTAACGCCCACATAGCCGGCCACTGCCGCAATATAGCCCGCTTCCTTTACCTGCTGCATAACTTTTTTATTGGTGGCACCGGTTGGATAAGACAAGGTAATACCGCCCGGTGGATTGTAAATACCCTGAACATATTCCTTGGACTTGGCCAAATCATCCTTCAACTCCTCAGGACTTAACTCCGGAAGAGGAATGTGGTTATAGGTATGAGAGCCAATCTCCCAATTGTATTTTAGCAAATCATGCTGCTGGTTCCAGTCAAGGTAGCCTGTCCAACCTTCAAACTTTACTGCCATAAACATGGAGCCGGTAAAGCCATACTTTTGCATAATAGGAGCTGCTACCGTTAAGTTGTCCAGATACCCATCATCAAAAATCAACACGATTTTCTTATGTAGGGTTTCATGCTTTTTTCTGGCAGCGGCATATTTATCCAGATTCATGGTGGTATAGCCGGCCTCGTGTAAATATTTCATCTGCTGTTCAAAAATTTCCGGTGGCACTGTGTAGGTATCATTAGGCTTGGCCGGTTCTACTCTGTGATAAGCCAAAATCGGCACAGATTCATCACAGAATCTTTGAAAGTCCTTATATCCCATCCCTGCCACGAGACCTATACTACCTACTACCATGATAACGCTAATTAATTTCTTTAATCTCACTTTTTCCCATCCCCATATCTTCAGCTAATTTCTCAAGTTTCTTCAGTCTATGATTAAACCCCGACTTACTGACCGGCTCTTCACACAAGGCTGCTAATTCTCCCACCGGTAAATCCTCGTGGTCCAAACGCAGACGTGCTGCTTCTCTCAGCTTTTCGGGCAAAACCACCAGCAGGTTTTTTGTTTCCAAATACCTGATGCAGGCAATTTGCTGCAGGGCTGTTTTTACTACCTTGTTAAGGTTAGCAGTTTCACAATTGACAATCCTATTAACCTTGTTGCGCATATCCTTTACCACCCGGACATTCTCAAACTCCAACAGAGCATTATGAGCTCCAATGATGGAAAGGAAATTGGTAATAGCATTGCCTTCCTTCAAATATACAATATAACTACCTTTTCTGTCCACTACCTTAGCGTTCAAAGAAAACCTTTGCATGGTTTTTTGGACCAGTCTGATAAGCTCTTCATTGTCGCTAACCATTTCCAGATGATAGTCACTGATTGGTTTATTGACAGAACCACCTGCCAGGAATACCCCCCGCAAAAAAGCCTTGCGTGCCGCGATTTCTTTTAAAAGCGGCAGCTTGCCATTGCCTAGGGGTGCCAGTAGCTGCAAATCCTGTAAAGCATTGCGTACCTGGTCGGAAGGAATAACCTGCACTTGATACCTATTATTTTTTTTCAGTCGGCGGGAGCGGGTAATCAGCACCTCTGTCTGCAGCTCAAAATTATTTTTTAACAGCTGCAGCACTCTTCGGGCCAGGGCTGCATTTTCTGTAGTGAAATGTATCCCCAAATTCTTACCACGCAGAGAAACAGAACCGCTTATGCGTAAAAGCCCAAAAAGCTCTGCTTTTTCACAGTTTTGTGGTTCTCCCTCTATTCTCGCTACTTCATTTTTTACATCAGTTGAAAAGGACACCTTAATTTCTCCACTACTTATTTTTTAACTCCAGCATCGCTTGTCTGGCAAAGAAATAATCAAAGAACTGTACGCCCTTACCAAATAGCCGCAATCTATAAATAAGCACCAGTAAGGTTATGGCCAATTTACGAGGATTGTGACGAACCAAATTACTGTCATTCAACAGCTTAGCAGGCACTGCATCAATGCCTAGCTTTTCAATCTTGTCTATATCAGGGCTCACAGGATAAGCACCCTCTGCCTCGTACTTCTTCAGCTGTTCGGCATTGGCCTCCTGATTGTTCACCACTACATAGTCCAGGCACTGCTTACCCATATGGTCAATAATTGCCTGTACATGATCATAGGCACCAAAGCCATCGGTTTCACCGGGCTGGGTCATAACATTACAAACATAAATCTTAACTGCCTTGGCCTTAATTACGGCATCCTTAATGCCCGGCACAATCAGGCTGGCCAGTACACTGGTGTATAGGCTGCCGGGGCCAAGAATAATGGCGTCCGCATTTAAAATAGCATTTACTGCCTTTTGAGAAGCAGCTGGATTTTCCGGCTCCAGCATTAAATGCTTAATTTTACGTTTATCTTTAGTAATAGCACTTTCCCCTATTATGATATTATCATCATCCATGGCAGCTTTCAGCTGCACATTGTTGGTTGTGGCTGGCCAAACATGACCACGCACGTGCAGGATTTCGCACAGCGCCGCAATACCCTTTTCCATATCGCCTTCCATATTGCTCATGGCAGCGATGAACAAATTGCCCAGATTATGGCCTTCTAAGGAACTTTCTGTCTTGAACCTATATTGCATGGCTCTTTCCATCAAGGGTTCTGTATCAGACAAGGCCACCAGGCAGTTTCTCATATCCCCGGGAGGAATAATACCCATTTCCTTGCGCAACCGCCCGGAAGAACCACCATCATCACAAGCCGTTACCACAGCAGTACAATTACTGGTAATTTGCTTTATGCCTCTCAGCAGTACGGACAAACCTGTACCACCGCCAATCACTACCACTGCAGGGCCATTGTTGAGCTTGCGTTGCGTAAACAGCACTTCACGCAAAGAACCATTAGCCCCCGGCAACACGGAAGTAATAATAGTTTTAACCAACCTATTTGTACCAAAAACCATGAAGGCAATTCCAATGACTACACCCACAATACCTACGGCGGTAACAGTTGGTTGATAAAATTCACCGGAGGTACTATGCATCACACTAAAAACAGTTTCTTCTATCAGCCCAACAAACTGGTAATTAAATACCAGCGTAACTCCAAGGCAGGCTAAAATAACACCCAGAGCAAAAACAAAGAGCCAGCGTTTCAAATTTAAGCCTGGGTAAAACCATTTAACCCATTCCATATGCCCAGCTCCTTATTTTTTCAGCAAATCCCTATGCACTACCTGCACACTAAATCCCATCTTTTTAATCCAGTCACCAATCAGATCGGCTATATACACGCTGCGATGTCTGCCGCCTGTGCAGCCCACACCTACCATCAATTGGCTCTTACCCTCCTGTACATACAGGGGAAGTAAAAATTGTGTCATATCTTCCAGCTTCTTTTCAAACTCTTTGGTAACAGGCTTTCTGCTGATAAAGTCTATAACCGGCTGGTCATTACCACACAACTGCTTCAATTCAGGTACATAGAAAGGATTGGGCAAAAAGCGCACGTCCAAAAGCATATCGCAATCAATGGGTACACCATGTTTAAAGCCAAAAGACTTAATAACCACGTTCATGGGTGGCAAGCCGCCATCCTTGCCATATTTGGCAATAATCTTTTTCCGTAGTTGATCAATGGTCAGCTCGGAAGTATCAATAATCAAGGAAGCTTTATCCCGTACCGTGGCCAAAATTTTTCTTTCCTTGGCAATACTGGTACTAAGGCCACCCTTTGTTCCCAAAGGATGTCTTCTTCTGGTTTCCTTATAGCGCTTAATCAGGGTTTCATCGGAAGCATCCAAAAACAGCAGTTCGTACTTAACGCTGCTATTTTCCAGCCTATCCAATACGCCGGCCAGTTCTTCAAAGAATTTACCGCCACGAATATCTACAACCAAGGCTAACTTTAAGCCCTTGGAACCCTTACCCTGATTTTGCATGCAAATTTCCATAAATTTGGGTATAAAAGTAGGTGGCAAGTTATCCACACAAAAATAATCCAGGTCTTCCAGTGTCCTCATAACCTGAGTTTTACCCGCCCCAGACATGCCTGTAATAATTAACGCTCTTGTTTCTGCCATGTTTACCACCCCTTGTGTTCAATAGCGTACACTTCTTTATATTATACCCCAATCTGTGGTGAAAACAACAGAAAGTATTTTTTTCGTTAACTATCTTGAAAAACCTTGTTTCATTATTGAGCCCGCGCCTTTTTTTTGCTAGAATAGAGCTGTAGAGTTTTGCAGTTAATATGTAGTAAAAAAAGGAGATGTTTTGCTCATGAGATTTACGAAGACATGTGCCATGGCTTTAGCAACTATGATGCTCTTAACAGCAGGTTGCGGTGGTGGCGGAGACAAGAAAGCTGCAGACAAAGGTAAGGCTGCCGGCGGTGGTAGCAAGAAGTTGGTAATGTATTGGGGTGCCTTAGACGATTGGATGGCTAAGGACATCAAAGAGTTTGAAAAGGATACCGGTATCAAGGTTGAAGCCGTACGTATGAGCTCCGGCGAAGTTATCGGCAGAATCAAGGCAGAAAAAGCCAACCC
>Ga0160425_1002557_pt1 | contig 14566 bp, 11 predicted proteins | sample BioMet8_FD_108193 | JGI IMG/M metagenome (GOLD analysis project Ga0160425, IMG submission 108193) | Microbial communities from bioreactor (seeded with sewage sludge) at Lawrence Berkeley National Lab, California, USA - Biofuel... | ecosystem: Engineered > Bioreactor > Anaerobic > Unclassified ...
CCCCGACTGAAGGAGCAGCTCGCCGCCTGCGTTTACGTTGAGCACACCGTTGCTGCCGAGCAACGAACCGCCCGCGAGCGCCAACCGCGAGGTGAAGCTCCCGGCGTTGGCCAGCGTGAGGTCCGTGAAGGTTCCGTCCGCCCCCGACTCCAAGCTGACCGTGTAAGCCGCCGCCGAGTTGGTGATGAAAACAGCGTTAAAGTCCGGCACGCCCGCCGTCCATGCGGAAGAGTCCGACCATACACCGTCGGTCGCGTTGCTCCAAACCGTCTGCGCCCGAGAGGAACCGCACACGGCCACAACCACGACGATAACACCGCACACTGCGACACGTTTCCCGAAAATCATCGCGCCTCTTCTCCTTTTCACGCGCATGGATCTCGCCGACGCGCTTGACACCACAGGATTTCCAAAACCAAGAACCCGCCAGGAAGCGAACTCGGAAAGTCATTTTTTAACACACGAAGTAAAGAGTACAACGCGCCGCAACCGAACGTCCAGAGGTTTTCCGAAGCGTTTGAATCACGTCCTTTTTCGAAGCGTTTCTCGGGGGTGGGATTCAAGATAGTTGATGGTTAAGCGGCAGGGAGGTGGGAACGGAAGCGCGCGGCGAGCGCGCATATGGCGGCGGCGTTGAGGAAGCGCCAGTGCATGCCGGACTGCTTGCAGCGTCTTGCGACGTCTGTTCTGCAGGCGACCTCGACGACGCCCGAGCCGATGAAGAGCCCCTGCTTGCGGTATTCGCCGTAGCGCATGTTGTCTTTGCGCTTTTCGAAGTAGTCCAGTTCCTCCCAGGCGGGATGGTCCTGCGGAAGGGCCTCGTTGCGCTTGCGCAGGTGTTTCAGGAGGGAGGAGCCGCCGTGGCGGCGCAGGACGGCGCGGGCGGCACCGAAGGCTTTTCCCGCGTCCTTTTTCGGAAGTGCGAGGTCGAGGAAGTCGCGCAGGTGCTCGCAGGCGTGGTAGAAGTCGCAGGTGAAGATGACGTCCGCCCCCGGGAAGGCGTCGCGGACGATGTTGGCGATCCAGTCGGCCCCGCCGCCGACGGCCTGTATCCTGAAGCGGCCTGAGCCGAGGCCGCGGCTGAGCGCGAGGCGTCTGAGCAGGGCTCCGAACTCGGAGGCGGTCTTCGGCGAGACGATGTGCGACTCGCATCCGGGGTCGCGGACGGGGCGCCCCTTCCTGTCGGGCCTCCTGTAGGTGCCGACGACGCCGACCTTGGCCTCGCGCGTCTTGGCCCTGCCGTCCGGGCCCCGGCCCTTGACGCCCCTCATGTCCTTCTTGACGCACGGCACGCCGGTGCCGTCGAGCGTGACGTACAGCGTGGGAAGGGCGGGCGAGGTCGCGGCCAGCAGCCAGGCGGGCAGCAGGGGCTCGGGGAGCCACGCGGCGGGGCTCTCCTGCGCCTCCAGCGCGCGCCTGCCGGCGTCGAGAGCCCTGCGCCGGAACGTGCTCTCGGACAGGCGCACGCCGGCGAGCAGCGCGAGCGGGCCCGCGCCCTCGGCGAAGGAGCCGGCGGCCACGGCGGCGCGCTGGAGGCGGTCCGCGAGCGCGGGCGTCATGCCGTCCCGCAGGCCGAGCGCGGCCTTGAGAGGGAAGGCCGAAGCGGCCCCGCCGGCGCGGGGGAAGCCCCCGTTCTTGCGCATCCGCCCGCCTTTCGCAGCCGCCCGCTCCCGCGCCCGCCGGGCCTGCCTCGTCAGGCGCTCCGGCGCGGGGCCGTAGTAGGCGCACGTGAAGCGCACGTGGCCGAACAGCGTGTCCGCCCCGGTCTCGCGGTACCCGTCGGGCGCGCCGTTGGTCGCGGCGCGTCCGACGGCGTTCAACACGAGCGCGAGCACGGCGGCGAAGTCCGCGAGGGCGGCCTTGGCGAAGCGCTCGTCGAGCCGGTCCAGTCCCTCGGGGAACCCGCCGCCCCCGCACTCGTCCAGGGCATCCCGGAGCCCGTGCAGCAGCCCGTCCAGGCCCGCGAGCTCGATCGCCGGCAGAGGCGGGATCAGCCCTTTTTTTTGAAGCGCAGTGCCAGGCGCGCGCCCAGCCGCTCGTAGCGCGAGGCCAGCCGCCTGTACGCGCGCCCGTTCTCCAGCAGCCGCCTGACCTCGGCGACCTTGCCGGGGGGGATTCTCCGGTAGGCCCGGCTCTTGGGCCCGGCGCGGTATTGCAGGATCGTCGAGGTCGGGTACTCGGACACCGTCCCGTCCTTCTTCACGTACCGCGCTTTCGCGTTCTCCTTCAGGCTTCCCTCCAAGCGCGGCCCGAGCGCCCGGATCTCCCTGACGAGCTCGTCCATCTCCCGCTCGATGCCTTCCGCCTCTTTGTCCGCACCCATGCGCGCCTCCGATCTCAACTAGTGTACTCGTATATGAGTACAATGATACTAACACGCCCTCCGGCCGGAAAACAAGAGGACACACCGAAAAAAATAGAACTTGTTGACGGCGGGGCGAAAAATCCCGTCAGATTGCCGCCTCCCCATCATCTATCTTGAATCCCACCGAGCGCCTGCGCTGCCCACGAATTCGGATTGCATCTCAGAAGAAAAACAGCGAGACTAATTTTTTGAGTTTAATACGTATGTTTCGGGGTTTGATTACGTCTTCAAAAAGGGCACACTATGCAACGCATCCGCTTGACCGCGCTGGCGGGCTTTAGCCTGCTGGCCTTTTCTGTTTCGGCCGCTGTCCGGCTTCCGCACATCTTCGGCGACAATATGGTCCTGCAGCAGGGACAGCCCGTCCCCGTCTGGGGCTGGGCGGATCCCAACGAGAAAGTCACCGTCGCATTCGAGGGTCAAACGAAAAGCGCCACGGCGCAGGCCGACGGACGCTGGTCGCTGAAACTCGATGCGCTCAAAGCGTCAGGCGAGCCCGCCGTTTTCAAGGTCACCGCCTCGAATGTCATTGAGCTCAAGAATGTCGTTGTCGGCGAAGTGTGGTTCTGCTCCGGACAGTCGAACATGGAATTCACCATGTACAGCGTCGAAAACGCCGCGCAGGAAATCGCCAGCGCCAACTTTCCGCTGATCCGGCACTTTAAAGCGCCCAAGCGTTTCAAGCCCATGCCCGAAAGCGACATTGCGGCCGCGTGGGAGGTCACGACGCCCGAAACCATCGGACCCCAATCGGCTGTGGCGTTCTTCTTCGGACGCCGCCTGCACCAGGCGTTGAACGTTCCCATCGGCCTCATCAACTGTTCGTGGGGCGGCACGCGCATTGAACCGTGGACGCCGCCGTGCGGCTTCGACGGTCTGCCCGAACTCGCGGGCATTAAGGACCGCGTGGAGACCGCCATTCCCGCGAGCGATCTGCACAAGAAGACGCTGACCGACTACATCGCCGCCATGCGGTCGTGGATCGAAGACGCGCAAAAGAAAACGGCCGAAGGCAAACCGCTGGCCGCCGCGCCCGACTTTCCGCAGAACCTGATCTTCCCCGACGGCCAAGGCAAGCAGCAGGAACCGACCGTCCTCTTCAACGGCATGGTCGCCGGTCTCGTCCCGTTCGCCATCCGCGGCGCGATCTGGTATCAGGGTGAAGCCAACAACGGCGAGGGCATGCTTTACCTTGAAAAGACGAAGGCGCTGGTCAAGGGCTGGCGCACCGTCTGGGGCGAAGGCGATTTTCCTTACTACCTCGTCCAACTCGCGCCCTTCACCTATGGCGGCAACGGCAAAAACCTGCCCGGCATTTGGGAGGCGCAGGCCGCCGTTTCGACCGCAATCCCCAACGCGGGCTGCACCGTCATCAACGATATCGGCAACGTGAAGAACATCCATCCCACGAACAAGCAGGAGGTCGGACGGCGCATGGCCAACCAGGCGCTCAACCGCACCTATGGCAAGAAGGACATCGCCTGGTCCGGCCCCGTCTACAAATCGTTCGCAATAGAAGGCGCGAAAATGCGCATCTCCTTTGACTTCGCGGACGGACTCAAAACGCGCGACGGCAAAGAGCCGACAGGGTTCGAGATGTGCGGCCCCGACGGTCTTTACAAACCCGCCACCGCCATGATCGAAGGCTCCGCCGTGATTCTTTCCGCCGACGGTGTCACCGCGCCCATGGCCATGCGCTTCGCGTGGGACCAGACCGCCGAGCCCAACCTCGTCAACGGTCTCGGCCTGCCGACCGGCGCGTTCCGCTGCGGCAACAAGCCTCAACTCGGCGGTGCCTTGACGACACCCGAGCTCAAGGGTTTCCGCAAAGTGTACGAGATCGACCTTCCCCTGCACGGCAACTTCAACCATGAAGCGCCCAAATACGATATTGACGCCAGCGCATCCGCCGGCGTGTTCACTAAAGTCGCCTATGTGCTCCAGCTCCAAGACGACGGCGGAAGCATCCGTTACATCGTCACCGCGATGGACGCCTTCACAAAAGACGCCAAGCAACTTGGCATCCCGTGCGCCAACAGCGGCATCCGCCACCAGACCCAAGTGACCCACCTCACCGTCCGGTCGAATGTCGAGGGCATTCCGGCGCTCACCGATTCCGATGGCGGCAACATCGAGTTCTGGGACGCCAATTACGGCACGCCGGGCACGCTCAATCTGCCGGGCGCCAACAACAACAAATACGATTTCGACGACCAGCCCGCCGGCAACGGCGGTTACGGCTGCATGCAGATTCACTCGTGGAAAACCCGCACGACGCTTTTCGCCTACAACAACTTCAATGGCGGCGCGGCCTGCGATATCGGCATCGGTAACAACACGCAGGGCGAGCATCCCGACTACACCTTCATGGGCAACGGGGGACAGTACGTCATTCGCCGCCTGACGGTCCTCGTGAAGTAACCGAAGCCCCCATCCATCGTTGACAGGAACGGTACCCATGTTTGAACGGCCGAACGACACGGTCACGCCCCGCCACGGCCGGAGTGACTCGCAGCTCCTTGTGGGCGCGGCGGCCTTTCTGTCGCTTTTGGGCATTGTCGGATTCGCCTATTACGGGCCTCCGTTCTTTTACGACTTTATGGCGCGCGAGCACGGGTGGTCGCGCGCTTTCGTCACATCGGGAAACGCGCTGGGCAAACTGCTGGTCGGCCCCCTTTTCGGTTTCATCGCCGGCTGGCTGATCGACCGCTACGGCCCGCGGCGCCTGATGGTGGCGGGAGCGCTGATGGCCTGTACCGCGCTGGTGGGACTGAGCCTCGCCGATTCTCCGGGCCTATTCTATCTGTTTTACCTATTCAATGCCCTCGGCTATGTCTGCGGAGGTCCGCTCCCCTGCCAAGTGCTGATTTCACGACGGTTCGAGAAAAACAGGGGCAAAGCCATGGGGCTCGCCTACCTGGGCATCGGCACCGGCGGCGCGCTGGCCCCACTCATCTCGGCGCACCTCGAACATGCGCTGGGCTGGCACGCCGCGCTCGGCGCGCTGGGATTTCTGGTCGTTTTCGTCGCCTGCCCCTTGCCGCTGCTGCTCAGCGAACAGCCGCGCGCAGCACCGGTCAACAGCGGCACCGCGCCCATGATTCCGATCAAGGAGATTCTCAAAAACCGCTATTTCTACCTCCTCGCCCTGGGCAGCATGTGCTCAATCGGCGCGGTTGGCGGCGTCGCCCAACATCTGAAGCTTTATCTGCGCGATCTTAATTTCGCTCAGACAGACGCCGCGCACATCATGTCGCTCGTCCTTCTGTTCAGCCTCGCGGGGCGTGTGCTCATGGGCGTGCTGGCCGACCGCATGTCCCGCAAGCACGTAATGATTCTGATCTACCTCATTGTGGCCTCCGCGATTCCGCTTCTACTCATCCCCAATTTCCCCGGAAAAATAGTCCTGTTCGCGGCCATCTTCGGCATCGGCTTGGGCGGCGATTACATGATCATTCCCCTGATGGCGGGCGACCTCTTCGGCGTCCGGGCGCTCGGGCGCACGATGGGCATCATCCTCGTTGCGGACGGGGTCGCCGAATCGGCTTTCCCCATGCTTGTCGGAGTCCTGTACAACGAAGCGTCAAAAAGCTACGCGCTGGGATTCGGCCTGCTCATCGGCCTCGCGCTCATCGGAGCGCTCCTTGTTTCAATGCTTCCGACGCATCCGCTTCAGCCGCATATCGGGCCGGACACAAAACCATGAAAATGGCGAACGTGCTCGTTTTGATGGAGTGGTACGACCACCCGATCCGCGTCGGCATCGGACGCTACGCCGCCGAACACAACTGGCACCTCACCGTCAGCGACGGCTGCGTGACGCCGCGGGGTTGGTCGGGCGACGGCATTCTTACGATCATCAACGCCCGCTCGGACATCCTCGGCTACGTCCGACGTCAAGGTGTACCCTGCGTCGACTTCGGCGCCTTCCGCCCCGACATCCCGCTGGCGCGCGTCTGCGGCGACCATCGGGAGATCGGCCGCGTTGCCGCAGACCACCTCGCCGAACGCGGATTCGCGCAGGCCGCCTACTTCTCCACCGAACACCTGCGCCCGCACGCGTTGCGCGGCGAGGGCTTTTCGGAACGCTTCGCCGAGCGCACCGGCCAAGCCATACACCCGCTCGTCTGGGCACTCCAGCCCGGCAGCGAGATCGACGACTGGCGCGGCCTCAACCAATGGCTCAAACGCGAATTGCGCGCACTCCCAAAGCCGCTCGCCGTCTTTTGCTACTGCGATTATGATGCGGCCAAGGTCGAGTCCGCCTGTCTCGAACTCGGCTACCGCATTCCCGACGACACGGCCGTGCTCGGCGTCGACAACGACACGCTCGTCTGCGAGAACCAGCGCGTGCCGCTCTCCAGCGTGCGGCACGACCGCGTGCGGATCGGATACGAAGGCTCTGCGCTGCTCGACAAGCTGATGCGGGGCAACAGACCGCCCGCTAGACCGATCCTGATTCCGCCTCGCGGCGTCGAACTGCGCGCCAGTACGGATAGCTTCTCCGCCGCCGATCCGCAGGTGCGCACCCTGCTACAGTTCTTTCGCGAGAATCTGGATGGCCACATCGGCGTGGCGGATGCCGCATGCGCCCTGCGCATGCCCTCCCACAAACTGGAAACGCAGGTTATGCAAGCGACCGGCCAAACTGTTTACGCACTGTTGCTGCGGATGCGTCTTTTCGAGGCACGCCACCTGCTCGCGCAGACCGATCTTCCCGTCAAAGAAATCGCGCGCCGCACCGGTTTTTGTCACACCCAGCACTTCAGCAACGCCTTCCGCCGAACCGAGTCGCTCACACCGCTCGCTTTCCGAAAGCGCGAACAGCAAATCGTGCGCCTTCTATAAACGCGCTTCACTGACCGGAAACTATATTGGAAGGCATTCATCTCACACATTGAAAGGTGTGAGATTCATAACCTACTATACAAGAATAAATTATATAGAATGGTCTAATCTTCTTATCTCACACCTTCGAAAGTGTGAGATGAAAAGAACCGCTTTTTTACTCATAAAACCTCAAAGCTCAAAAGTCCGACTTTCTGCACGACCTTTCCGATGCGCACCATGCCAGACGGCGCGTTCGCCGAAAAAGCAACACGGCATAATAAACAAGCCATGCCATAAAGGTGAGAATGAGAATCTTCTGGCAGGTCGGGACATACGGGGAAAAGGGGAGCCGTTTTAAGGCATGGCTGATCAGGAACACCTCAAAGACCACCGTCAGCACGGAGCCCCACGCCAACCAGCCCCAGCGCACGTATCCCGGCACGCGCGGATTACAGCGCCCCGGCGTTAACACCAACAGTGCCCCGACACCGCCGAGCGCCGCCGCCCAGCAACCCACGTTGTGAAAAAAGCCCCAAACGTTCTCGGGAACAAACGCGATGGTCAGCAACCCCGCCGCATTGAATACCCCGCACCACAACAACCAGACTTTCTGCCGCTCGCCTTTAACAAAACAGCTCAGGGCGGGATAGAACCACCCGACAAGTCCCGCGCTCAGTGCCATCCCGCATGTGAAAAAATAATGGCACGCGGGATAGTCAACGCCGTTCACCTTGGTCCGCCCCAAATAACTCAGCATGCGCATAAACGGGTTGTACGCCGAACCGGGACAATGCACCATGGCCAGCAGAAAAAGCACGGCAACCGCACCGCCGCCCAGTAAGACGTCTATTGGAACGCGCCGAAGATAACGGATCTTGCCTTCGCCATGAAGCGGTTGACCGCAACGCATAATCGCCACCGCGATACACAGCAGGCTTGCCAGATACGTGACACCAATGAACGGTCCCAGCCGCGGCACGCCCAAAATATGCCCGAAGCCGATCAGCGTGTCCGAAAGCAGGAGCAGGCAAAGCCCGTACCGCCACGCCCGCGACAGGCGGTGCGTGCCGCACGCGTACGAGACGTCCACGACCGACAGCACCATGTATGCGCCAAGCGCAGCGGACAACCCGGGCGAATGCAACGCGGGCACCAGCCGGGCGCCGAACAGAATCCCCAGGCTGAACAGCAACGCAACCGCGATGCGCGGGCTCATCGTCCCGTGCCGACGGAAAAAGGCGATCCACAGCACGTGCGCCAGCGCGAAGCCGGCCACGCCGAACAAAAAACCATTCGAATGCAACGGCGCTTTCTGAACAACGAGAAAATAATCGCCCGCCATCGTTGTTGCCAGCCCACACCATGCGACCCAATATGACCGGCACACGGTCCCGCCCCGTGCGATAAACACCGCCGCCACCGCCAAAAGTGTCGGCGTAAAACCCATCAGCCATCCGTTCATCATTGTCCCCAGTTTCCCCTTCGCCCCCATCGCCGGATCGTTATCCTTTTTTACGGTCACAGCGGCGGTACGCGAAAATAGGCCGTTGCGCCCCAGTCCTGAAACCGATTTATACTACTATACTGCCAAGGTGTGGACCGATGTCAAGAGGCACAAAAAGATCGAACACACACCGGATGCACACAAAGGTGCCTCTTGACAGAGCGGTTGGCCCTTGATCACTCGGTGCCGGGCATGCGTCCGCATGCCCGGCACAAAGATTCTTTTTAGCCCAAACTACGAGGACAAACCGCGCACCCCGTCCGTGTGCATCGAAACGGCGTATTCCCCTTTTGCCCATCGCGGGGCAAGCCGATGGGGGCCACCCTTGCCGTCAATTGGACCGCCTCCATTCCCGCGCCCCCGCCGTTTGCATGACCGCACGGACCGCGTCGAAGACAGACTCCTCGACCGACCCATCGAAGGGCCCCGGCAAGCCGTAATAAATCATGCCCTCGTTTGCCTCGTAGTCGCCCTCGCGCAACACGCGCAGGGACGGCACATAGCACTGCACCTCGTTGCAGTAGCCGATCACGATCAGAAATGAATTTTGGACTGCGGTGACAAGCGAAGTGCAACACCGCTTTTTCGGCACGCATTTTTTAACCTCATCCCCGGCATTTTTTCACGCCTCCAAAGTCTGACCGATAAGCCGCAGCGGATTTTCAAAGCCGATCCGCACAAAATCGTCTTCTGTCAGTCCGACGTTCAGCGACGCCAGCACGTCCATCGCCTGCGCCATCGTGGCGGAGGAACCGACCAAGCATTTCTTTTCCGGATTGTGCAACAGTCCGTCCGGCTCCAGCACGGCGTCGTTGCCCAGCACGCGGTAGCGCCCCGGCGGGAGCCCCGCCACGTGCGAGGCGTCCGTAACCGCCACCAGCCGCTCAACGCCCGCCGCACGGACAAACACTTTTAATACGGCGTGCGGCAAATGGTGCCCGTCCGGAATGAACATCACCGCGAGCCGCTCTTCGGCGAGCCCTGCCCAAATAATGTTGTCATGGCGCGGCAGGAGATTCGGCACACCGTTGCCGAGATGCGTCAGCGCCGTCGCTCCGGCGTCGGCCAGCGCGGCGAGCTGGCCGGGCGCGTGCGCCATCTGGTGTCCGCAGGAAACCGTCACGCCGCGCGACACCGCGTAGCGCGCCAACGCCGACGCACCCGGCAGCTCAGCCGCAAGCGTCAGCAGGCGGACGTTCCCTTCCGCCGCCGCCAGCAACCGGTCCAATAGCCTGCGGTCAGGCGCGGCTACCCAGCGCGGATCGTGCGCGCCCACCGCGCCCGGTTCCGACGAAATGAACGGCCCCTCCAAATGGAATCCCAGCACGCGCCGCCGGACCTCGTCGTCCGCGCGCATCGCCGACAGCATCGTGCCGAGATTCCTGCAGATCATGTCCGGATCGCCGGTGATCAGCGTCGGACAGAACGCGGCCGTCCCCGCTGCGGCCAGCGCCCGCACGGCCCGCGCGAACGCCTCCGCCGTCAGATCCGACGCGTTGAAATCCACGCCCGCAAACCCGTTCACCTGCAGATCGACCCAGCCGGGGAAATGGTTAACCATTTTCATTTTTGTCCTCTAAAAATAGTAATTGAAAAATGATTTCCCGCCGGAATCAAATGGGAGGGGCAAGCGTCTGCTTGCCCGGACGAGCAGACGCTCGTCCCTCCCGTGCCTTCGCGCCCGACACGCATCAATTTTGCGTCTCCCGTCACCAACTGATTACCTCAAAGCCCCGCCGCAGCGGCGGGATCAAGGAACATCGAGCAATCCGGATGCTGCTGCAGAATCGACGCGGGACAGCGGTTGGATACCGGCCCTTTCACCGCACCCTGCACGGCCTTGGCCTTGCGGGCGTCCGGCACCGTGCAGACAATCCGGCGGCTCTTCATGATCTGCGGCACCGACATGGAGAGAGCCCGCTTCGGCACGTCGTCCAGCGTCGCAAACCACCCTTCGCCCACCTGCTGGTGACGGCAGACCGGATCCAGCTCCACCACCAGATACGCGGCATCCGTTTCGAAATCGGCCGGCGGATCGTTGAATGCCAGATGGCCGTTCTCGCCGATGCCCACGCACGCCACATCGATCGGTTTCTCATTCAGCAGCGCACCGAGACGGCGACATTCCGCAGCCAAGTCGGGGGCCTCGCCGTTGACTTCGTTGAAACATCTGAGCGGTTCCGGCACCGCGCCCACGAAGCGTTTGCGCAGATAGTTCCTGAAACTCGCCGGATGCGACACCGGCAACCCGACGTACTCGTCCAGATGAAAGCCCGTCACGCGGGACCAATCGATCCCCGGCATCGCCGTCAGCGCCGCCAGAAAACCGAACTGGCTCGCGCCCGTCGCCACGATGATTCTCGCTTCGCCCCGCACCGCAATCGCCCCGAGAATCGCCTCGGCGGCGCACGCCGCCGCCTGCTGCGCCATTTCGTCCGTACTCTTTGCCGTCACAACATTCATGTCTTTTGACCTCGTTTTGATAGACTCCAGAAAATCCCCGCCGCCACCAAAAGCGCGACGCCGCCCCCGACCGATACGCGAACCTCGGCGAAGGGTCGCGTCGCCAGCGACGCGACGATCAGCACGCACCCGATGCACGCCAGCCCGCCCGCCACCAGCGGCCAGAAGGTGATCCGCGCAGGCGGACCTTCCCGAACAGGACTCGGCGTGCCAACCTTCTCAAAAAACTGCGTCAACGCCGCGTCATGCGCCGCATCGTCGGGGAACAGCCGCGTTCCCGCAAACAACCCGACCAGCGTGGCTGCGGACGTCGTCAAAAAGATCGGCCCCATCGCACGCAACTCCGGCCAGCGTGCGCCCAGCACAAACATCGTCAGCCCCACGGCAATGCCGCCCAGCAGTCCTGCGACCCCGCCGCGCCGGGAGACGCGCCGGGTCACCAAGCCCAGCATCATGGGAATCGCGACCGGCGGCAGAAAGATGCCGAACATCCGGTTGGTCACATCGAACAGATCGTTCGCCCCCTGCGCGTGCTGCATGACAAACGTGACGCCGATCACCGTTGCGCCGACGAACAGCGTCGCCGCGCGCGCCATGATCATCTGTTTCTTCGGCGACGCCTTCGGATCGATCATGCGCGTGTAGAAATCGTTCGTCAGCACCGATGCCGCCGCGTTGAGATCGCCCGCCAGCGTCGACATCGTGGCCGAGAACATCGCCGCGATCACGAGCCCCATGAATCCGACCGGCAGCACCTCCCGGCAGAGCAGCGCATAAACCTCGTTCATGTGGTCGGCACCGATCTCCGGCAAAAAGATCCGCGCCGTCATCGCAGGCAGATAGAAAACCGGCGGTCCGATGAACAACAGCGCCGAGACCAGATAGCCCACCTTGCGGGCGTCTTTCTCGCTCCGCGTGGAGTAGTAGCGCTGCACCATCGACCACGAGGTCGAGAGGTTCGAAAACAGAATCAGAAAGAACAGCAGCATGTACGTCCACGTGTACTTGTCAGCCGTCCAAGCAAAGAAACCGGCGGGCACCTTCGCCAGAAAGCCTTCGATCCCGCCGACTTTGGCGAAACAGAGGAATGGCAGCACAAGGATCGGCAGCAGCAGCACGAAAAACTGAATGAAATCCGCCACCAGCGCCGCCCAGAGCCCGCCCAGAAACGTATAGCTCAGAATGATCAGACCCGACACGATGATCGCGCCCTCCAGCGGGAATCCCATGCCCGCGCCCACCACCGTGCCGATCGCCAGCAGCTTGAACGAATCGTCCAGAATGCGCACCGGCAGACCCAGCCACATCAGGCCCTGCCGCATGCCGTTGCCGTACCGCCGCTCGATGTATTCCAGCGGACTCGTCTCGGCCGCCCGCCGCCACCGCGCCGCGAACAGCCGGCACCCCAGCAACACGGCGGGCACGCTCAGCCAACTGATCGTGACCGGCAGCCATCCGAACTTGTAGGCCAGCGCCGAATACATCACAAACGCCAGTGCACTGAAACTGCACATGTAGAACGAAATGCCGCTCAGCCACCACGGCACCTGCTTGCCGCCGCCGAAAAACTGCGACATGTTCTTCTGCTTCCGGCCGAAAAATACGCCCACTGCGATCATGACCGCGAAAAAGCTGGCCACCACCGCGTAGTCCGCGCCCGCGAGTCCCTGGGCCTGCGCCGTCATTCCGCCGCCATCCCCTTCGCGTCCGCGCGGGCTTTCACCAGCACGTCGGCGACCTTCACGGGCACGCCGCCCTGCCGCTTGCTCTCGTCCGCCGCCTCCATGAAGGCGAAGATGGCGATCGTCTCCTCGGGCTTAACCGGCATAACACCGGTCCTGAAAAATTTCACGATCTCATCCAGAAGCAACTCGTAGCCTTTGTAATCGTCCACCCGCTCCACGCTTTTGGCGAAGAAGGCGTCGCCGCCAAACGCATACTTGCTCGTCCGCGTGCCGCGGAACGCGCCCACGCGCCCGTCCTTCCACGTGCCCACCGCCACGTCCGTGCCCGGCGTGCTCACGCGCACCACGCTCTCGCAGTCCGGCCCCATGAGCGCGAACAGCATCTCCACGCCGTGAATCCCGTACCAGAACAAATCGGGGTGCGTCGGCTCCAGTGAGCATGGCCCGAACGTCTCCGCGCCGAGCACCGGCCCGTGCTTGCCGGACGCGATCTCGTTCATTTTGATCGTATAGCGCAGCGAGGACGACGAGAACATCGGCGTCGTGTAGCGCGCCGCCGCGTCGTACAGGGCGACACATTGCGCCAGTGATCCGGCGACAGGCTTGTCGATGAACACGCGCTTATGCGCTTTGAAAACCGGCAGCGCCTGCTTCAGGTGCGGCCGCCCGTCGTTGGACTCCAGCAGCACCACGTCCACCTTCGGCAGCAGTTCGTCGATCGAACCGACGATCTCCACGCCCATCGTCTTCACCTTCTCGATGTACCCCGGCACGCGGTTGGTGCTCGACGCGATATCCTCGCTGCCTTTGGGATAGGCCGCCACCACGCGCACGCCCGCGTATTGCGGCGCGGGATTCGTCGCGTTGAGCGCCTTGGTGAACTCGATCGCATGTGACGTGTCCAGTCCAATGATACCGACACGAATTTCCGCGCCCTGCGCCGCGACCAGCGCCGCCGCGCACGCCACCCCCGCAACCGCCCAGATTCTCATCGTTTCGCTCCTTATTTCTTGTCAATAAACAGCCGTTCGACCGACTCGCCCGTCAGCGTTTCGCGCCGCGGTTCTGCCGCCGGCCTGAACGCCGGGTCGTAGGTGCGCAGCGAGCCCTTCGGCAAATAGTCCCAGCGGATCGTCGCGGGATGCGCCGCACCGGCCGGACGAATCTTTCCGCGCAGCCGCACGGCCTCGCAAGCCTTCTCGCGGATCAGCCGCCGCGCCGTCTCGTCCGGCAGGCACGCCGCGCCCTGCGGCCCCGTGCTCGTCTTGACCGTGCACGTCACGACGCCGGGGATCCAGTCGCGCGCTTCGGCCGTCACCTTGTCGCATCCGCTCACCATCACCACCGGCACGCCGTGCTCCGCCGCCATCGCCGCGTCAAGCCCGGTCTCGCCGACCTCACGCCCGTTCAGCCACACCCCCTGGATCGTCGCCGACGAGTACGAGTGAGCCAGCACGGCCTGCGGCGTGAGCGCCTTGGCGTGGTAGCCCAGCAGAATCATCGCCGCGCTGCCCTCCAGCTCCGCGAAGCGCACGTGCGGCGTCGCGCCCTGGATCAGCCGAGCGCGCGGATCGATCTGCGCCGGGTCCACGTTTTTTCCGCCCCCGTGCCCGTCCCGCACCACGACCTCCGTGGCGCCCGCGTCGAAACAGCCCGCGACGCAGGCGTTGATGTCGTCCGCCATCCGCCGGCACCCTTCGCGGTAGCGCGAAGCCGACG
>Ga0160425_1002574_pt1 | contig 14495 bp, 15 predicted proteins | sample BioMet8_FD_108193 | JGI IMG/M metagenome (GOLD analysis project Ga0160425, IMG submission 108193) | Microbial communities from bioreactor (seeded with sewage sludge) at Lawrence Berkeley National Lab, California, USA - Biofuel... | ecosystem: Engineered > Bioreactor > Anaerobic > Unclassified ...
AAGGACATCCAGTTCTACATCAATTCCCCCGGCGGCTCCGTGACGTCCGGCATGGCGATCTACGACACCATGCAGTACGTCAAGTGCGACGTCTCCACCATCTGCATCGGCATGGCGGCCAGCATGGGCGCGTTCCTGCTGTCCTCCGGCGCGAAGGGGAAGCGCATCGCGCTCCCGAACGCCGAGATCATGATTCATCAGCCGTCCGGCGGCACCCAGGGCCAGGCGTCCGACATCAAGATCCAGGCCGAGTGGCTGCTGCGCACCAGAGAAAAGCTCAACCGCATCCTGGCGCAGAACACCGGCAAGCCCATCGAGCAGGTCGCGCTGGACACCGAGCGGGACAACTTCATGTCCGCCGAGGACGCCCAGAAATACGGCCTGATCGACAAGGTCATTTATCAGAGATAACCGTCCGACGCGCCCGGAGGGAATCACCTTTCGGGCGCGTCCGCGCTCACCATTTGCTTTCGATTTGAGAGGGGGCAGCTCCCATGCCGCGCAACGACGACCGCAATATTCGCTGCAGCTTCTGCGGCAAGCAGCAGAATCAGGTCAGCCGCATCATCGCCGGTCCGAACGTCTACATCTGCAACGAGTGCATCGAGCTCTGCTCGAGCATCCTGCACGACGAGATGACCACGGACAGCACCCCGGAATTCAAGCTTCCGGACACACTGCCGACGCCGAAAGACATCAAGCAGTATATGGATTCGTATATTATCGGACAGGACGAGGCCAAGGTCGCGCTGTCCGTCGCGGTGTACAACCACTATAAACGCATCTATTACGAAAAGAAATCCGACGTCGAGCTCCAGAAGAGCAATATCCTGCTGATCGGCCCGACCGGCAGCGGCAAGACGCTCTTCGCCCAGACTCTGGCCAAGATCCTCAACGTTCCCTTCGCCATCGCCGACGCCACCACGCTGACCGAGGCCGGCTACGTGGGCGAGGACGTGGAGAACATTCTGCTCCGCCTGCTCCAGGCCGCCGATTTCGACGTGGACCTGGCCCAGAGGGGCATCATCTATATCGACGAGTTGGACAAGATCGCCCGCAAGAGCGAGAATACGTCCATCACGCGCGACGTCTCCGGCGAGGGCGTGCAGCAGGCGCTGCTGAAGATCGTCGAGGGCACGGTCGCCAACGTGCCGCCGCAGGGCGGCCGCAAGCACCCGCAGCAGGAGTTCATCCAGATCGACACCACCAACATTCTGTTCATCTGCGGCGGCGCCTTCGACGGCCTCGACAAGATCATCGAGGCCCGCACGGACCGCTCCGCCATCGGCTTCGGCAGCGAGATCACCAGCAAGAACGAGCGGGACGTCGGCAAGCTGTTCCATCAGGTGCAGCCGCACGACCTCCTGAAATTCGGCATCATCCCCGAGCTGGTCGGCCGCCTGCCGGTCATCACCAGCCTCGACAGCCTGAAAAAGGCCGACCTCGTCCGCATCCTCACCGAGCCGAAGAACGCGCTCTGCCGTCAGTACCAGAAGCTCATGGAGTACGACCATGTGAAGCTGGACTTTGAGCCCGCCGCGCTCGAGGCCATCGCCGAGCGCGCGGTCGAGCGCCAGATCGGCGCGCGCGGCCTGCGCGCGATTCTCGAGAGCATCATGACCGAGATCATGTACGAGATCCCCTCCGATCAGAGCATCACGCGCGTGGTGGTCACGGAGGACTGCGTGCGCAGCCAGACAAAGCCGCGCGTCGTGCACGGCGACAAGGCCCGCCTGGCCGACAGCAGCGCCGACGCCTCCTGAGCGAAAGCCGGAACCGCCGGTTCCCGGAAAGAGCTTCTCAGCACGAGAAAAGGGAGCTGGTTACCAGCTCCCTTTTTGCAGTTTTTGCCGGCGGACGCCGGCCATCCCCCGGAAAGGAGAACGACTATGAGCGAATTATTGCTGTCCGAGCGGCTGCCGGTGCTGGCGCTGCGCGGCCTGAACGTATTCCCCAAAATGCTCGTCCATTTCGACGTCGGCCGCGACCGGTCGATCCGCGCCGTGGACGAGGCGATGAAGCACGACCAGGAGGTCTTTCTCGTCACGCAGAAGGACATCTCGGCCGACGACCCGGACGCATCCGGCCTCTATGAGATCGGCACCGTCTCGCATATCCGCCAGGTGCTCAAGCTGCCCGGCAACACGGTGCGCATCCTCGTCGAGGGCGAGCGCCGCGGCCGCGTGAGCGCCTGGGAGGAGAACGCGGACTATCTCTGCGGACGCGTGGACACGGTCGGGGATCTCGCCTATCAGGAGAAGTCCGCCCGTTCCGAGGCCGTGCTCCGCCGTGCGCTGCAGCTCTTCGAGCAGTTCGCGGAGCTCTCGCCCAAGAGCATCCAGGACAATCTGGTCCAGATCCTCAGCACGACAGACCTCGGCTATATCGCCGATTTCATGGCGCAGAACGCCAGCTTTTCGTTCCAGTCCAAGCAGCAGGTGCTCGAGCAGCTCCATCCGCTCCGCCGGCTGGAGCTCGTGAACCGCCTGCTCCTCCGTGAAAACGAGGTGCTCAAGCTCGAGAGCGAGATCCAGGAAAAGGTACAGGAGAACGTCACCAAGGGCCAGCGCGACTACTACCTGCGCGAGCAGCTCAAGGTGCTCCACGACGAACTGGGCGACGGCGACGACGATACAGAGCTCGAGGATTACCGCAAGAAGATCGCCTCGCTGCATCTGGAGCCGGAGACGGAGGAGCGCTTCCTCAAGGAGGTCGGCCGCCTCTCCAAGCAGCCCGCCGGCTCGTCCGAGGCCGCGGTCATCCGCAACTACCTCGACACCTGCCTGGAGCTCCCCTGGAACACCAAAACGAAGGAGCGCGTCGATATCCGCGCGGCGCGGAAGATCCTCGACGAGGATCACTACGGGCTCGACAAGGTCAAGGAGCGTATCCTGGAGATTCTCGCGGTCAAGAAGATGGCGCCGGAGCTTCCCGGCCAGATCATCTGTCTCGTCGGCCCTCCGGGCACCGGCAAGACCTCCATCGCCATGAGCGTGGCCCGCAGCCTCAACCGCAAGCTCGCGCGCATCTCCCTCGGCGGCGTGCACGACGAAGCCGACATCCGCGGCCACCGCAAGACGTATATCGGCGCGATGCCCGGCCGCATCATCAGCGCCGTCCGCCAGGCCGGCTCGAAGAACGCGCTGCTCGTGCTCGACGAGATCGACAAGCTCGGCGCGGACTACCGGGGCGACCCCGCCTCGGCGCTGCTGGAGGTGCTCGATTCCGAGCAGAACTACGCGTTCCGCGACCACTATCTCGAGGTCCCGTTCGACCTTTCGGAGTGCATGTTCATCACCACCGCCAACACGCTCGACACGGTGCCCCGCCCGCTGCTCGACCGCATGGAGATCATCGAGCTCAGCTCCTATACCGACGAGGAGAAGCTCCGCATCGCGCGCGACCACCTGCTGCCCAAGCAGATGAAGAAGCACGGCCTCAAAAAGACGCAGCTCCGGATCTCCGACGAGGCGATCCGCGAGATCATCACCTGCTATACCCGCGAGTCGGGCGTCCGCAGCCTCGAGCGCGAGCTCGCGAAGGTCTGCCGCCGCGCCGACATGCGGCTCGTCTCCCCGAAGCCGCCCCGGCGCGTCGAGGTCACGGGCGCGAACCTCGAGGAGTTCCTCGGCGTGCGCCGCTTCCTGCCCGACCTCCTGCCCGCGGGCGACCAGATCGGCCTTGTGACGGGCCTCGCCTGGACCTCGGTCGGCGGCGAGACGCTGGAGGTCGAGGTCAACGTCGTCGACGGCACCGGCAAGCTCGAGCTGACCGGCAACCTGGGCGACGTCATGAAGGAGTCCGTCTACGCGGCGATGAGCTATATCCGCTCGCGCGCGGACGAGCTGCACATTCCCAGGGACTTTTATCTCAAGAAGGACATCCACGTCCACTTCCCGGAGGGCGCCGTGCCGAAGGACGGCCCGTCCGCCGGCATCACGGTCTGCACCGCCATCGTCTCCGCGCTGACCGGCGCGCCGGTGCGGCGGGAGATCGCCATGACCGGCGAAATCTCCATCCGCGGGCGCGTGCTGCCCATCGGCGGCCTGCGCGAAAAGACCATGGCCGCGCTGCGCCACGGCATCAAGACCGTCATCATCCCCGAGGAGAACGCCAAGGATCTCGAGGAGATCGACCAGAACGTGCGCAAGGCGCTCAACTTCATCACGGTCAGCCACGTCGACGCCGTGCTCTCCGCGGCGCTGGACTTCTCGCGCCGTCCCGCGGAGCTCCCCGCGCATGAGACGCAGGAGGCGCCCAAGACCGCGCTCGCCATTCCGCCCGTGGAGCACACGCCCGGCAAGGCGGGGATCCGCCAGTGACGAATATGGATTTTCACAACACAGAATTCATCCGCTCGGTTGCGTCGGTCGACGGCTGTCCGCGCGAGCGGCTGCCGGAGGTGGCCTTCGCGGGCCGCTCCAACGTCGGCAAGTCCTCGGTGCTCAACTGCCTCACGCAGCGGAAAAACCTCGCCTTCGTGGGCCAGACGCCGGGCAAGACCGCGCAGATCAACTATTTCCTGACCGACCGGTCGCTCTACCTCGCCGACCTGCCCGGCTACGGCTACGCGCGCGTGTCCAAGGCGGAGCGCGAACGCTGGGCGAAGCTGATGGAGCGGTATTTCGCCTCCGGCCGCGTGTCGTTCGGCGTGCTGATCGTGGACGCGCGCCACGCGCCCACGGCGGACGACCGGACGATGGCCGACTGGTTCCTCCGCTCGGAGCGCCCGTTCGCGGTGGCCGCCAACAAGCTGGACAAGCTGAAAAAGAGCGAGATCGACGGAAACCTGTCCGTCATCCGGGCGTCGCTCGGCCTGCCGGACGCCGTCGCGCTCATCCCGTTCTCCGCCGAGACCGGCGCGGGCCGCGAGGCGCTTTCGCGCGAGATTCTCCGGGGCACAGGGTTGTAAAAAGAGGCGCCGTTCCGATCGGAACGGCGCCGTTTTTATTTCGCGTAGATCATGCCGATCATGCGGTTGAGCGCGGCGGCGGGGAGAAGCTTCGTCAGCACGACGGCGGCCTGATAGGGGAAGCCCACCGTGTAGAGCGGCTTGACCTTTTTCTTCCCGGCCGCGCGGACGATCTTCTTCGCGACGGCGGAGGGCGGCATACCCGTCTGCTCGTCGTGCTCCATGCTCTTCACCGAGCGCTCGATGCGACCGCCGTAGACGTCGTCGCCGACGACGCATTTGCGCCGGGCGGCCGTGAAGCCGGTTTTGATGTCGCCGGGCATCACCGCGCAGACCGAGATCCCGAACGGCCGCACCTCGTTCGCGAGGGCCATGGTGTAGGAGTTGATCGCCGCCTTTGAGGCGGAGTAGAACGCCTGGAAGGGGATGGGCACCGGCGCGGCGACGGAGCTTGTGTTGATGATGCGGCCGCCCCCGGCCTTCCGCATCGCGGGCAGAAGCTCGTGGCAGAGGTTGACCATGCCGAAGAAGTTGACGTCGAACTGGCGCCGGGCCTCCTGCGGCTCGGTGAATTCGATCGCGCCCGAGATGCCGAAGCCCGCGTTGTTGACCAGAAGATCGACGCGCCCCGCCTCGCCGAGGATCGTCCCCACCGCCTCGCGGACGGAGCCCTCGTCGGTGACGTCCGCGCAGACGTGACGGATGCCCTCCGCCTCGAAGGGGTGGCGGCTGATTGTAAAGACGCGCCAGCCCGCGTCCCGCAGCATCGCGGCGCACGCCGCGCCGATGCCGGAGCTTCCGCCCGTGACCAATGCGACCTTATCCATGCTCTCTCTCCTTTGCGCCGCAAAGCGGCTCTTTGCATTTCAGTATAACCCCGGACAGAGGCGTAGTCAATCGCCCCTGCCGCGATGCGCATTTACTTTTTCGCGGAACAATGATATACTGATGGAAAATATCAGAAGCGGAGGCTCCTTTTTTGAACGGTTTTCTCAGCTGGGTCAAACAGCTTCAGTTCGGCAGCCTGCTCGACACGGTTCTCATCGTCGCGGCCTCGCTGGTGTGCATCATCTTCCACGAGACCTCGCACGGCCGCGTCGCGTACTGGCTCGGGGACGACACCGCCAAGCGCGCGGGCCGGCTTTCCCTCAATCCGCTCCGGCACATCGACCCGGTCGGCCTCGTCATGATGGCCGTGCTGAAGTTCGGCTGGGCGAAGCCCGTGCCGATCGACATGCGCAATTTCCGCCGTCCCAAGCAGGGCATGGCGCTGACGGCGCTCGCGGGCCCTGTGTCCAACGTGCTGCTCTCGGCCGTCGCGCTGCTGCTGCGCAGCGCGCTGTATTACTTTTACGACCGCGGCGCCTCGCTCGGCACGGTCATCACGTTCCTCGAGTACGTCGCCGTCATCAGCGCGGGCCTCGCGGTGTTCAACATCATCCCCGTCTCGCCGCTCGACGGCTCGAAGGTTTTCGCCGCCGTGCTGCCGGACGAGCAGTATATGAAGCTCATGCGCTACGAGCGCTACGGGATGATCCTGCTCGTCGTGCTGATGTTCAGCGGCGTGCTGAACACGCCCCTGACCTACCTCCGCGGCTGCCTGCTCGACGGCCTGCAGGCCGTCACGTCCTTCCCCTACGCGGTTCTCGCGCACTTTTTCGGATAGAGGTCAGTATGGAAGAACCGAAATACCATCTGGAGAACGTCGTCCGCTCGCGCCAGGAGACGCTTGAGGATTTCGACGGGCCGCTCGACGTCATTCTCCAGCTCCTCAGCAAGAACAAGATCGAGATTCAGGACGTCAGCATCTCCGCGATCCTCGAGCAGTATCTTGCCTATCTCGACGAGAGAAAGCGCATGGACATGGAGATCGCCAGCGAGTTCATCGCGATGGCGTCCTATCTCATGTATATCAAGTCGAAGATGCTCCTCTCGGTCGGCGAGCAGGAGGAGGCCATGAGCGAAATGGACCTCCTGATCCGCTCGCTCGAGGAGCGCCAGCGCAAGGAGGCCTACCGTGAGATCCGGAAGGCCGTCGATTTTCTCGCCGTCCGCAACGAGATCGGCTGCAATCTCTTCACCAAGCAGCCCGAGCCGGTAAAAAAGGACGGGACGTACCAGTACCGCCACGACCGCTCCGACCTCGCGCTGGTCATGGCGTCGCTCGCCGAGCGCGGCGAACGGGCCGCGCCGCCGGTGTCGCCGTTCGCGGGCATCGTGGGCACGGAGCCGTATCCCGTCGTCACCAAGGCGGCCGAGGTGCTCCGGCGGCTGATCGCCAAGGGCGCAGCGAAATTCCGCTCGCTGTTCCGCGGCAGCCGTTCGCGCTCGGAGATCGTGGCGACGTTTCTCGCCATCCTCGAGCTGTGCCGGCTCAAGTCGGTGCGCGTCGCGGAGGACGGGAAGAGCGACCTGTCCGTGACCTATCTCAGGATGCCGGAGGAAACGCTTTTCGAAGGCCCGGAGGAAGAAGCCGGCCGGTAGGGAGGAACGATTTTGGAAGAAACCGAAGTGCAGCGCGCGATCGAGGCGATCCTGTTCGCCGCCGGCGAGAGCGTGGAGGCGCAGCGCATCGCCATGGCGCTGGAGGTGGACGAGGACGAGATCCACCGCGAGGCCGCCGCGCTCATCAACCGTCTCAATTACAACCGCGCGGGCGTCCGCGTCGTGCGGCTTGAGAACGCCTATCAGATGGTCTCCTCTGGCGAAATGTCCGCCGCCGTGACCCGCGCGCTCGAGACGCGCAAGCCGCCGAAGCTCTCGCCGTCGCAGCTCGAGACGCTGACGATCATCGCCTATTACCAGCCCGCCACGAAGGCCTACGTCGAGCAGCTCCGCGGCGTGGACAGCTCCTATTCCGTCGGCGCGCTGCTCAACAAGCAGCTCATCGAGGAGGCCGGCAGGCTCAACGTGCCCGGCCGTCCCATCCTCTACAAAACAACGCCCGCATTCCTGCGCACCTTCGGGCTCAGCTCGCTTGACGAGCTGCCCGAGATCGAAAAAGTCAGCATCGGCGTGCCGGAGGGGCAGCAGCTCCAAATGCAGGACCTTCCGGCCCGGGAGGAACCGACATGATCGTTCTGGCGATCGTTCTCGCGGCGCTGCTCCTGATCGCGCTCATCCCCGTCGGCGCCCGCGTGCGCTACGACGAGGACGGCCTTGCCGTCGCCGTCGCCGCCGGGCCGCTGAATATCCCCGTTTATCCGCCGAAGAAAAAGCTGAAAAAGCGGCCTGACCGGCGCGGACGCCCGAAAGCGGCGAAGGAGAAGAAGCGGCGGGAGAAGAAAAAACCCGAAAAAAAGCCCGCCGCGAAAAAGCCCGGCGGACTCGCGGCGTTCCGCCCCTACCTCGACCTGGGGCTCGGGCTGCTCGGAAGGCTGCGCCGGAAGCTGCGCGTGAAGGAGCTGACGGCGGTCGTCTTTTTCGGAGGGACCGACGCGGCCGACACCGCCATCGCCTACGGCCGCGCGTGGGCGGCGCTCGGCGCGCTGACCGCCGCGCTGGAAAACGTATTTTTGATTGAAAAGCGTGACATTCGCGCAGAATTGGATTATACTAAGAAAAAAATGGAGCTGCAGCTTCTGCTGGACGTCCGCATGCGCATCGGCGACGGCGTCGCCCTCGCGTTTTGGGCGCTCGTCCGGTTTCTGAAGATACAGATTCAAAAGAAAAAGGCGGTGCAGGAGAAATGAGTCATCCACTTCCAGACATGATGCAGGCCACGATGGAAAAAATCCGCCAAATGGTGGACGTCAACACGGTGATCGGCGATCCCATCTCCACGCCGGACGGCGTGACGATCATCCCGGTCTCCAAGGTGAGCTTCGGCTTCGGCGGCGGCGGTTCCGATTTCAACACCAAGAGCCAGCCGCAGGGCAGCCCCAATCCCTTCGGCGGCGGCGCCGGCGCGGGCGTGTCGATCACGCCGATCGCCTTCCTTGTCATCAAGGGCGAGAGCGTGCGCGTCCTGCCGATCTCCGAGCCCGCCAGCAATACGCTCGACCGCGCGCTGGATATGCTGCCGGAGCTGGTGGACAAGGTTTCCTCGATGCTCAAAAAAGACAAAACTGCCGAAATTTAGCTGTATCATTCCCGCCGCTTTCGGGAAAACCGTAAGCGGTGATGAAAATGAAACGAATCCGCATGCGGGCGGCGGCTGCCGTTGTTGCCGCCGCCCTTTTCCTGTCCGGAGGCGCAAAAGCGGCGCCTGCCGTCTCCGCCGAGTCGGCCGTCCTGCTGGACGCCGCGACCGGCGAGGTGCTTTTCGCGCGCAGCCCCGATCGGAGGAGCCTGATCGCCAGCACGACGAAGATCATGACCGGCCTGCTGGCGGCCGAGGCGGGCGGCCTCGACCGGTACGTCTCCGTGCCGCCCGAAGCCGCCGGGATCGAGGGCTCCTCGCTCTATCTCAAAGCGGGCGAGCGCGTCAGCGTGCGCGAGCTGCTTTACGGCATGATGCTCCAGTCCGGAAACGACGCGGCCGCCGCGCTGGCCATCCGGACGGCGGGCAGCGTCCCCGCCTTTGTGGAGAAAATGAACGGGCGGGCGGCGCAGCTCGGGCTGCGCGGGACGCACTTCGCCAACCCGAACGGGCTAGACGACCCGGAGAACTACTCGACCGCGCGCGACCTTGCGCTGCTCGCGCGGGCCGCCATGGAGAACGAGACGTTTCGAACCGTCGTCTCGACCAGGTCCATCCGCGTCGGCGCGCGCTCGCTGAGCAACCACAACAAGCTCCTCTGGCGCTACGACGGCGCGGAGGGCGTCAAGACCGGCTTCACGAAGAAGGCGGGCCGCGTCCTGGTCAGCGCCGCGGAGCGCGGCGGGCGGCGGCTGATCGCTGTGACCATCCGCGCCCCGGACGACTGGAACGACCACGCCGCGATGCTCGACTACGGCTTTTCCGCCTTTGAAACGCGCACGCTTGCGCGGGAAGGAGACCTGCTCGGCGGCGCGCCGGTGCTCGGCGGCGACCGGGAGGCCGTCCGCTTCGCGGCGGCGGGAACGGCCGAGGCCATGCTCCGCGCGGACGAGAAGCCCCTTGTGCGGATCTGCGCGCCACGGGTGCTCTTCGCGCCGGTGACGGCGGGGGAGACGGTCGGCTGGGCCGAGTTCCGCGTCGGCGGCGCCGTGCTCTCGCGGGTGCCGCTGGTCTGTCTCGACGCCTGCGGCGCGCGGGAGGAGAAGAAAAAGAAAAATCTGATCTCTCGGATTTTGGGAGGATAACGATGCGGGAACGACTGCAAAAGCTGATCTCCGCCCACGGCCTCGCGTCCAGGCGCGAGGCCGAGCGCTGGATCGAGGCGGGCCGCGTCCGGGTGAACGGCGTCACGGCCGCCCTGGGCGACAGCGCGGACGAGGCGGAGGATGTCGTCGAGGTGGACGGAAAACGTCTCGGCTCCGAGCCGGGGCGGCTGACGCTGCTGCTCAACAAGCCGCGCGGCTACGTCACGACGCTGCGCGACGAGAAGGGCCGCAAAAACGTCGCGGAGCTCGTGACCGGCTGCGGCGAACGCGTTTATCCCGTCGGGCGCCTCGATCTCAACTCCGAGGGCCTGCTCCTGATGACGAACGACGGCGCGCTCGCCAACCGCCTGACGCACCCGTCCCACGAGGTGGAGAAGGTCTACCTCGTCTGGGTGCTCGGCTGGCGGGACGAGGCGGCCGAAATTCTGCGCGCCCCGCTCGAGCTGGACGGAAAGGCGATCCGGCCCGCGAAGGTCGAGGTCCTGTCCGACGGCGGGCCGGCTATGCTGCGCATGACCATCCACGAGGGGCGCAACCGCCAGATCCGCCGCATGTGCGAGGCGGCGGGCCTGCGCGTGACGCGGCTCCGCCGCGTCCGGGAGGGCCCGCTCGAGCTCGGCGCGCTGCCGCCGGGAAAGTGGCGGCTCCTGACCGACGCGGAGCTGGAGGCGCTGGCCCGCCTCTGAAAAATCTGAATTTTTTCTTGCAAAAACGCGGCGGATTGCGTATGATAGTAGTCGCGTCCGCGCCGCGCGGGCGAGAGGGAGGACTCATTATGGCGCAGGATATCTTGACGGCCATCCGGAGCCGCATGGGCTCGCTGTCCAAGGGACAGAAGCGGATCGCCAATTACATAACGGAGTCCTACGACAAGGCGGCCTTCCTGACGGCCAGCCGCCTGGGCAAGACGGTCGGCGTGAGCGAATCCACCGTCGTGCGCTTCGCCGTGGAGCTCGGCTTCGACGGCTATCCCAGCATGCAGAAGGCGCTGCAGGGCCTGGTGCGCAACCAGCTGACCTCCGTGCAGCGCATCGAGGCCGCCAACGACCTGATCGGCAGCCGGGACGTGGTCTCAAAGGTGCTCCAGTCCGATATGGAGACCATCCGCCTGACCAGCGAGGCGCTCGACCGCGACGTGTTCGACGGCGCGGTAAACGCGATCCTGAGCGCGAAGAACGTCTATATCGTCGGCGTCCGCTCCTCGGCCGCGCTGGCCAGCTTTCTGAATTTTTACTTCCGAAACATGATGGACAACGTCCGGCTGATCGACTCCACGGCGGTCAGCGAGATGTTCGAGCAGCTCGTGCACGTCAGCCCCGACGACGTGGTCATCGGCATCAGCTTCCCGCGCTACTCGAGCCGCACGATCAAGGCGATCCAGTTCTGCCGGGATTCCGGCGCGGCGGTCGTGGCCGTGACGGACAATCTGCAGGCTCCCGCCGCGAAGATCGCGCAGTACACGCTCGTCGCCAAGAGCGACATGGTCTCCATCGTCGACTCGCTGGTGGCGCCGCTGAGTCTCATCAACGCGCTGATCGTCGCCATCGGACGCAAGAAGGAGAAGGAGCTCTCCAACACCTACGAGGAGCTCGAGCGCATGTGGGCGGAATACGAGGTGTACGAACGTGTCCGGAACTGACGTATGCGTGATCGGCGGCGGGGCCGCCGGCATGTTCGCGGCCGGCACGGCCGCCTCGCGGGGCGCCCGCGTCGTGCTGCTTGAAAAGAACGACCGCCTCGGCAAGAAGCTGCTCATCACCGGCAAGGGCCGCTGCAACGTCACGAACGACTGCCAGCCCGACGAGGTGCTGCGCAACGTCCCGCGCAACGCCCGGTTCCTGTTCAGCGCGATGCGCGCGTTTCCGCCCGAGCGGACGAAGTCCTTTTTCATCACCCGCGGCTGCCCGCTGAAAACAGAGCGCGGAAACCGCGTCTTTCCCGAGTCCGACCGCTCGCAGTCCATCCTCCGCGTGCTGGAGGACTGGCTGCGCGAGACCGGCGTAACCGTCGCGCGCGAGACCGCAGAGGCCGTTCTGACCGCGGACGGCGCCGCTGCCGGCGTGAAAACCGACCGCGGCGTAAGAGACGCCGGGCAGGTGATCCTCGCCACGGGCGGCCTCTCCTATCCGCTGACGGGCTCCACCGGAGACGGCTACCGCATGGCCGCCGCGCTGGGCCACACGATCGTCCCGGCCTTCGGCTCGCTGGTGCCGCTGGAGGAGGACGGGGACTGGTGCCGCAAAATGCAGGGGCTGTCGCTGAAAAACGTCGGCGTGAAGCTGTTTGAGGACGATAAAAAGGTCTACGAGGATTTCGGAGAGCTGCTGTTCACGCACTTCGGCCTCTCCGGCCCGACGATCCTCTCGGCCAGCGCGCATATGGACAGGGGCAGGCGCTGCCGGATCGAGCTAGACCTCAAGCCCGCGCTCGACGAAAAGAAGCTCGACGCCCGCATCGTGCGGGATTTTGAGAAATACCAGAACAGAACGCTTGAGAACGCGCTGATCGATCTGCTGCCGCGCTCCATGATCCCGGTCATGGTCGAGCGGTCGGGCATCGACCCGGCCGGGCAGGTCAATTCGATCACCCGCGCGCAGCGCAGAACGCTGCTGGAGCTTTTCAAGCGCTTTTCCATTGAGATCGCCGGGCCGAGGCCCGTTGAGGAGGCGATCGTCACCGCGGGCGGCGTGAGCACCGCCGAGGTGAATCCGAAAACGATGGAGTCGAAGCTCGTGCGCGGCGTCTACTTCGCGGGCGAGCTGCTCGACGTGGACGCCTACACGGGCGGCTTTAATCTGCAGATCGCCTGGGCGACCGGCTGCGCGGCAGGCTGCGCGGCGGCCCGGGCCGCACAGGGGGAATGACCGGATGAGCGAAAGACATCATGCCGTCGCGATCGACGGCCCGGCCGGCGCCGGAAAGAGCACCATGGCTAAAATGGTCGCCGCGGAGCTGGGCTGGATCTACGTGGACACGGGCGCGATCTACCGCACCGTGGGCTATTTCATGCGGGAGCTCGGCATCGGCCCGCGCGACACGGACAACGTCGAGCGTCTGCTGGGCGACGCGAATATCGAGATCCGTCACGAGGACGGCGCGCAGCACATGATCCTCAACGGCCGCGACGTGACGGGGGAGATCCGCACGCCGGAGATGTCCTCGATCGCCTCGGCGATCTCCGCGCAGAAGTGCGTGCGGGACTACCTGCTCGAGCTCCAGCGGAAATTCGCGCGGAGCCACAACGTCGTGATGGACGGACGGGACATCGGCACGGTCGTCCTTCCGGATGCCGACGTGAAGATTTTTCTGACGGCCTCGCCGGAGGAGCGCGCGCGCCGGCGCTGCGACGAGCTGCTCGCGCGCGGCGAAAAGACGAGCTATGACAAGGTCCTCTCGGACATGAAGCAGCGCGACGAGCAGGACAGCACGCGGAAGATCGCGCCGCTCCGGCGGGCGAAGGGCGCCGTCCTGCTCGACACGACCGGTAAGTCCATCGACGAGAGCGCGGCGCTCATCCGAGCCGTCGTTCGGGAGAAGCTGGGACTGTAAAATGGACACGCTGAACATCATTCTCTACTTTCTTGCCCGCGTCGTGGCCCGCGTCGGGCTGTTTTTCTGCCATCCGGTCTTTCTCGTGTACGGCCGGAAGAACATTCCGGAGGGACGGGCTGTAATCTGCAGCAACCATTCGGGCCTTGCCGACCCGGTGTGGCTGTCCATCGGCCTCCGCCAGAAGCGGCGGTTCTGCATCATGGCGAAGGAGTCGCTGCTGGAGATGCCCGTGCTGAAATATCTGTTCCGCTGGCTCCGGATGATCGGCGTGCGGCGCGGAGAGGGCGACGTGCAGGCGGTGAAGGTGGCGATGCGGGCGCTGAAAAGCGGGGACAAGCTGCTGATTTTCCCGGAGGGCACCCGCATCCGGAACGGCGCGCGCGTCGAGGCCAAGACCGGCGCGGTCATGCTGGCCGCGCGGACGGACAGCCCGATCCTGCCCATCTTCCTGACCTGGAAGCGGCGGCTGTGGTCGCCGATGCGCATGATCATCGGCGAGCCGTACCGCGTGGGGAGCGAGCGGCCGAACGCCGAGGAGCTCCGCCGTCTGACGGACGAGATGATGGACAAAATCTTCGCCCTGGGGGAGCGGGAATGAGAATTATTCTGGCAAAAACGGCCGGTTTCTGCTTCGGTGTGGACCGCGCCGTCTCGATGGTGGAGCAGGCGGTGCGCGAGCGCAAGCGAGCCGTCACGCTCGGCCCGATCATCCACAACCGCCACGTCGTCGAGCGCTTCGCCGCGCTCGGCGTGCGCGAGGTGGCCTCGCCCGACGAGATCGGGG
>Ga0160425_1002582_pt1 | contig 14444 bp, 17 predicted proteins | sample BioMet8_FD_108193 | JGI IMG/M metagenome (GOLD analysis project Ga0160425, IMG submission 108193) | Microbial communities from bioreactor (seeded with sewage sludge) at Lawrence Berkeley National Lab, California, USA - Biofuel... | ecosystem: Engineered > Bioreactor > Anaerobic > Unclassified ...
ATCGCAGTTCACGGCAGGGAGTTTTCACAGAATCATGAAAAAGGAATATGATATGAAAAGGCAGCCTGCTGTATGATCAGCAGACTGCCTTAAAGCAGAATCAGTATCTGCAATGGAGACGGAGGGATTCGAACCCTTGACCTCCGCGTTGCGAACGCGGCGCTCTCCCAGCTGAGCTACGCCCCCGGATGACCGATTAATGTCACTATTAATTAATAACGCTTCAGGGTACAATTGTCAAGGCTTTTTCCGGAAGCAGCTCAAATATTAACTAAAATAAAACGGCAATTTCGGGCACTTTTTATATTGACATCAATTAAAACAACATGTATTATTTAATACATAGATGGTTTTAAAATTTTGAAAAGAGGTGAAAACGGTGATTTATTTTGAAAACACCGCTTCTTTTAAGCTCGACGGCACGTGCGTAATGTTTGGCGCCTTTAACGGATTTCATCTTGGGCACAAAGCACTTGTCAGCCGTATGAAGGAAGAAGCGGCACAAGGAAAGTACACCTCAGTAGTGCTGTCGTTTGACACGGAGCCATTTGATCTGCTGTATCCCGGTGAGCTTGTGCTGGATACAAAGCAGGAGAAAGCTTATCAGATCGGTAAGCAGGATCCGGATGTGATGATCTCTTATCCATTCACGGAAGCAACGAAAGCCATGAGCGCTGAGCAGTTTTTGCAGGAAGTACTTCTTGACAGACTGGGAACGAAGGTTCTTGTAATCGGCAGGGATTACAAATTCGGCAGGGATCAGGAAGGTGATCTGGCATTCCTTGAAGAAGCAGGGAGAAAGTATGGCTTCAAGGTTGTCGCAGTTGATATGGTCAAATCCGGACAGGGGGAATTGATCACACATAAGCTTCTGTACGATACGATTGAAAGCGGCGATATGGAACGGCTCCATGATCTGCTTGGTCACTATTACACATCGATCGGCATTGTCGGGCACGGCATGGAGAATGGCCGCAAGGTCGGGATGCCGACAGCGAACCAGGTGGCCGGCGATCATAAGAAGCTCGTACCGCTTGGCGTATACGCAACATTGTCATTCGTAAATGACGGGCTGTACAAGGGTCTTACAAATATCGGAAAGCGGCCTTCTGTTGATGACCGCGATCAGATTACGATTGAAAGCTTTATTTTCGATTTCTGCCAGGATATATACGGCAAAACAGAAATCCTCGAGGTCTGCAAATGGATCCGCGGCACGCAGAAATTTGCAAATCTGGAGGAAGTAAAGCAGCAGGTAAATAAAGATATCGAAAATATTCACGATTTCTTCGAAAAAATTGATTTAACGAAACGGGAGGTTTACAAATAATGAGTACAACAGCAAGAATGAACCACATTTTCCGTCCTGACCATAAGACATTTATTCTGGCAATGGATCACGGCAGCAATTTCAATGTTCTGCCGGCACTTCAGGATGTCGGCAAAGTCATCAGTGAAACAGCTCTGGCAGGAGCGGACGCATATCTTTCAACAGTAGGAATGGCTGACAAATTTGCAGATTCCTTCCATGGCAAGGGCATTATCCTTCGTGTCGACGGCGGTGTTTCACAGCTGGGCGATCATTCACAGCCGATGCAGATCGTTGCGAACGCGGAAGACGCGATTCGTCTCGGTGCGGATTCCGTCATCACCATGAGCTTCCCGGGCTGCCATAATGAAGCAATCGTTCTGAGCAATATTGTACGTGTTGTACTGGAAGCTCACAAATGGAGCATTCCTGTAACAGCAGAAGCGCTTCCGCGTGGATTTGAGAAGGCAGACGATTCCCGTACACCGGAGAATATCACATTCGCGTGCCGTCAGGCAGCGGAGTACGGCGCTGATATCATCAAGACAAATTATACAGGTGATCAGGACAGCTTCCATACACTGTGTGAAAGCGTTTACGCACCGGTTGTAATTCTCGGCGGAGCCAAGAAGGTTCCTGTGCCGGAGCTTCTTCAGGAAATCAAAGACGCTATGGAAGCAGGCGGTTCCGGTGTATGCATGGGCCGTAATATCTGGGGCTATGAAGAGCCGGCACGGTATGCTGCCGCGATTGCGAAGCTGATCCATGAGAACTGCAGCGTAGAAGCAGCCATGAAGGAAATGGACAAGAAATTTACTGTTTAGAGAATATAAATTATGAAATAAAAGAAAGGGATCATTATGAGCGAATATAAAGTTGGTTATATAAGCGGCAAGAATGAAGTTTCATATAAAGAATTTGCACTTCCGACCCCGAAGGGGACAGAGGTACTGGTTAAGGTTGGCTACTGCGCAATCTGCACACTTGAGCAGCGTGTCTATTCCGGCGTTATCGCACGGTATCCGTTCGCGGGCGGCCATGAGATCTCCGGTGTTGTGGAAGCTGCAGGCGACGCGGTCAGCGGCGTTAAGACAGGCGACAAGGTAGCCCTTCGTATGCTTACATCATGCGGCGAATGCTATTACTGCAGAAGCGGCCATGAGAATCAGTGCGTTGTTTCCTTCAAGGCTTCTGTCCATGAAGGTTTAAACGGCCCCGGTGGATTTTCACAGTATATGCTTGTTGACGCGAAGAACTGCTACAAGATGGCGGATGATGTCGACCTGCATTACGCGGCACTTTCCGAGCCGCTTTCCTGCGTTGTACACAGCATCAACAAGGCAGACATTCAGCTGGCGGATGACGTAGTCGTTATCGGTGTCGGCATCATGGGTGCGTTCCATATCCAGCTTGCAAAGCTTCGCGGCGCGCGTGTCATAGCGTGTGAAGTAGATGAGAAGAGAATTGAAATAGCGAAAAAGATGGGCGCGGACATTGTCATCAATTCCGCGAAGGAAGATCCGGTCGCGAAGGTTAAAGAGCTGACTGACGGCCGCGGCGCAGATGTCGTATTCTGTACAGCAGCGAATTCCAAGCTGGCAGAGCAGTCTGTCGCACTTGCAGGCAAGCTCGCCCGCGTTATCTTCTACACATCCTTCCATCCCGATGAGCCGATCGCGATCAGCCCGAGCAAGATCCATTCAACGGAAATGATCCTGACAGGCTCCGTAAATCCTGATCGAAAAGATTTCCTTATGGCGACACGCCTGATCTCCGGCAAGATCCTGAATCTGGAGCCGCTGATTTCCGATACACTGCCTCTGGATTCCCTCAACAAGGCTATGCAGGAAGCAGTAGATCCCGCAACATACCGTATTCTTGTCGGTGACTGATACTGTTTGAAAACATCGGGTATCAAGGAGGACAAAAGTATAATGGAGAATAAGACAGCGTATGCATCAGAAGTATGCGCACCGATCATGATCGAAAACGGCAGCAGAGAAGTATGTCTCTGTGTTCATGGATTCTGCGGCTCGCCCGGTTTTTATATCCAGTATGAGAATATGATCCGTAACGCGGGCTATGATTTGTGCGCGCCGCTGTTGAGCGGACACGGGACGAAGCCTGATGATTTATAGGATGTGAAGGCGGAAGCGTTTGTCGAAGATGTGGACAGAACAATGGACGATCTGCTGAAACGGTATGACACGATCCATCTGCTTGGTGCTTCCATGGGCGGTTCACTCTGCACATACATCGCCGGTCAATATGCTTCTTCCGGAAAAATCGGGAAAGTTTTACTGATGGTACCTGCCTATGCGCTCCGGAACAAGGATTTTTATAAAATCGATTATGAAAACTGCGGAAACGAAGGGTTTCCGCTTGTCCAGTCCGCCGATACGCCGCCGGAGCTTGTGAAGGATTCATACCTGTATGACTTCATGTATAAGAAGTCGATCGGTCAGCTGATCCGGCTCTGTGATATCTGCGAAAAGTATATCGACAAGGTAACAGCTCCGGTCTGGCTGCTGTACACAAATGCCGATCCTGTTGTGGATCCGGCGGTGACCGCCGAAGCGTCAAAGCGTTTTAAGAATCTGATTTACTGTCACGCGTATGAGAAATCAGGACATAATCTGATGCTCGACTGTGAGCGTGATGATGTGAACCAGCAGGTAGAAGCGTATCTGAAATATTAATAAAGCACGGAATTTCTTTTTCCTGTTTGCGATTCCCCCATGTGTGAGCTGAATGCTCTGCGTGGGGGAATTTCTTGTCTTCGTATCCGGCGGCATGAAAAAAGCCCCGCATAAAAACGGGGCTTTCATCATGGAGACAACAGGGCTCGAACCTGCGACCTTTTACACGTCAAGCAAATGCTCTCCCAGCTGAGCTATATCTCCATCCTTGTTTATTTTACTAAAGGACGGATAAAAAGGCAAGGGATATTTACAGCAAGTGCAGATTATTTCTGTACCGGTTACTTTGCGTCCGCGGATCCGCTGACCGTCTGCGATATGATGTTTTCCATGGTGGCCTTTGTCATTCCGCCCTGATAGTAGCCGTAGATATTCCCGTCCTTATCGATCATGAAGGTGGTCGGGTAAGCGCTGATGCCGTATTTGTCGCGTATTGTGCCGCCTTCGTCCATGACGACGGGGTACGTATACCCCTTGCCTGACAGGAAACTCGCGACATCGGCCGCGCTGCCTTCATTGCCGGTATTCGTGGAGGCAATTCCGAGAATGACGATATCGCCTGTGTTGGAGCCGTTTTCATCGTATATCTGCTGAATATAAGGCATTTCTTCACGGCACGGCGGACACCACGTTGCCCAGAAGTTCAGGAAAACGATTTTGCCCTTATAATCGGAAAGCTTGTGTACACTGCCGTTTTGATCGGTCAGCTCGAAATCCGGAGCGGGCGTGAGGCTCCGGCTGCTTTTGGATGAAGCAGAGCTGTCCGGAGAGGCGGTACTGCTTTGGGAGGACGAGCCGGATGAGGAAGCCGCTGTGTTTCCGGAAGAAGACGCGGCGGAGGAAGCTGCCGTATTTCCGGAGGAAGAGGATGCGGTTCTGCCAAGAAAGCCGCTCATCGTCAGAACGCCCATCACAATCAGAAGCAGAGCGCTGGCACGGACCGTGTATTTCACGACATTCCGGTGCTCACGGAAGAAGTTGAGCACGGTGCCGGTGAAAAGCCCGACTGCCAGAAAAGGTACAATGAAGCCGGCCGTGTAAAGCAGAATCAGGAAAAAACCTGCTGTCCTGCTGCCGGACGAGCCGGCCATCAGCAGGACACTGCCAAGTGTCGGACCGATACACGGGGTCCAGGCAAAGCTGAATGTAAAGCCAAGCAGAAAAGCCGGCAGCGGTCCCATTGTCATTTTATCGAGAGAAAATGGCAGCCGGTGTTCCTTGTCAAGCGTGTCGGAACGGCGGAAGATGCCGAGCTGGTACAGCCCGAAAAAGATCATGATAAGTCCGCTGATGAGCGCAAAGATCATGGTATGGCTGCTTAAATACCCGCCAAGTGCCGTAAAGCCGAAGCCGAGCAGGAAAAAGGCGAAGCTGATGCCGAGCACGAAAAAAACAGTATGCAGCATTATCCTGCCGCGGGGATAATGAAGAATCCCCTTCTCATCCGGCACGCCGCTGCCGCCGGCCAGATAGCCGACGTACAGGGGAATGACCGGAAGCACACATGGTGAAAAAAAGCTGAGTATGCCCTGAACAAGCACAGTCAGGGCGGAAATGCCGGTTGCTGCTGTAAACGTCATAGGATACCTCTTATTTCCCGACAGCGGCGAAAAGATCGTTCAACGCCTCGCTCATGGTCGGATGTGTATAGATGTTGTCACGGAGAGTTGTATAAGGAATGCCTGCGTCCATGGCAAGCTTGATCAGATTGATCATTTCCTGCGATTCGGCGCAGAAAAGATGCGCTCCCAGAATCATGCCGGTGTCGCCATCGATAACAGCTTTCAGAAAACCGGCCGGCTGATCCGTCACGTGTGCCTTCGGTACAGCGGCAGCCGGAAGACGCGCGATTTTCACATGATATCCCTTCTGCACGGCTTCATCCTCCGAAAGTCCGACACGCGAAAGAGGGGGATCCAGAAATACACTGTACGGAACAGCGCCCCGGTTCCGCGTTGTGCGGCTTTCGTCGCCGGCAAGATGGGACATTACAATACGGCTGTCGTCGAGTGAGATATACGTGAACTGCAGTCCGCCCGCGACGTCGCCCATCGCGTGGATATGCGGCACATTCGTGCATAAGTGTTCATCTGTTCTGACAGCACCGCGTTCGGTAAGCTGGATACCTGCGGCCTCAGGACGAAGCCCGGAAAGCTCAGGCCTGCGGCCGGTTGCAATGAGGACAGCGTCGGCTTTAATAACCTGATCGCCGTTTTCATCATGAACAGACAGTTCCGCGCATTCATCCGTATCTGTCACCTTGCTGATGGCGGTTCCAAGCAGGACGCGCACACCGCGTGAACGAAGACTTTCAAGAACAGCTGCCGCAGTTTCACTGTCCTCGCGCGGAATGAACTTTACACTATCCTGGATGATCGTCACCTCGGAACCGAAATTTGTATAGTAGGAAGCAAATTCGAGACCGATGTAGCCCCCGCCCACGATTGCCAGGCGGCGCGGAAGCGCATCCAGCTCCATGAGCGTTTCACTTGTATAGGCAAAGCGGCTTTCCGGAAGACCCTCCACCGGAGGAATAAACGGCCGCGCGCCTGTGTTGATGCAGATTTCTTCACCATATAATTCTTCGCTGCTCCCATCGGAAAATGAGGCGAGAACACGGTGCTCATCGATAAAAGAGGCATCGGCGGTCAGCACCTCGACACCGGCCGAAACGAGCTTGTCGTAATTCTTCCCGCGCAGCATGGCAGTGAGCTCGCGTTTGCGGGCAATTGCCATACGGTATCGCCCGGAGCGGGCTTCAAAATCACCCCGGGCCGCTGCCGAAAGTCTGGCTCTGTATTCCAGAGTTTTCGAAGGAATGCATGCTACGTTGATGCAGGTTCCGCCGTACATCATGGCAGAGCGTTCGATCAGAGCGACATTTCTGCCCTTTGCTGCCATTGCGGCCGCAAGTGTCTTGCCGCCTTTGCCAAAGCCGATCACTATTAAGTCGTAATGTTTCATCTTGTTTCCTTTCTGCTGACGATTCAGCTTATGGTCAGCCGAGAATTCGTTTTTCAATGGAGCCGATTGTGATTTGTCCCAGTTCGGCAATACACGCGTCATTCAGTCTGGCGACAATTTCATCCATAATACCGCCCATGCCGGACGATATCAGGCACTCCTTGTCAATGCTGCCGCTGTGCCAGTTGACAGTAACGGCGTCAATCCCCATTGCTTCTGCAACCTGAGACAAGGTAAGAGTCTGTGCGTCCGCCGCGAAGCGGTAACCACCGTCAATGCCTTCGCGTGTTGTGACGAAGCCGCTGCGCTTAAGGGGCAGCAGAACCTTGCGGATCCGTGCGGGATTTGTACAGATGTTGTCCGCAAGCTTTTCGCTTGATAAGCAGCAGTCCATATGGTCGAGATAGACGAGCGCGTGTATTGCAACACAAAGATCACTGTTCATGGGTTTCCTTTCTTCCTGCAGTGCCGCAGGCCATAAACTGTTAACGAATCAGATACAGTTTATACTGTATTTATACCATATACAGTTAGCTCTGTCAAGTGGTATCTGTAAAAAAATCAGACGGGCATGTCGCTTTTACTTTCCTTGCGAATCTGGCGGAATACGAGTATGTACATGATGATGACAAAAAGAATGAACAGAAATGTTGACAGTACATTGCCGAGCGACGCGCAAGCATCATAAAAGCCATGCAGCAGGACGGCGATGATATAACCTGCCCAGAGATTGGCGTTCCGGGCAAAACGGCTGCCGTTGCATTCCTGTACCTTGGCGCGTCCGTAGAAGGAGCCCATGAATACCGCGAAGCCCATATGTGCGGGAATGGACAGAAATGCCCTGGGAATCGCGACAGAGAGGCCGTATCCGAATACGTACCCTACATTCTCAAATGCGGCAAAGCCTAATGATACAAAGACGGCATACACGACGCCGTCAAAGCGGTAGTTAAACTCGGGAGATTTCCAGGTCCTGGCTTTTAAAAGCAGAAATTTGGCGCCCTCCTCGACGACAGCTACGACAAGAAAAGCCCACGTTACGGTATAAAATGGACTTCCGGAATCCAGAAAGGAGGACAGGATCCCTTCTCCTAAGGTCTCCAGTACGATTGCGATAAGCGCCGCGCCGAATCCGCAGAAGACGAGGGAAATCAGGAGCCCCGGAGATTCCTTCTCAATGGTATCCTCCCGGTAGATATAACGCATTAATAAAACGGCCGGAAGAATCGCGGCTATAAAATAGATAAAGATGATATTCAATGATGGAAGAAGCAGAAACATAGGAATAACCCTCCTCTGACATGCAAAGCTGCAGTCGCCAAATGCGGAACATGAATTCATTATATCACACTGAACGCGGCAGCAAGATACGAATTGACGATGAATTAAAAACAGAGTATAGTACAGATTGTACAGATTTCAGCGGGCAGACCCGGAAAGGCGGCGGCGGCATGACGGATGCGCCGGTTTTATATATAATTGTTCCCTGTTACAATGAAGAAAAGGTTCTGCCGATTACAGCCGGACTTTTTCTCGATAAGCTTACAGAGCTTATCAAAACTGGCAGAATTGATGACAGCAGCCGGATTCTGTTTGTCAACGACGGTTCGCGTGACAGTACATGGGACATCATCCGCGGACTGGCCGAACGCGATCCGCATTATACCGGTATTTCACAGAGCCGGAACAGGGGTCATCAAAGTACTGTGCTGGCCGGTCTGATGGAAGCGAAGGAGCTTTGCGACATCACAATTTCGATCGACTGTGACGGCCAGGATGATATGAACGCCATGAATGAAATGGTAGAGGAATACCGGAACGGATGCGATATCGTCTACGGCGTCAGAAATTCACGAGAAAGTGACACGCCTTTTAAGCGGAATACAGCGCAGAGCTTTTACAGGCTGATGAGCAGGATGGGCGCCGAGGTGGTGTACAATCACGCAGACTACAGGCTGCTTTCCGCCAGAGTCCTGAAGGAGCTTGCAAATTATAAAGAAGTAAATCTTTTTCTTCGCGGCATGATCCCGCTGATCGGATTTAAAAGTACGTGCGTGTATTATGAGCGGCATGAGCGGATCGCGGGCGAAAGCCACTATCCGCTGCGTAAGATGATCGGGCTTGCTGCTGACGGCATTACAAGTCTTTCGATCTCACCGCTCCGGATGATATTAAAGCTGGGGGCGGTTATTTCTTTCGTGAGTGTGATCGGCCTCATCTGTATACTGATTATGGCAATAGCCGGAAACGCGGCGTCAGCGATCGTCTGCGCGACACTGCTCCTGTGTCTGATCGGCGGGCTTCAGCTCCTGTGCATGGGCGTCCTTGGAGAATATGTCGGCAAGACATTCATGGAAGTGAAGCACCGGCCGCGGTATATCATCAGTGAAAGAACGGATGAAAGCAGGCAAAAAGAGCATGACCGCATCAAATGAAAACAGCCGATACTCGAATGATGACCGTATCTTCAGCTTCTACCGGGCAGCGCTCGGCTATGCATACCGGCAGCCTGACGATTTCAGTCATGTGAGTGAAGAGATTACAAAAGCAGCAGAAAAAATGCCGTCGTATCCGCTGAATGGATATGCTTCCATCTGCGATGGTACGATTGTGGTTAAACTGAGTGATTAGAAAATAAGTGATAAGAAGAGCACTGATGCCGACAAAGCCGGGATACAGTGCTCTTCTTTGGTGAAAGTAAAGATGAGTTAAAATGTAAGCTCTTTGATAATATTCTTCAATGAACCGGCGCTTGCCCTGAATTCCTCGATTTCCTGATCTGTAATCTGGGGCTGCATGATGTTTGAAATGCCGTGGCGTCCGATTAACGCGGGAAGGCTGACGCAGACATCATCGACTCCGTATTCGCCGTGCATCATCGTGGAAACGGTGAGCAGCGATCTGGAGTCGTGCAGAATGCAGTCGCAGATATGCGATGTGGTAAGCGCGATGGCATAGAAGGTCGCGCCCTTCATCTTGATGACTTCGGCGCCCGAGCGGTGCATCTCATTAAGAAGTGCCTCCTTGTCAGGCTTTACAAATGGATGCTCCTGTGAGAATTCTCCTGCCATAATGGTGTCCAGAGACAGAGAACTGATTGCGGTCAGCGACCAGGGGATCATCGAAGAATCGCCGTGCTCGCCGAATACATACGCATGTACGCTCTTCGGGTCAACATCGATGTCATCCGCGATTGCGGCGCGGAGACGGACGGTGTCGAGCAGCGTTCCGGAACCGAAGACCTGTGACTCCGGAAGACCGGTTGTTTTCAGGATCGCGTACGTGATGATATCGACAGGATTGCTGACAACAACATAGATCGCGTCAGGTGCGTATTTGAGCGCCTGAGGCATTACGCTTTTGATGATATTGACATTGCCCTGCGCCAGATCGGTCCGGGTCTGCCCAGGCTTGCGTGCGGCACCGAGCGTAACGACGACGATGTCGGAGCCTGCGGCGTCAGGATAATCCCCGTCCATGACTGAAACGGGCGGGCAGAGCGCGGCGCCCTGTGCGATATCCATGGCTTCGCCGGCGGCCTTTGCTTTATTGATGTCGATAAGAACGATCTCGGATGCGATGCCCTTGATCGTCAGGGTATAAGCGATTGTGGCGCCTACATTGCCGGCACCGAGAATGGTGATTTTACTTCTTTTCTGCATGTTATTACCTCCTGTTGTATAACAAAAGATGAATATAATCCAAAAAGGGGACGCGTCCCCTGCAGCCTGAATGTTGATTGATCGTATCGTTTGTGACAGAAAAGAAAACAATACATTTTGCAACATGACATTAATATTATCATAATCGAAAGTTAGATAAAAGTGTCACAATGCTAAAAAATGAGTGTATACAAAGGAAAATATCAGTAAAAATGACTGATTATACTGTATACACAACTGATATTTCAGAAATTTATCTGAATTGAGAAACAACTATTCTTCTTTCGATTATCTGCTGAAAAAAAAATAAGAAAGTAGTAAAATAAAGAAACGACAGAAAGAGGAGGTACGGATATGATTCATCATCCCGAGAAAGTAAATGATACCGAGGATATCGGCAGAATCATGAAGAATTGTGAAGTGCTGCATCTGGCGCTTCGTGACGGAGAATATAACTACGTAGTGCCGATGAATTATGGATTTACAGAGGAAAACGGGCACTTTACCATTTATTTTCACTGTACGAAGGAAGGACAGAAGCTGGAGCTGATCCGCGGCAATGGCCGTGCAGGCTTTGAAGGCAGCTGGTTTCGTGAGATTCCGAGCAAGACAATTCACTGCATGATGACGTATGAAAGCTTTGCAGGCAGAGGAACGGTTTCTGTGATTGAAGACCACGAGGAATGCCTGAAGGCGCTGAATGTTATACTGGAGCATTACGGAAAACAGCAGATCAAGAAGTATACAGACAGTTTTTTCGCGGGACTGCATATGCTGCGTCTCGATGTTTCGGAGATTACCGGGAAAGTGCTGAATGAAGATTAACTACAGAATGACCGTATGCTACGACGGGACCCGGTATAACGGCTGGCAGAAGCAGGGCAATACCGGAGAGACAATTCAGGGGAAGCTGGAGAGCGTGCTTGAGCGGATGACCGGTGAAAGCATCGGGATCATCGGCTCCGGAAGGACGGACGCGGGTGTGCATGCGCTGGGGCAGACGGCGAATTTTCTGGCGGAAACGGATAAGACGCCGGAGGAAATCAAGGAGTATTTCAACCGGTATCTGCCGGAGGATATCGGTGTTCGCTCGGTTTCAGAGTCCAATCCACGCTTTCACAGCAGGTACTGCGCTTCCGGCAAGGTGTACCGCTATATGGCCGCGAAGGAGAAGAGCGCGAATCTCTTCCTGCGCAGGTATATGTGGCAGTACTATGAGTACTGCAGGGACAAGGGCTGCGCCGCATCACTTGATATTCCGGCCATGCGTCAGGCAGCGTCCGGACTTATCGGGACACATGATTTCCGCAGCTTCTGCGGCAATAAACACCTGAAAAAATCAACTGTACGGACGGTAAAACGTATTGCAGTAGAAGAAAACGCGGATACCGTCACGATGCTTTTTGAGGGAGACGGCTTTCTTCCTTATATGGTGCGGATCATGGCCGGCACGTTGATTGAGATCGGAAACGGAAGCCGTGACGCGGGATCGGTGAAGGAAATGCTCGAAGGGACAGACAGAAGCCTTGCGGGCATGACGGCGCCGGCGTGCGGCCTTACGCTGATGGAGGTTTTTTATTAGAAGAAGGGTTATGTGAGCATCCGTTTTTCTTCTGACAGGAAACTACTATGACCGCGCAGAAAAATATGTTATAATAAGCAAAATAACGTATGGAAGAGAGGTAAGACCCTTTGTCTGTGGATTATAGCCAGATTTTAGAACGTTATAACAATATTGTTCAGAGCAGTGATATTATGGTGCTTGCGATTGTACTTGTCATCGCAGGCCTTGCCGCGTTTCTGGGATACCGTCTAACGAAGCTCTGGGCGGCTGTCATTGGCTTTATGGCCGGTATCATGATTGGAAACTGGATCGTAACCAGATTCCTTAACAATACCCTGATGCAGGTTCTCGTTGAGGTTATCATAGGCCTGCTGATCGGCATGCTGGCGTTTCAGATTTATATGTTTGGAGTTTTTATTCTGTGCGGAGGCTTTGGCTTTATGCTTTCGATGATGCTGCTCGTACAGTATGTGCCGGATCAGAATAAACTTCTGCTTATCAGCACGGCGGCTTTTGTGGCGCTGGGCGTACTCAGCGTGATTTTTATCAAGCCGGTCATTATTCTGGCGACGGGCGTTCACGGCGGCATGGTAGGCGGGATAACGCTGGCGAAGCTGTTTGGATTTGACGGCGTTACAGCGTTATACGTGTTTCCCGCTGTATTCGTGTGCGCCGGAATTCTTGTCCAGTTTCTGACGACACGTCATTACAGGCTGGACCGCGGGGGAGACCGGATCAAACGGTATTAGAAGGCTGGGCAGGCTCTGCCTTTATAACAGAATAGAGAGGATGGGATCAACATGCAGTTGCTGAAGGACCGGATCATGAAGGATGGTATCGTGAAGGATGGAGACATTCTGAAGGTGGATTCTTTTCTGAATCATCAGATGGATATTCCGCTGATTGAGGAAATCGGCAGGGAATTCAAGAGGAGATTCGAGGGAGAGGAGGTCACCAAGATTCTGACAATTGAAGCGTCCGGTATCGGTATTGCCTGTATTACGGCACAGTCCTTCCATGTACCGGTTGTCTTCGCGAAGAAGAGCAAGACGAAGAATATCGCCGGCGAAGTATATACGACAAAGGTTGAGTCATTTACGCACGGCATTACGTACGATGTTATTGTATCGAAGGATTTTCTGAAGCCGGAGGACAAGGTTCTCCTGATTGATGATTTCCTGGCGAACGGCAAGTCACTGATCGGACTGACGGATATTGTAAAGCAGGCCGGTGCCACGCTGGTCGGCGCGGGCATTGTAATCGAGAAGGGCTTTCAGGAAGGCGGTAAATATCTGCGGGATGTTATGGGCGTCCGTGTTGAGTCTCTTGCGATTGTAGAATCCATGTCGGTCGAGGGCGGTGTTGTATTCCGGGACTAGTACCGCGGTGGTTTTCGCGCTGTGCGGCGCTAATCTTGTGCGGCATATGTCCGGGGAGGAATTTGGTTGGATAAGATCGTAAGAGAGTATGATAAGAATAATCAGGTTGACAGCTGGGAAACGCTGATCTTCCTGTATAACGCGGCATTGAAAGAGGTCAGTACAAAGCTGGATATTCTGAATGATGAATTCCAGAATGTTCACCGCTATAATCCGATCGAACATATCAAGACACGGATCAAGACGCCGGAAAGTATTGTGAAGAAGCTTCGCAAGCAAGGTCATGAACCGACCATAGACAATATGGTCAAATATGTCAATGACATTGCGGGTGTCCGTATTATCTGTTCCTTTACATCGGATATCTACCGGCTGGCAGAGATGATCGGCAAGCAGAGCGATCTGAAGGTCCTGTCGATCAAGGATTATATTAAGAATCCGAAGGAAAGCGGCTATAAGAGCTATCATATGATTATCACCGTGCCTGTTTTTCTGTCGGACAGTGTCGTAGATACGAAGGTTGAAATTCAGATCCGTACCATTGCAATGGATTTCTGGGCAAGTCTGGAGCATAAGATCTATTATAAGTTTGAAGGGAATGCTCCGGAATATATAAGCCGGGATCTGCAGGAATGCGCGCGGATGGTATGGCGTCTTGATGAGCGGATGCTGCAGCTAAATGAGGCAATCCAGGCATGTCTGGAGGAGCAGGAGAAACAGGCTGCTGGCGGAGCAGGAAAAGACACAGATAAAGATATAGAAAAAGATACAGCGCAGGCTGAAAAATCGGAATAAAAAAACCGGCGGTCGTAAGGGCTATTCAGATATCCCCTGACACCGCCGGTGATTTATGCAGTTTTCTATAAT
>Ga0160425_1002583_pt1 | contig 14442 bp, 6 predicted proteins | sample BioMet8_FD_108193 | JGI IMG/M metagenome (GOLD analysis project Ga0160425, IMG submission 108193) | Microbial communities from bioreactor (seeded with sewage sludge) at Lawrence Berkeley National Lab, California, USA - Biofuel... | ecosystem: Engineered > Bioreactor > Anaerobic > Unclassified ...
TCCTGTAAAATGTTCTTTTTGATTTTCTGCCGTTACGGTTGCCAGTTGTACAAACTTCTCAATCGTGTCCTGCATGGGAACATATACTACCTTAAATAACTCTGTTTCTTTATCCAGATATGTGAATGAAGTATCAATGGACTCATACAACACAACATCGCCATCAAGAAAACGATACCGAAACTCTTCGATTTCATTTGCGCATTTCGTAACGGCAAATATAAACGCCATCGTAAATGACCAGTTATTTTCTTTAACGCGCTTTTTAAAATTCGTCACATCAAGCTCAAAACTCACACAATATTGAGGCTGCACTGCATTTTTGTATATTTGACAATATTCTTTTCTTTTCCATGTTTCAAAATCTGTTGTCTGGTATCTGTTTCCCATGTTTATGCCTTCGTTAAATACAATCTCCTATCTTCAGGTTTCTTTAATCCTGTATTATCTGACAGTCTCTATATAAATCTTAGAAGAAAATGGCTCCCTCAAGCCAGGTTGACACTATTTGGTGAACTACCCCAACGCTAAAGCTGTGGGGCTTCTTGGTTCATGCCCCTGACTTTTGTCAACGAGTCCCCAAGCCCTTCCTCGCGTTCCGCGAGTGCAAATTTTTTAATATTAATTGCGGCATTAATGTCTCTGTCATGTGTACTTTTACATTCGGGACATTGCCATTCTCTTATGTTTTCTGTAAGATTGGGATGGTTGTATCCGCAAATATTGCATATTTTTGACGATGGCAACCATTGATTATTTTTGATATTGATAGCATGAACTGAAAGTTAAACCAATAAAATACTTTGTCATTGTCCAAAAAACCGAATACTTTCACTTTCCTGTTGACCTGCATGAATTTTTATGAAGCCAAAATTCTGGTCGTCCCCGGCTACATGGTTGATATTCCAGGGTCAGACTTCCCGGTGCGGATAATGATTTCATTTTTATTTACTGTACGCAGGCGGGTTCAAGCGGAGCGCAGCGCGTGAAAAGAAAGAATGTGAGATGCAATTAACGGGCATTCAGGAATAATAAAAACTAATTAACCAGGGAGCGCATGGGATAAAACCTAAAGGAAAATTGTCTCCACCATCAGCTGGAACCTCAAAACCCTATTTTATAATTCGACGCGACTTTGCGTCAATCGAGTTCTAGGGTCCGGTTTTTGACTTCATGGGAGAGTTGGTTAAATATTAAGTTAATTCCGAAGAGCACGGAAATAAAGTCGTGGTGGAAGTTCTGGCAACAGAGTAAAAGTCTGTATTTTCTATTCACTATAGGTCCCTAAAAAGATGGTAAAAAAGGCATTTAAGGCTTTTAAATTGGAGAAGAAGGAATTCAGTTATTACTGGAGGTAATTATCGGGCAGCCTGTTCAGGTTGGGGTGGCCGCACGCAATTTGATTTTAGCATAAATCTCCCACCCCGCAGTCAACGACCTCTGCCCATTGGTCCGAAGGCATCGGAAGGGTGCATTTTGACATCGTAGTGGCACGAACTGGCCGTCGTTCTTATTCTCGTGCCTGGGTTTTACAGGAGCAGTCCATTGCTCCTGCCGATGCCAATCGATCAATGGTTAGTTATAATGCAATGCACAGACGAACGGTGTCTAATAGTTTTTGTGCCTGGGTTTATGACCTTTTCTGGAGGGATTGTTCATCCTATTTACCGGCTTTGGCAATCTTATTTCCGGTCTTTCAATTACAATCTTCTTCAGAGCAGGTAGTGCCTGTTCCTTAATATCCACATCATTGTCTTTCAGCACACTCATGAAATTAGCATGGTCATTTTTGGAAAGGATATTTATCGCTTTTCCTTCTGTTCCTGCTCGTGCAGTTCTTCCAATCCTGTGAATATACTGTTTACTCTCCCTGGGAATATCATAATTGTAAACATGGGAAACACCCTGTATATCAAGCCCTCTTCCGGCTACATCTGTGCATACAAGGACACATATGTTCCCGGAATGGAATTTTTCCATTATCCGAGTTCGTTCGTTCTGTGTCAAACCGCCATGAATTGCTACGGCATTGATACTTGATTTTCTCAGGTTTTTTGCGACTTTTTCAGTGTTTCTTTTTGTGTTGCAGAAAACCATCCCGAGGTTTGACTTCTCATTTTGCAGAAGGTACACGAGCAGAGATAATTTCATGTCATCTTGTACTTTATAAACGACCTGATTCAATTTTTGCGGGTCGATATAAGACTCTACTGAAACTCGAACCGGGTTTTCCATGTACTTGCGGGAAAGCCGGACAATATCTTTTGTAATGGTCGCAGAGAACAAAAGGGTCTGCCTGTTTTGAGGACATTCCTTGATAATTTTTTCTACATCCACTTTGAATCCCATATCAAACATATGGTCTGCCTCATCAAGGACAAGGGTTTTCATATTATTGAGTTTGATGGTATTTCTGCTGATATGATCGAGTAGCCTACCGGGTGTTCCCACAACAACCTCGGCATTCTTTAATTCTTTAATTTGTGGATTGATCCCTACACCGCCATAGATAGATGCGATATTTAACGGGTCGTATTTTGAGAATTTCCTGAAAGAATTTGCCACCTGCTCCGCCAGTTCTCTTGTAGGGGTCAGGATCAAAGCCTGAATTCCTTTTCCTTTTTCGGAATTTTGTAATATGCCGGAAGCAAATGCGAGTGTTTTTCCGGAACCTGTTGCGGCTCCGGCTATAACATCTTCCCCAGCAAGTATTAGGGGAATTGATTTTTCCTGTACTGCTGTAGGGCTTTCAAAGCCATGTTCATCTATTGATTTCAAAACAGCGTTATTGAGACCTAGTTTTTTAAAATTATTCATAGTTAGACTTTCCGTGATTTTTCTGAAAAAGCTACTTAATTGCTTTTTCATATTCATATTTAAGACATATTAAAAACAATTAAGAGCTATAAGCACAACTTTAGAAAAGTTAAGATTAATTTACGCTTAAAAGTTAGTAATCGCTTATAACGGTGAACTCTCCCTTTATACTTTTGCCTATTTTGATAATGTGATTACCCAGCATTCATTGTTCTTCCAAAGGTTCCGTTTGTAATAGTGTGCCGCTTCATGCAAGAGCCATTTCCGGTTTGTTTGCGCGCCACCACGTCCAATATACCGCATAACACTGCAAGGCTCACTCATCTATCATTAGATAATGAGCTGATCCCAAAACCCAAAAACTACTTTTTTGAATCTTGTTTTGAAAGGAACAATCGAACTACTGATTAGGAAAATAGTTTTGGGTACCTCCCAATATGGGAGTAAAAATGGCTTTTGGGATAGAATCGTTGATAAAAAATTACCAAATTCAACATTAAGAAATAATGATAAACAGTATTCATATGGTGATAATATGAAAGTTAAATACGCTACCATCATAGTTGAGGATATGGATGAGTCAATTAAATTTTACACAGAAGTTATGGGACTTGAAATAGATAGCCAACACAATCCCCAACCTGGAGCAACAATCACATTATTGAAAGGGGAAGGGGATGCTATGATAGAGCTCATAAAAAATACAGAGAATGAAACTGGCCTGTTTTCGGTGGGAATGGATGTTGAAGACATAAACACCACAGTGAAAGAACTCAAATCTAAAGGTGCCAGAATCACCATGGAACCCATACCAATAACAGTTGGAACCCTTGCCTTCTTAGAAGACCCAAATGGAGTCAAAATAGCGCTAATTCAACACCACTAATCTTTTTTCAATTCATTGCGGTTCTTATTTGCTTCCTGGATAAACCGAGAGTATCACCTATAAGCTTTGCATCTTCTTCTGGAGTCCAGCCTGCAGCCTGTTTGCAGGAACTTTCCTGCGCACTCAAGAAATCAGACTCTAAGCTGGAGGGCAAGCAGAAAAAAAGAAAACCTCTCAACGAGCCTTAATTTCTTATTCATCCCATAAAAAGTTTTATTCTTCGTCAGGCATCTGATATTTCCCCTTGGAAATATTTTTAAACTAACTAACGGTTATTTACTAACCAATAGTTATTTAATCACCAATGGTAATAATATAACTTAGAGTTTCATAACTGATGGAGAAAATGAAATGGAAATTGGATCAGCGAAATTAGTTTATTTCTCACCTACCGGAACAACGAAAGCGGTTGTCCAGGGCATTGCTCATGGTATTAATCCAGACACCGTGGAATTAATTGATATTACCAGACCGGATGCAAGAAAACAACCGTTGCAGATATCGGAAGATGAATTGCTTGTTATTGGAGTTCCAGTCTATATGGGAAGATTGCCGGCATTATTAAATGAATGGCTGAATACAATTCAGGCTCATAATACCCCGACGGTTTGTGTTGTGGTTTATGGCAATCGAGCATATGATGATGCACTGCTTGAACTAAAAAATATTGTAATGAAATGTGGGTGTATTCCAATTGCCTGTGCAGCATATCTCGGGGAACACTCATTCTCAAATTCCGAGACACCAATAGCACAGGGACGTCCCGATAAAGATGATTTACATCATGCAGAGGTATTCGGACAGAAAATACGTGAAAAACTACAATCCGTTTCATCAATTTCTCAGGTTTCTGATGTGAATGTGCCTGGCAATTATCCTTATGGAGGAGTTACAAAATTATGGATTGTTGATTTTATCGCGGTCAGTGACGAGTGTTCACAGTGCGGAACCTGTGCAGAGGTATGTCCTGTTGGTGCTGTTGATGCAGAAAATTCCCGTTTGATTGATATAGAAAAATGCATTACCTGCTGCGCGTGTATCAAAAGCTGCCCGCAAAATGCCCGATCAATGAAACCCGGGCTTGTGAAAGACGCATCTGTGCGCCTCCATACGCTCTATAGCCAGCGAAAGGAGCCTGAATGTTTTATCTAATGAATATATCCCAATTGGTAGAAGCACAAAACTAGAATAACTACATTCATTCCTTAAATCACATAATTAAATCATATGACGAACAGTTATAATATAAATCTATAAATATAAATACAAATCTATAAATATAAATATAAATCTATAAATTTTGATCAGGTGGCGTGGAACTATGGGAATCGCCGATAGAAGGCAACGAGAAAAGGAACAGCGAAAAACAGAGATTATCGATGCAGCCGAACGTCTCTTTTTTTCTAGAAGTTATGAAGATGTTTCTATGGAAGACATCGCTCGCGAGGTAGAACTGAATAAGGCTACCATTTATCTATATTTTAAAAATAAGGAGACACTTTTCGCAACCATTGTACTCCGCGGTATCCAGATCCTTAAAGAAAAATACATGGGATGCATGGAAAAACAGGTGCCTGGCATTGTCAAGGTATCCCTGATGGGCCAGGCCTATTACCAGTATGCACAGGAATACCCTGATTATCTTCGAATGATCCTTTTTTACGGTTCTGAGCGTTTTTCCAAAGAAAACCCGTGTACAGCAGAGATCGGAAAAGGATACGGTACCTGCCGTTTGCTCCTGCGGGATGCGATCCAGGAAGGGATCGATGACGGTACAATCCGTGCGGATCTCGATCCATTTCTTACCTCAATGTACCTTATGATCTCCTTCATGGGTATCCTGTCAATGGAAAATAAATGGAAACTGGTGATCGAGGCAGAGGGTTTCAGCTATGAGCAGTTTGCCAGTGAGTTTTTCCGGTTTATCGCTCCTGCTATCTCTTCCGGTGAGAAATCCCACAAAGTGGATGTCAAAGATTTCGCATCGTTTGGATTTTATTTAACCGAGCCCGTGGCACCTGAGACGAAAAAGAGAAACGAATCTTAAATCCTGGATTCTGCAGGTCGCCATTTCATTTTTGGTAATTTTTGTTGATGGCTATTTTAAAATGAGGAACCCTTATTGTTTGCAGTTGTGGTTTACATATGATCCAAACATAATCTCTCATACTAAACTTTGAAAAATGATTCAGTGTTTATATGTGTTGTGGGAGTTTAGCCACACGTTAACCGGTTTTAAATCTAATGTGTATTATAAGAAAAAGAAGTAGGTAAAGGTCCTCTTCGACCTTTTCCAGAACCTCTCCCAAAAACCTCTCCCAAAAACCTTAGTAGAGATCTTCACCGGAATCCTCTTTGTTTTCAATGCATTTTAAGGCTTCAAGTTTCCTTTTCGCATCTGCCATTTCGGGATAGAGACGAAGGATTTCACTGAAGGTGTTTATGGCTTCGGTATACCTTCCCAGTTTTCCAAGGATAACTCCCCTGTAATTCATAGCCTGCACATCGTGAGGTTTTATCCTGAGCAGCCTGTCAAAGGTTCTAAGGGCTTCTTCGTACTCTTCCATTTTTGCAAGAGAAATCCCTAGATATTTCAGGGACTGCTCGTGCCAGGGATTAATGGCAAGAGCTTCACCAAAGGCCCGGCAGGCAGTTTCATACAGTTTCTGTTTGAAACAGACAACCCCTACACTATAAATTACCTGAATGTTTTCAGGGTCTTTTTCCAGAGCAAGGTCAAAGGCTTTCAGGGCTTCTCTGTACATTTCAAGCTTACAGAAAGCGATTCCTTTGTAGTTCAGGACGTCGATATTTTCAGGGGAAATGTCAAGGATGCGGTCAAAATAGCCAATTGATTCCTGGGGCCGGTTAAGCTTGATAAGAGTTGTGGCTGCGTTATACAGAGCTTCCTCATTCTTCGGATTAAAAAGAGCGGCTTTTTCAAAGGCTTTCAGGGCCGCTTCCGGACTTTCGAGTTCCATAAGGCAGAGCCCGAGGTAGTTCAGGCTTTCAGGGTCTTCGGGCGAGGATTCCAGCAGAATCCCAAAGGCTTCGGCGGCAGCTTCGTACTCACCCAGGTTGAAAAATACAAGCCCGCTATAATAGAGTGCTTCCCTATGCGCCGGGTCCTGCTGCAGAATTATGTCAAAAGCTTCAAGGGCTTTTTCATACTCCTGAAGCTCCATTCTAGCAATCCCGAGCCTGTAACAGGCTTCAACAGAGTCCGGGAAATCAGGGGCAGACAGGAGCACCTTTTCGAGGTCCTGAGCTGCTTCCTCAAAGTGCTGTAGTTTGAAACTGGCCACTGATCGGCTGTAAAGAGCATTTACATTGTCAGGTTTCAGGGTTAGAGCAGAACTGAAAGCCTGATCCGCTTCCTCATACATATTCAATCTTAAAAGAGAAAGTCCAAGCTGCTCCCAGGCAGCTTCAAGGGTTGGATCGATTTCCACGGCTTTTTCAAAAGCTTCAACGGCTTGCCCATCATGATCAAGCCCCCTTAGAGCAAGCCCTGCTACATACCAGAGGTCGGCAGCATCAGGTTTTACTTCGAGGATTTTTTCAAAAATGTCAAGAGCAGCTTCATAGTCTCCCAGTTTGATCTGTGAGAGCCCCATTTTCGTCCAGGCATCTTCGGTTTCAGTGTCATTTAGTTTATCTTCTAATCTGAATTTCTCATTTAACCCGGGGCTTTCGGTCTGATTTTCTCTCTGAATTTCATCCAGATTTAATTCGTCAATTTCTTCAGGAGTTTCCGTCTGATCTTCCAGAATTGCCTGTTCGAAGGACTCCAGGGCTTCAGCATAGTACTCATGAGAAAATAGAATGAGCCCTCTTCGGTACCAGGCTTTTTCAAAGCCAGGATCAAAGGATAAAAGTTCTGAAAATATCTCAAGGGCTTCCTCAGGTCTGCCGAGCTCCTGAAACACAACTCCTTTGCCGTAAAGAGCCTCTTTTGAAGCTGATTCGCCTGCTGTAAGTTTTCTAAGCGGCAGGAGGGCTTCTTCATACCTTCCAAGCTCTATAAGGGAGAACGCAAACTTTTCAAGGAGTTCTTCAAAAGCCTCTGTGTCCTCAAACGCCTGGAATTCTCCTGCGTTTTCCTCTCCTGCGCTTTCCTCATAGTTTTCTTCTTCAAACTCTCCAGTGTCTTTAGTATTAAAGTTCTCAGTTACAAGTTCGAGAAGAGCATAAACTGTAGAAACCACTTCTTCTGTTTTTCCAAGTTCGAAAAGGGCCAGGGCTTTTCTGTACAGAATTTCGAGATCCTGTGCCCCGGAATTAAGGATAGCATTAAAGACTTCCACGGCTTTTTCATACTCTCTGTTTTCGAAGTAGGCGATCCCTGCATAATAAGAAATTTCGGGTTGCTGGCAGCCGAGGTCAAGAGCGTTTTCAAAGGAGCTGACAGCTTCTTCAAAGTTTCCCAGCCTGAAAAAGGCAATACCCCTGTAGTAATGAAGATCTTCCTTTTTCTGGCAATATTCCAGCGCCGTTTTAAACGCTTCAACGGCCTCCGGATATTCCTCAAGCTCGAAGTGAGTGTAGGCTTTTTGCTCAAGGGCATAAGTACAGTCAGGCTTCAATTTAAGGACAGAGTCAAACATAGTCGAAGCCTTCTTTACTTCTCCAAGGGCTTTTAAAGCAACTCCTTTTCTGAAAAGGACCGTTTTTCGCTCCGGATTAATCTCCAGAACCTGATCAAAGAGTCCAATGGCTTCTTCATAAAACCCCTGCTTGAAACAGGCCGTGCTCAGGTGTGCAAGAGCTTCAGTATTGAACGGATTTCTTTTGAAGACTTCCCGGAAACCTGAAGCTGATTCTTCATATCTCCCCGACCGCAGTAAAGCGAGGCTTCTCATGTAAAGGGTCTCAAGGTTTTCAGGATCTATTTTCAGGGAAGCTTCAAAAACCCTTACAGCTTCCTCAAAGTCTCCAAGCTCGAAACAGGAAAGCCCCAACTGGTAAAAGGTATCCTGATAAGCAGGGTCAAGCTCAAGGACTTTTTCAAAGTCTTTTGCCGCTTCCTCATGCTGCTTCAGTTTTGAATGGGATATTCCTTTCAAATACCAGGCCTCTACAAACATGGGGTTATTTTTGGTAAGCCTTGAAAAAACCTCAAGCGCTTTTTCGTAAGCTTCCAGCTTGATAAGCGCAAGCCCTTTCCAGTAGAACGAAGAGTACTTTTCTTCAGAATTATTTTGTTTAGAGCTATTTTGTTCAGAGATACTTTGTTTATTGAAATCTTGTTTAGAGTTATTTTGTTCAGAGATACTTTGTTCAATGAAGTTTTGTTTCGGATTATTTTGTTCAGAGTTATTTCGTTCAGATGAGTTTTTTTCAGGGCAGTATACAAAAGAGCCTTTATCTGAGTCCTCACTTATTTCTTCAAATAGAGAAAGGGCTTTAGTGTACTCCCCGGATTCGAAACTGGCTAATCCTAACTCAAATTTTACTTCTTTGTTGCCAGGGTCAAGTTCCAGTATTCTGGAAAGGGTTTTAACTCCGGATTCGTACTTCCTTAACTGCAGGAAACAAATAGCTTTTTTGTGGAGTGCAGAAAGGTTCTCCGGATTTCTTTCAAGTACAGCTTCAAGAGCCTCCAGAGCAGCTTTGTATTGTTCGGTTTCAAATAGACAGAGGGCTCTATACTCAAGGGCTTCTTTCATTTCAGGATTAAGGCGAATTGCAGACTCAAAGGCACATGCTGCTTCCTCTAACATGTTTATCCTATACAGGCTAAGGCCTCTGTAGTACCAGAGAATATCAGAATCCGGCTTTTCTTCGAGAGCGCTCTCAAAGGTTTCCAGGGCAGGGATGTACCTTTCAAGCTGCATTTGCGCAAGTCCTTTGTAAGTGCGGGCGTTCTCGTAATCCGGATTCTCGTCCTTGTAATCCGGATTCTTGTCTTTGTAATCAGAACTCTTGTCTTTGTAATCCGGATTCTTGTCTTTGTAATCAGAACTCTTGTCTTTGTAATCAGAACTCTTGTCTTTGTAATCAGGACTCTTTATCTCGTCACATGCCGGTTTATCTATATCATTACTATCGAGATTTTTTAGCTCCTCATAATCAGAGTTATCTATCTCTTTATAACTTAGATTTTTTACAATTACTTCATCAAAAGCTCTTATAGCCTCTTCAAAGCGTTCAAGTTTTAGCAGGGCAATTCCTTTTCTATACCAGGCTTCCCTTGAGTCCGGATTTTCACTGAGCATCTGATCAAAAGCCTGAAGCGCAGTCTCATAATTTCCGATTTCCATTGCAAATTTTCCTTTCCTGCACTGGATTTCCGGGTCTTTGGGATCTCTAGCAGCGAGTTTTTCAAAGGTTTCCAGGGCTTCTTCCTGCTTTCCGAGCTTCGCCTGGGCAGTCGCAAGGCTGTATAAAAGTTCGGGATAATCGGGATTAAGGGACAGGATTTTTTCAAAGCATTCCAGAGCAGTTTCCGTGTTTCCGAGTTTTAGCAGGGCCGTTCCCCTATTGTAAATTGAATCCAGGTCTTCTGGACTTGTTTTAAGAACTTCGGCAAATGCTTCGCTAGCTTTTTCATATTCATCGGCAGCCAGCAAAATCAGGCCTCGATTTCTCCAGGCATCTTCAAAATCAGGCCTGAGACTCACGGATTTTTCAAAAGCTTCAAGAGCTTCTTCTGTTCTTCCAAGCTTTCCGAGCACTATTCCTTTATTATTCCAGCCTTTCTCAAGATACGGGTTTAACCGCAGGCCCTCTTCAAAGGCTTGAAGGGCTTCTTCATAGCGGTCCATGGAATAAAGAGCAAAACCTTTATTCATCCAGCATGCGTCGTTATCGGGTTTGAGTTCCGCAACTTTCTCAAGAGCTTTCAGGGCAGGCTCGAATTTTCCGTTGTCAAGGAGAATTAATCCTTGCTGCAGCCAGAGCCCATAGTTTTCGGGTTCTTTTTCAAGGCTCTGTGCAAGAGAGTCAAGAGCCTCTTCGATACGGCCTAACTTGATCAGTATAGTGCCCCTGAGCTTTTGGGCCTTAATAAATTCTTGATTTTGTTTAAGCATGGAATCGAAGGCTTTGAGAGCTTCTTCATACTTTCCTTCTCTGGCGAGCAAACGTCCCTGCTGGTACAGGGCATCACCATATGCAGGGTCCAGTTCGGCAGTTCTGGAAAAAGATTTTGCAGCCTCTCCAAAGCGCTGCAGTTTCACGAGAGCAAGAGCCCTGTTGTACCAGATTTCTTTAGTTTCCGGATAAATTTCAAGCACAGAGTCAAAAGCCTCAAGGGCTTCTTCATAGACCTCAAGCTTCATCAGGGCAAGGCATTTGTAATTCCAGGCTTCGAAATAAGTAGGGTCCAGCCTGATGGCTTCTTCAAAAGCTTTTATGGCATCATTGAGCCTTAGCAACTGGATCAGAGCAATACCTTTCTTGAGCCAGATTTCTTTATTTCCCGGGTTTATGTTTAAAATTTTAGAAAAAGTTTTCTCGGCATCCTCATAGCTGGAAAGTTCGTTTAAAAGTATGCCCTTCTGATAGAGGGCCGTCTCGCTGACAGGAAATTTCCTTAAAAATGCGTCAACACATTCCAGAGCTTCTTTGTTCTTCCCCAGCTTTATCAACGAAAAATATTTTTGTTTCCAGGAATCTTTATGCCTGGGGTTTTCTCGAATTAGGGAATCAAAGCATTCCAGCGCTTTTTCGTACTTCTCAAGTTGTACAAGAACCAGGCCTTTTGAGTAGCAAGCGTCTGCGTTTTTTGGGTTGATCTTAAGTGCGTGCTCAAAGCACTCCAGAGCTTCTTCGTAGTTTCCGGCTTTTCCAGTTACGGTGCCCTGGGCATACCAGGCGCTTTCGCATTCCGGCTCAAGCTCAAGTGCTTTCTCAAAACAAAGAATTGAAGCCTCATTTTTTTCCATTTCGGCAAACGCCAGTCCTTTATGATACCAGATTTTTGGATTTTCCGGATTTATTTCAAGTGCGTTGTCATAGGTTTCGAGAGCTGCTTCAAACTTTCCAAGGGTGGCCAGTGCGATTCCTTTTTTGTATAGGGCATCGAAATTTTCGGGCTCGAAGTGCAGTACCTGGTCAAAGGAGTCGAGGGCTTCTTCTGGTTTTTTGATTTTCAGTAGTGCGAGTCCTCTGTTAAATAGAGCTCCTGTGTGACCTGGATCTTTGTCTACAATCTTGTTGAAAACATTAATCGATTTTTCGTATTTTTTCTGTTTAATCAGGCCAAGTCCTCTTTGAAAAGCTTCATCGTGATTGATAACCAACTCCTCCGATCCTTTTTTCTAATTCTGTCCCTACACTTCCTACTTTTATTCCTGCACTCTTCGAATTCTGTTCCTGCACTCTTCGAATTCTGTTCCTGCACTTTTCTGATTCTGTTCCTGGAAGCTCAAATCTCTGAAACTTGAATACTAGTCTTTTTTATCAGACCTTTATAATATTTTGCTCTGTTTTCTCCGACTTATCAGTTTTTGCGAGCTTTTGCCTCTCACTTGCCAATTTAAAACCTTTTTCAAAATGTTACCGATTTACCAGTGTTAACCGTTAAATTTAGGAGAAGCGAATGGTTAATCCCCGCAACTTTAGTTGTGGGATACAGCCTTCATCTGTACCAACTTTCGCGATCTTACAAGCTATTTGTTCTTACACGTTCTATACTTATTTGTTAAGTTTTATCTTGGAAGCTGCAAATGCTACAAGAACCGCTTGTAGCGTCGGTTGAAATTCCATAGATGCCTGCGACTGAAGTCGCTGGAGCTGTCACCACTATATCCAGCCCGAAGTCTGTTGTCATTAAATTTTCGTTTAGAATTTAATTTCCTAACATTGTATATAAACGATCCTCAATAATTGAGCGTGGGAGACTAATTTTCAGCCTATTTTTGAAGTGTCTTTTTAAATATATCCTTCTGGATTTTGCAGGCAACCGTATTATAAATATACTGTTAATAAACATACTTATAATGTCTAAAATAATACATAAAGTTAATTTGCCTAAAATTTAAATTAAACTTCAAAGACTCCTGGAAATGCTTCCTGAAGATTTCTGCATGTTTCTTTATTGAAACAAACAAGAAAAACCTTTTCAGGCAATCCATTTCCCTGAAGGAATTTAGCTATTTCGGAAACTGCAATTCCTGCAGCCCTCTCTGAAGGAAAGTTATATGCTCCTGTACTTATAGCTGGAAAGGCAATGGTTTTTATAGTATACTCTCTTGCAAGTTCAAGGCTTTTTCTGTAGCAGGAAGCCAGCAAGCTATCCTCTCCTTTCTGTCCCCCCTGCCATACCGGCCCAACAGTGTGTATTATCCATTTTGCAGGCAGAAAATATCCCTTTGTAATTTTTGCTTCTCCTGTAGCACAACCTTTTAATCCCTTACATTCTTCCAGCAGTCCTGGCCCTGCAGCTCTATGGATAGCGCCATCGACTCCTCCGCCCCCAAGAAGAGTTGAATTTGCGGCATTTACGACTGCATCTACTTCCAATTTTACGATATCTCCCTGAATTACTGTTATCCTGTCTGAAATGCGTACCATAATCTGCCCTTCTGCTTCTGTTTATCTATTGTTCGATGTTCTCCTCTAGCGCCAAGTCGATCATCAAGGATTCAATGGTTCTGAATTATTGCAATTGATTTTATAGGCTATTTGTCATTCCCTATGGATAAGCTGATTTTCAATTCGAAACCATTGGTTTTCATGAGAATATTATGAGGATATCCACAAAAACAACGAAGAGCCATTTTAACATTTTGCGGTTGACCCGACACTGGATTATTTGTATTGTCTACATTTTTATGTTTCAACTATCTTTGGGCAATTTCTGGCTTTACTTTAAGAGCGTCGTAAAAGTCAAGAACTATCTAATTTATATTATTAAGTCATACAATTTATTTCTTTTTTCTGTCACAAATCAAATAATTTAGGCTCTTCGCGATTCCGTATGGATAAGATGCTTTTCAACTCAAGACAGCATTGGTTTTTATGAAGACATTACGAGGATATCCACACAAAACAACGAAGAGCCATAATAACAGGCTGTCTCAAAACTCAAATCATTTCTACAATTGGGTAATTTATATTGTTGACTTTAAATGTAAGTCGGAAATTATTTTGGAATTCATGTACATACTTGCTTTAAAATCTAATTTTTTAACCTTTTTGTAGAATCAAATGTTATTTTGAGACCGCCTGATATAGAAATAGTCCTGAAATAAATAGTCCTGAAATAAATAGTCCTGAAATAAATAGTCCTGAAATAAATAGTCCTGAAATAAATAGTCCTGAAATAAATAGTCCTGAAATAATCAGGAAAAAGGTACAGACGTTGCCCTATTAAACCAGGGTCATTGAGTACCATGGCAGGGATGCAGATGAAGTGATGAACCTTGTGATCTCGTTCTTGGAAGTTTCTCATCGATCAATTTGTCAACTTCAAGCTCCTGGAAAACTCCGGCAATGAGACCAGGGTGATCTCAAAAGCTTGTACGTTTTATTGAGGATTCAACTCTTCTATTATTGTTTTTCTATTATTGTTTTTCTATTATTGTTTTTCTATTATTGTTTTTCTATTATTGTTTTTCTATTATTGTTTTTATCTGCCATGGAAGGTCAAGAAAACAGATATGAAAATTAATTCATTGGTCATCGGTTAAGGAAAAACCGTTATCAATTGCATTGATTTCCACAAAGTTTGTTAAACCATTCAGTGATATTAAGCTGGAGTTTGATATCAATTTCAGTTTAAACGCTCAAAA
>Ga0160425_1002584_pt1 | contig 14438 bp, 11 predicted proteins | sample BioMet8_FD_108193 | JGI IMG/M metagenome (GOLD analysis project Ga0160425, IMG submission 108193) | Microbial communities from bioreactor (seeded with sewage sludge) at Lawrence Berkeley National Lab, California, USA - Biofuel... | ecosystem: Engineered > Bioreactor > Anaerobic > Unclassified ...
CAAAGCATCAAATGGCTGGTCCGAACACGACTAGCCAAAGCTTTGCAACTTTGTCCAATTTGGACATGCAACAATGTCCAAAAATGTTTTGCAACTTTGTCCAAAAAGTACTTGCAAAAAACAGTTGAATTGAAAGCCGCCATGACCACCGAGAATGAGAGCTCGCTCAATGTTGACCATTTTCTTGCCCTTGTACGGAAGTACACGGATATTCAAGCGCTCACGGCGGAGATGATCCGCGAGTTCGTGGAAAGAATCTATGTGTACAAGGCAGAGCGCGTGGATGGCAGACGGGTACAGCGCATCAAAATCGTATGGAACTGCATTGGTGAATTCATACCGCCAACTACTGCAGAGCAAGAAAAATCGGCATAGCCTGTACATACACCAAGCTATGCCAATATTTTCCGGGATAATAAATCCCTAAGACGCACCCTCAAATGAGGCAGCTCTCTTTCTATTTGTCTGAATCTGAAAATATCAGAAGATTGAGAATGTAAGGAACAGTGTTGCCATAAGAGATGCAACAAGAGAAACCACCGTAATCTGCGTATTCAAAGACGGACCTGCAGTATCCTTAAACGGATCTCCTACCGTGTCTCCTACTACCGCAGCCTTGTGCGCATCAGAACCTTTTCCGCCCTCAGCACCGGCTTCAATGTATTTTTTCGAGTTATCCCAAAGTCCGCCGGCATTCGACATAAACAGGGCAAGCAAAAGCCCGGTAACGATGTTGCCCAAAAGGAAGCCACCGATTGCACTTACCCCGCCTATAAACCCGACTGCAAGCGTTGAAAGGATTGCCATAAGACCTGCAGGAATCAGTTCCTTCAATGCACCGACCGTTGCAATATGGATACATTTATCATATTCCGGCTGAACACCCTCTACGCCTTCCTTCAGACCTTTAATCTCCCTGAACTGGCGGCGGATTTCAGCTACCATACGCTGTGCATTCTTATCTACACCCAACATCAGCATGGCAGAGAACACTGCCGGAATGGCGGCACCGACCAGTACCCCGAAGAAAACAGTCGGATCCATAATATCGAAACCTGTCAAAAGTGCTTTCCCATGTTCTACAGCAGCTGAATTGACCTCGCTCATATAGGCACCCAACAGGCTGATGACCGTAAGACCGGCTGCGCCGATAGCAAACCCTTTCGTTACTGCCTTGACGGTATTTCCGGCGGAATCCAGTTCATCCGTTGTTTCGAGTGCAGCATCACCCAGGCCGCCCATCTCCACCAGACCGCGTGCATTGTCTACAATCGGTCCGTAAGCGTCGTTACTGATGATCATACCTACGATGGAAAGCATGCCCACTGCTGCCATGGCAATTCCAAACATCGCATAGCCGTCTCCCATCGGTGCACAAATCTTATAGGCTACAAGAGCCGAAACCGCAATACCGACCATAGCGGGAAGAGATGAAATAAACCCGTACGAAACACCGGACAGAATTGTAAATGCCGGTCCTGAGCGGGAAGCCTTGGCAACATTCCGAACGATCATGTGACGGTCATCTGTAAAATAGTCCGTAACAATACCGATCAGAACACCAACCAGAAGTCCCATTGCCGCCGCACCCCAGATACGCCATGAAAAACCGCGGAAAGCAAATGTTCCCAGTGCAGTCAAAACAAGGAAAATACCGGTTGTAAAATAAGTAGATGAGTTCAGCGCGCTGGTCGGATTTCCTTTTTTCCCGATCCTTGCAGCTGCAATTCCTATGATGGATGCCAAAAGTCCGACAGCCGCATAGAAGAAAACCATGATGGTATTGATCTTACCGCCTGCTGCCTGATCAAGGGATGCTGCCATAACCAGTGCAGCTGCCATGGATGCTACATTGGAATCAAACAGATCTGCACCCATACCTGCAACATCGCCGACATTATCACCGACATTATCCGCAATAACAGCCGGATTCCTCGGATCATCTTCCGGGATCCCCAACTCGACTTTGCCTGTCAGGTCGGCACTGATATCCGCTGTTTTTGTGAAAATACCGCCGCCTGCCTTTGCAAACAAGGCAAGGGAGCTTGCACCGAAGGAAAATCCCAACAATGCTGTTGTATTTCCGGTAAGTAAAAGTACGCCTGCAACACCGAAAAGCGATGTGGCAACCACTGCAAGACCCATAACTGCGCCGCCCCGGAATCCGATCAAAAATGCCGAGGTAAGGCTGGTTCTGGAGCCTTCCGCCGTTCTCGTATTGGCAATGGTCGAAACAAGAATACCTATTTTTCCCGCAAGAGCGGATAATATGGTACCCGAAAGGTATGCCACCATCATAATAATGTTTTCACTGATATGTCCCTTCCAGATCGGAACCGGAAGCAAAATCAAAATCACGGCCGCTGTAACCGCGGCAAATTTTGCCAGGACCGAATATTCCTTGGTCATGAAAGTATTTGCACCCGCCTGGACCAATTTTGCAATTCCTTCTACCCGTTCCGTGCATTCAGGTTGTTTCTTGACCCAAAGATACAGATACACAGCAAATAGCACAGCTAAAACTACAGCAAAAAACGAAATAATATAAATAACTGTCATATTTATTTCCATATTGCTTCCCCCTTCTATATTTAAAACTTTTCTATCTTGATACACTGTTCAATATTTAAAATTTTTATATCTTGATACTCTGTTCAATATTTAAAACTTTTATATCTTGATACTCTGTTCGCTTATATTTCACTATCCTACTTACCATCTTTCGCGCTTATTTGTCAGGCATCCAAAAAAAATTTTTGATTTTGGAAAAATGCAGGCAAAATCAAGCGCTTTTGATATATCATAGCACTAAATATTGGGTTTGTCATCTAAGCATATCCCAATATTTTTGTCCGCGTATTTTTCCGATATTCTTATTCCTATACCCTCATATAGTCGGTACTCTACAGTACCCAACCTATGGATGACTGCGTGTATCCATTTTCTTCTACCCTGAAGTATTTTAATTCAATCCCCCGGATGAGGTGCAACCCAGAAGATATTATACCGCACGGTATTAGCTAAAATGTGGTTCATCCCCACATTATTCCCTCCGTGTGCAAAAAGTTGAAAAAGTGCGATCGCACCTTTCACACTCGGATTATCTCAAAACCTTACTTTTGGGGATAGGACACCTGTGATTTACCACTTACGGACGCGACGCGGTCATTGAGATTGCAACGGTTATGGGAATCCTATTTCAATCCACGCGTCCACATGGGACGCGACCCGTTTAAAGCTGATCCGCAGCCTGTTTATTGCATAGTAGTATTACCCAAAGGGGATGCGGTTCATCCCCACATGCGTGGGGTCGATGATTTTTCCTCATCCAGATAATCAATGGGTTCATCCCCACATGCGTGGGGTCGATGCGCTACTGTGATCCCGCCAATACGATCCTCACCGGTTCATCCCCACATGCGTGGGGTCGATGAAAAACACTTGAGGGAAGAATCCGGAAGGCTCCGGTTCATCCCCACATGCGTGGGGTCGATGCGTTTTTAAAATTGCCTTTGATAATATATAATTCGGTTCATCCCCACATGCGTGGGGTCGATGGCTCGTGTTCCCGTACCAGCTATCTATATATTCGGTTCATCCCCACATGCGTGGGGTCGATGACGAATACGAAGTGCCTGCTGAGGGAAGGGTGCGGTTCATCCCCACATGCGTGGGGTCGATGAGCTGGCAGGCTGGATCCGACCTGATTGAGATCGGTTCATCCCCACATGCGTGGGGTCGATGAGCTGGCAGGCTGGATCCGACCTGATTGAGATCGGTTCATCCCCACATGCGTGGGGTCGATGCCCGCTGCTTTTGCCCGTTTATGTATGCTGTCGGTTCATCCCCACATGCGTGGGGTCGATCTTTCCGCTGGCGTTTGCAATCCCGGACACGACGGTTCATCCCCACATGCGTGGGGTCGATAAAAAGCAACGAAGGGATAAGAAAGAGGGATGCACGGTTCATCCCCACATGCGTGGGGTCGATGTGGATGCTGGGGCCGCGCGTCCATCAACTTCGGTTCATCCCCACATGCGTGGGGTCGATTAACTGGTGCTTGTTTCGATCGCAGGTCGTCGCGGTTCATCCCCACATGCGTGGGGTCGATACTCTAAAGGACATCATACATTGTAAGAAAGGACGGTTCATCCCCACATGCGTGGGGTCGATTCTCTTTTGCATCTTTCAACCATTTCTTCGGCCGGTTCATCCCCACATGCGTGGGGTCGATATAATCGTTTGGCCTGAACATCAATGCCGAATACGGTTCATCCCCACATGCGTGGGGTCGATGAACCTGATCCACGCCCCAGCGTCGGTGTTGAACGGTTCATCCCCACATGCGTGGGGTCGATATAACTCTGCTCTAAGGTATACCTGATTATGTCCGGTTCATCCCCACATGCGTGGGGTCGATAATTTTTAAGGATAGCAAAAGCCCCGTTAATCCGGTTCATCCCCACATGCGTGGGGTCGATGATCTATTAGCTATAAAATATTTTTTATTCAACGGTTCATCCCCACATGCGTGGGGTCGATTTCCCCGACAAGCCGAATTTCTCAAGCTGAACAACGGTTCATCCCCACATGCGTGGGGTCGATTCCTGTTTACAATTCAAGCAAGGACACCCGTGACTGGTTCATCCCCACATGCGTGGGGTCGATACGCTGCGCAGGCCAGTACGGAGCTCTCTCAGGCGGTTCATCCCCACATGCGTGGGGTCGATTCCCTCTGTATCGATAAACAGGGGATCCGGAAACGGTTCATCCCCACATGCGTGGGGTCGATGCTTGCAATAGACCTTCCGTCTTTTATGAACTCGGTTCATCCCCACATGCGTGGGGTCGATCGTTTCTTCCGTCCATTTAATCATTTTCTCCTCGGTTCATCCCCACATGCGTGGGGTCGATTGCTGCCTATGATCCGATGTGCTGTCTGGGCTCGGTTCATCCCCACATGCGTGGGGTCGATGTTGTGTCTAATTTCAGCACAAGATCAATGATCGGTTCATCCCCACATGCGTGGGGTCGATATGCAGGTGGGTTGGTTGATAGTTGCGGCACGCCGGTTCATCCCCACATGCGTGGGGTCGATGATTGTCGAATTCGTTTGTAAAATCCAGCACCGGTTCATCCCCACATGCGTGGGGTCGATGCAATTTTTAAGGATAGCAAAAGCCCCGTTAATCCGGTTCATCCCCACATGCGTGGGGTCGATGATGAATGAGCAAAAGCTTTATTCCGGATACACGGTTCATCCCCACATGCGTGGGGTCGATTATTCCATTTTCCTTTATGATATACCCTAGATTCGGTTCATCCCCACATGCGTGGGGTCGATACTACTGATTGTGTGGGGGTCTGGCGGCCTATCCGGTTCATCCCCACATGCGTGGGGTCGATGGCATCATTCTCTACCATCCATTTCATGTATGGCGGTTCATCCCCACATGCGTGGGGTCGATGAGAAGCAGCGGCCTTAACATCTGAAGATGTGGATCGGTTCATCCCCACATGCGTGGGGTCGATTGGAAGACAACCACCTTCTCGGTCATTTATGTCGGTTCATCCCCACATGCGTGGGGTCGATATAGCTGTAAGCACGTCTTCATCCTGATAAATCGGTTCATCCCCACATGCGTGGGGTCGATGAAGTCCTTTTACTAATATCTGCATCTAAATTGCGGTTCATCCCCACATGCGTGGGGTCGATGAATGATATTCTATCAGCCAGTGCGTCAACAGCGGTTCATCCCCACATGCGTGGGGTCGATGTAAGAGTGATGTTCGGATTGTAATTGGTTGTCCCGGTTCATCCCCACATGCGTGGGGTCGATGGTAAAAAAATTTCTCATGCAAACACAGCTCCCGGTTCATCCCCACATGCGTGGGGTCGATGAGGAGCAACTTTGTTCGGGTTATATTCATTTGCGGTTCATCCCCACATGCGTGGGGTCGATACATTCTCTTCCAACTCGGGATGTCAGAAGTGCGGTTCATCCCCACATGCGTGGGGTCGATGCAGAAGCAATGATGGAGTCTGCGAAGGCAAAGCGGTTCATCCCCACATGCGTGGGGTCGATATCGCGCCTGAACTCCTGAGGCTGATCAGGATAAGCGGTTCATCCCCACATGCGTGGGGTCGATATCTATCGGGACTCTGCGGATGTTATACGCAGGGCGGTTCATCCCCACATGCGTGGGGTCGATTCCACCAAATAACATTGTGATGTTTATCTACGATCGGTTCATCCCCACATGCGTGGGGTCGATTATCGTTGTTGCGATATCAACATCTTGGCTGTCCGGTTCATCCCCACATGCGTGGGGTCGATATTGTTCCTCTCCATTGCCTTTTTGATTTCCTCGGTTCATCCCCACATGCGTGGGGTCGATGACTGCTCATATATTCTCCTTCCAGGTTTTAAAAACGGTTCATCCCCACATGCGTGGGGTCGATGAAAGCATATAAGACTGATCTATTTCATTAAGACGGTTCATCCCCACATGCGTGGGGTCGATGATATTTTTTTTGCGAATGCTAAGCAGCAGATCAGCGGTTCATCCCCACATGCGTGGGGTCGATTCATATTTCCATACCAATTGGCTACAAATTCCTCGGTTCATCCCCACATGCGTGGGGTCGATCAAATTCGGAGTACCACGTATCACCCCGAAGCACGGTTCATCCCCACATGCGTGGGGTCGATCTCCGTCTATCCTGACGTTTTCTCGCCCTACTGCGGTTCATCCCCACATGCGTGGGGTCGATATCAGAGTCAATTCAGCTGTTTTACTCGATTACGGTTCATCCCCACATGCGTGGGGTCGATACTCATGGAGCACAGAATATTGTCGCTGGAGTCCGGTTCATCCCCACATGCGTGGGGTCGATGTTCGAGCAGCACATCATATTCGGTTTTAATTACCGGTTCATCCCCACATGCGTGGGGTCGATATATCCTAACCGATGCATCTCCGGTCCGCACGCCGGTTCATCCCCACATGCGTGGGGTCGATGTTTTGGCATTGCTATCACCTCTGTTATGTTTGTCGGTTCATCCCCACATGCGTGGGGTCGATTTTTGTCACATGGAAATAAATCTCGCGGGTGATCGGTTCATCCCCACATGCGTGGGGTCGATCCTTTCTGCCGTGTATGGCTGCTGCCCTGTGGCGGTTCATCCCCACATGCGTGGGGTCGATTAACTGGTGCTTGTTTCGATCGCAGGTCGTCGCGGTTCATCCCCACATGCGTGGGGTCGATTTCAACAGCATTTCCATCAAGGAAGTATATGATCGGTTCATCCCCACATGCGTGGGGTCGATGTTTCCGGCATTGTAACCGGCACCACCGCATATTCGGTTCATCCCCACATGCGTGGGGTCGATGTTTTAATGGGATCGGGATAATGGCCCGGTCCGGTTCATCCCCACATGCGTGGGGTCGATGATATGCGCTGAACTGCCCTATTGCTTCTACTGCGGTTCATCCCCACATGCGTGGGGTCGATGATCATCGGAAGAAAGAGGAGGGATGACCTTCTCGGTTCATCCCCACATGCGTGGGGTCGATCTGGTAATCTCATCTATATCCATTCCTAAATGCGGTTCATCCCCACATGCGTGGGGTCGATTTTCCCGGTTCCGGAGATTCCGGATAAACGATACGGTTCATCCCCACATGCGTGGGGTCGATTCAATCAGAGTAAATTTGTAGGTATCATCTTTGCGGTTCATCCCCACATGCGTGGGGTCGATCAAATTAATATAAACCTGATTCCTGGAGGAGTTCGGTTCATCCCCACATGCGTGGGGTCGATGGCTACAGCATCTCTGTTGAGTGTAATATTTACGGTTCATCCCCACATGCGTGGGGTCGATCTATGGAGTCCAGTTTTGACTCTATCCGTGCATCGGTTCATCCCCACATGCGTGGGGTCGATGAAGATTCTGTCGTAAAGCTGCTCATTCACGTCGGTTCATCCCCACATGCGTGGGGTCGATCGCAAGTGTCTGAATTCAGAAGTGTTCGACAGCCGGTTCATCCCCACATGCGTGGGGTCGATTTTCCCGGTTCCGGAGATTCCGGATAAACGATACGGTTCATCCCCACATGCGTGGGGTCGATTATTCCCTATCGTATCCCGAAACAGGTCCCTGACGGTTCATCCCCACATGCGTGGGGTCGATGGGGATTTTTTTCTCTGCTGGTTTCGCTGTTTTTCGGTTCATCCCCACATGCGTGGGGTCGATTTCCGGCATCGTAACCGGTACAACAGCATATAGCGGTTCATCCCCACATGCGTGGGGTCGATAACAGGTAGAGGAGATCTGAGGAGTATATGAGCCGGTTCATCCCCACATGCGTGGGGTCGATTCTATCGGGACTCTGCGGATGTTATACGCAGGGGGTTCATCCCCACATGCGTGGGGTCGATGTGGCAGCGTTTATCCCATGCGCGGACGCATACACGGTTCATCCCCACATGCGTGGGGTCGATGGGTAAAAACAGCAGCCTTACTGTTGTGGATCCGGTTCATCCCCACATGCGTGGGGTCGATGACAGATGCAGGTGTCACATTCAAGGGTTGAATGCGGTTCATCCCCACATGCGTGGGGTCGATGTAATTGAGGGGGGAGGAAGGAAGATGGAGATCGGTTCATCCCCACATGCGTGGGGTCGATATCATCAATCGCCTTTTCAGCCGTTTCATCATCGGTTCATCCCCACATGCGTGGGGTCGATCATATCAATGACATTTGGGTTGGATTCAATTCACGGTTCATCCCCACATGCGTGGGGTCGATGCATCTAGGGCAAGTATAAGCGGCTGCTGTGGCTGGTTCATCCCCACATGCGTGGGGTCGATGCATATTGGTTCAGATCTGTCCGAGCTATTATACGGTTCATCCCCACATGCGTGGGGTCGATTTCTTTTGTTACTGATTTTGGTCGGTTTACTCCGGTTCATCCCCACATGCGTGGGGTCGATGGGCAAAGCTGGGGTAACTCATTATCAATATGAGCGGTTCATCCCCACATGCGTGGGGTCGATGGAAGACATGGCCGACACGGATGAGATTTTTGATCGGTTCATCCCCACATGCGTGGGGTCGATGATGCAGTCAGGTAATAATCATGCGTTGCGCCGTCGGTTCATCCCCACATGCGTGGGGTCGATTATACCCGTATGGGGGACGTCCGCAAAACTTACCCGGTTCATCCCCACATGCGTGGGGTCGATGATTATAAAATATTTCTGCAGGTCTTCATCTGCGGTTCATCCCCACATGCGTGGGGTCGATGTAAACTCCAACAGTCCAGATACTGATAACATAAAGGTTCATCCCCACATGCGTGGGGTCGATCCAACCTGGCTCCGAATTCCCTTAATGAGATTGCGGTTCATCCCCACATGCGTGGGGTCGATGATCACAGCAGACCTATACACCCGCTTTATAGCCGGTTCATCCCCACATGCGTGGGGTCGATTTGGCATTGCTATCACCTCTGTTATTATGTTTGCCGGTTCATCCCCACATGCGTGGGGTCGATGGATATGACAGCGACAGACTAACCGCCCACAGCGGTTCATCCCCACATGCGTGGGGTCGATTATTGTCAAGTACTATTGTCATATTAAAATACACGGTTCATCCCCACATGCGTGGGGTCGATGATCTGATCGAACACTTGGAAGCAGTTCCACAACGGTTCATCCCCACATGCGTGGGGTCGATGTGAAGTGACGCAGGTAACCGCACCTGCACCTGCGGTTCATCCCCACATGCGTGGGGTCGATTTGTGGCCTTGGAACCTCAATTACGGTTTGGAATCGGTTCATCCCCACATGCGTGGGGTCGATTGTTCCAGCTTTTTTGCCAAAAGCGTAGAATAGCTCGGTTCATCCCCACATGCGTGGGGTCGATTCTCTTTGCTACATTTCTGGCAATTCCTACACAACGGTTCATCCCCACATGCGTGGGGTCGATGCAATTACTGTAGGTATGATCCGGATAATTCACGGTTCATCCCCACATGCGTGGGGTCGATGGCTTTTTCATTTTCAAGTAAATATTTTAAAATTTCGGTTCATCCCCACATGCGTGGGGTCGATGCTTGATGCCGTTACATCTGATCCAAGATATAAGCGGTTCATCCCCACATGCGTGGGGTCGATATTCACTATAACCGACTTGGTGCCTGTATAAGAACGGTTCATCCCCACATGCGTGGGGTCGATCCACCCGGAATACCCCTACACCCCTGTAACATGACGGTTCATCCCCACATGCGTGGGGTCGATTGAAGGAACCCAATAAATCCGATGTTATGGAGCCGGTTCATCCCCACATGCGTGGGGTCGATCATCATTGGCCAAAAAATCCTCATTTTGTCTCCGGTTCATCCCCACATGCGTGGGGTCGATGATTTTTTCTCTGCCTTTTTATAAGCGGCGGCTCGGTTCATCCCCACATGCGTGGGGTCGATATCCCGGACTCTGTATCTGTTTTCGGAGGACTCGGTTCATCCCCACATGCGTGGGGTCGATTTTCTAAATATGCGTAATCTCCGGAATCTAATCGGTTCATCCCCACATGCGTGGGGTCGATGCGCTTTTCTATCAGTTCCCGTAGTACAGACGACCGGTTCATCCCCACATGCGTGGGGTCGATGAATCCCCCCTTATTTGACGGGACCCATTTTTCGGTTCATCCCCACATGCGTGGGGTCGATACCTCCTTTCCTGGACGGGGATGGTATTCAGGCGGTTCATCCCCACATGCGTGGGGTCGATTTATACTGGGCTTCGGATGAAGCGCAAGAGCTACGGTTCATCCCCACATGCGTGGGGTCGATTATCGTATGGCTCCTCATTTTCTTTTTGCATAGCGGTTCATCCCCACATGCGTGGGGTCGATAAATATTATTCCATGGGATTTTGTTCCGGATGCGGTTCATCCCCACATGCGTGGGGTCGATGATTGCAATTGTTCCATCTCGTTTCTGATATAGCGGTTCATCCCCACATGCGTGGGGTCGATGACTAACAAAGGTATTTCCCGTTGTTGTATTTGCGGTTCATCCCCACATGCGTGGGGTCGATCAGAGCCGAGGATACGAGGAGCAAGCCCGTAAGCGGTTCATCCCCACATGCGTGGGGTCGATGGGATGCTCTCTCCGACACTGAACACCAAGCAAAACGGTTCATCCCCACATGCGTGGGGTCGATGACAGAATATGTTATCCCTACTGGGAGCAATATTCGGTTCATCCCCACATGCGTGGGGTCGATTATCCCAGGCGTCCTGTTCCATATCCTGATATACGGTTCATCCCCACATGCGTGGGGTCGATGCATGATGCAAAGGTATTGATGATACTGGTGATCGGTTCATCCCCACATGCGTGGGGTCGATGTACTTCCGATTCCAGACTGTGTTCCAGAAACACGGTTCATCCCCACATGCGTGGGGTCGATGGGTATCTCAAAATGCGTACCACCGGACGTGATCGGTTCATCCCCACATGCGTGGGGTCGATGCCCGTCAATGGATGATTTTGCCGCATCGTATGCCGGTTCATCCCCACATGCGTGGGGTCGATGTTCCAATAGGTACCCCAGATTTTTCAGATAAATCGGTTCATCCCCACATGCGTGGGGTCGATGCGGATGATCCGAGGACGTAATCCTGACAGACTGGTTCATCCCCACATGCGTGGGGTCGATTGTCATCCCATTCTATAGCGCTCCCGAGATCGTGCGGTTCATCCCCACATGCGTGGGGTCGATGTGCGCCTCGTCTACAATGATCGTCCCAAAATAATCGGTTCATCCCCACATGCGTGGGGTCGATTATTCCCTATCGTATCCCGAAACAGGTCCCTGACGGTTCATCCCCACATGCGTGGGGTCGATGTAGTACAGAGAAAAAGACGCGTAAGCAGGCGCGGTTCATCCCCACATGCGTGGGGTCGATGACTGCCTGCTGATCGATAATAGAATTCTCAAGGCGGTTCATCCCCACATGCGTGGGGTCGATTAGATACCAGGGAGGGATCTGTTTACATGGACTCGGTTCATCCCCACATGCGTGGGGTCGATGTTGTGGAAGATGATGGAAGAAGAACCCTGAACGGTTCATCCCCACATGCGTGGGGTCGATGAAGGATATTTTCTGATGGCAGATGTTGCAAGCCGGTTCATCCCCACATGCGTGGGGTCGATTGTTCCAGGATGTCCTTGGACTGGTCTGAATACGGTTCATCCCCACATGCGTGGGGTCGATGCGCTCTCTCCATTGACCTCAGCAGCTGTAAATCCGGTTCATCCCCACATGCGTGGGGTCGATGACCTCCTGTGGGGATAAGCCACAGCATATAGCCGGTTCATCCCCACATGCGTGGGGTCGATGTTTAATGGGATGAAAGAATTCACATTCCAGCGGTTCATCCCCACATGCGTGGGGTCGATGGAGCTGGTAGTCCGTTTCACTGTGCAGGAAGTCCGGTTCATCCCCACATGCGTGGGGTCGATTTTAATCAAAAACTCTTTGTCCTCGCCGCTAATCGGTTCATCCCCACATGCGTGGGGTCGATGGTACGGGTCCAGAGCAGTCCCGATATCTGATGCGGTTCATCCCCACATGCGTGGGGTCGATATCGAATTCAGGACCAGATCGTCGAAAGGCGGACGGTTCATCCCCACATGCGTGGGGTCGATCTCCGACTGCGGAGTACGATATCCCGGAGTATGCCGGTTCATCCCCACATGCGTGGGGTCGATATGCGGGCGATCGGCTTGATGTCCTCTCCCCACGGTTCATCCCCACATGCGTGGGGTCGATTTCGTGGAACTTCTGGAAGGCATCCACAATGAACGGTTCATCCCCACATGCGTGGGGTCGATGACGTGGACGCGGAGACGGCCATCCTCAAAAGGCGGTTCATCCCCACATGCGTGGGGTCGATACTAAAAAAACCTAGATTTTATCGCATTGCCTTTAAATTAACTTGATTTATGTATCTGGCATTATTTCTGAATTTTTAACTCTGATCAATTGTATTCCATTTACATCAACAACATTTCTATACGGTTCACCACACATCAACATAGCAAATCCCTGTTCATTGTTTGTGGAATAAATCAACAAGGCCCCTTTGTGCGATGTGTCTTCACAAACCTTATTCCATAGCTTATCCTTAACCATGCTATTTACATTTCCCACAAATGTTCCCGGCCTTGCTTCCAAAATCCATTTAGTCAATTCACCACGTAATTTATTAGATGCATTCTCAATGGTTATCACTATCATCTGTTTTTACCTCATTTGATCGATTGATACCACCCTGTAATGTATCTTCATCTTCATTCCATAAGTCTCCTATATTCGGAGCATCGTCAGATTCATTATCATAGGATATTTCAAAAATTGTTGCAATATCCCTGGCAATACGTTCAAGTAAATGGACTCTGTAAAAATATCTTCTGCACAATTGCATAACCTGTTGTTCAACATGTGCCGAATCCAATTGTACAGCTTCAAATGCTGCCGGTATTGTGGTTTCTGCCTTATATAAATCTCCGATATCGTATACAAAGGACAATGCTTTCCCAGTATGTATAAAACCTAAAGCTGTAGAATATCCAAGTGAAATAATCGCAGATTGACATATACTATAAAGAACGGCATTAGCTGATGATAAGGCCCGGTTTATACTATCTGCACTATCCCAATCATCCTGCTTATAATCTCTTCCTGTCCATTTTATTCCTGTTACTTTAGATGCCATTTGATATGCTTTTCGAACTCGGATTCCTTCCATGCCTCTGATTTGTTGGAGGGACATTCCATCGCACCTCATATTTGGAAACCTGATTGCATACATCCGCTTAACAACCCGCATATGAGCATCTGTATCCATACATAGTTTTGCCTGTAGAGTAATGTTCTTGGAACTTCTTGTTTCTCCCATGCCGGTAGCATAAAAGCGCATTGCTTGTTCTCCACACCAAACAATCATACAGCCATTTTCCGAAGCAGCTTTAATTGCTGCATGTGTAATACTTGTTCCAGGTCCCAGCATCAAGCACGTTAATGCGGATACCGGCACGGGGATCTGCCCTTCCTTCTGAATAACAACTATGGAAGAATCCTGCTGTTCAATGATTGCATGTTCGAAATATAAATAACTGATGCTGTCTCTTAACTTAGGCAGTTCCTGCAGGTCTTTTTTCATTGCCTTCCTTTGTCATTTAAGGAGCATCATTCCCAGTCCAAAAGAACGTCCTGACCCTATCCCATTTTTGTTTATTGCATAGTAGAATTACCCAAAGTTGCAAAACAAAAATGGACATAGTTGCATGTCCAAATTGGACATAATTGCAAAGCTTTGTATCATGACTCTATGGAACGGTGTTGCGCCTAA
>Ga0160425_1002586_pt1 | contig 14425 bp, 16 predicted proteins | sample BioMet8_FD_108193 | JGI IMG/M metagenome (GOLD analysis project Ga0160425, IMG submission 108193) | Microbial communities from bioreactor (seeded with sewage sludge) at Lawrence Berkeley National Lab, California, USA - Biofuel... | ecosystem: Engineered > Bioreactor > Anaerobic > Unclassified ...
CTTTAATTCCGGCTTGGGTTCTTCTTTTGTAGCAGCAGATTTAGAAGTTTGCTGCTTATCAGAATTGTCTGTACTGGAGAACTGCTGGTAAAGCCAGTCGGCTGCGTCGTTAATAGCGGCAGCTGCACTGCGGAGCTCTTCGATTGTCTGTTTCATGTCTGCTATTTTGCTCATAGGTTCTTTCTCCTTTCTCGGATTGTCTTTGCTCGGCAAGAATTAAAAGATTTCTTGCCAGTCGGGCGGATACATAGCTGATGGAATTGAGAAGTTTGATTTCTTCGTTGATGTTTCCGCCAGCGTCTGCATATGTTCGGTACATCATCTGTTCACCTCATTTTCTGAAGGAGCTTTCTGTATCCTTCAAGTTCCACTGGAGATGAACTGTCGATTTGAGCGGAGAATTTTATAAAAAATTTCCGGCCAGCATCCCAAGGCAGGACGGTGGTCGGAAAGGCTGCGGTTCGTGTATGGATATTACTTGCCGTTCCTGATTCTTCTTAAATCAGTGCGATATTTTTTCATCTGGTCGGCAAAGGTGCGCTGTGGTCTACCGAGGGCTTCAGCAATCTTGCGGTCGGAGATTCCCTCCGGGTGATCTTTCCAAAGCTGAATAATGGTGTCGGCCTCCGGATCAAGCTGACGCAGCCTGTCGATAAGTTGAGCGAGAAGCTGACGATCAGCAACAACATCTTCTATAGAAGGATTGTCGTCAGGAATGTAATCGCCGAGAGTGCCTTCACCGTCAGGAAGAGGATCATTGAAAGATATTGTGTTGGGAGCGTGGTATTCGCATAAATCACACTGGCTGTCGCATTTCCATAAGTAGCACTTGGGACACATGCAGCAACCGTGGTTCTGCTCACGATTACGGATGCGCCAGATTTCTGGGTAGAGAGAGCGGTATTGCTCCTCTGTGATTGATATGAGTGTGATCTTGGTGGGATTCTCTGGGTCACGAAGTGGGTAATAACGCTGTTTGTCATTGTTTTGCATTTTAAGACCTCCGATTGTCGATTTCTCGAACCAGAGGTCTCAAAAGGGCGCAGTTATCCTATAGAAAGAGAATGCAGTCCTTCGGATTACTCCGATTCGGATTGCAGCTTTCTTGCTCATCGGATAGCTGTGATACATATTTACTTGAATGCCGGATAACGTGAGCCACCATTGATCGGATGATGCATTACACGACATTAGCCCCATTCAAAGTGCAAACCTGAAATCCATATCTCAAACAGAATATTTGATATTCGGTCTGCAACGTGTTATAATTTCAATAGTCGTTTATTACGCCCAAAGATATGTAGAACACGCTTTCCTGAAGCTGTACTCAGTATATAAAACGGGCACTTTCAATCTGGGTCTCGTTTGGTTCAATGTGGTTCAGCGTGGTTCAAATCTTACGGAGAAAGGAGACGAATAGCCTTGGAATTCAAAACGCTTTTTTCAATTTTGAAGAAGTATATGGCCGACGGCGATGACGTGCCGGATTTTTTCCGTGAGATTATGGCTATGATTACAACCGTTACAGAGGAGGAATGGGGCTCGAGTAAAGACCCTTCTGTCAAGACAAAGGACGATACGCTTCGAAATTATGCGAAGCGCGGGCTGTCTAAAAAACTTGCTCAGACGATGGTTTATAGGCTCACACCGGAAATCCTTACAGAAAGAATCAACGAAAGAAATGAGAGGCAGCGTTCCCTGCTCGCGGATGATTTGAGGGGTTATGACGTGACGATAGATGCAGATAATGTTGCTGATAAAGTTGCTGAATGGATGGTTGATATTATTCAGACTACAGCTGGTCTTGTTCGACAGGAGGCACTCGAAAAGCAGAAACAGCAGCAGTTGGCTGCAGAATTGAAAAATAAGTACGGGGAATACTTGCTTACTGAATCTGCAGGCTTCTGCCCTAATTGCGGAAGAGAACTCACTGTCTCGAATAATGGTCAGACCCAGAAGGTCTATGAGGTCAGCCTCATAGATAAGAGCGCGGAAGCAAAACCGGATAACCTCCTCGCTTTGTGCCCTATGTGCTATGCCACATATTTGATTGATGATAATAAAAAGCTCTGCAAAGAGTTGCAGAATAAGAAAAAAATTCTTGCAACACATAAGCAGAGTGTTCGTTTACTTGATGATCTTCCACTTGAAAAAGGAATTACAGGAGTAATTACGAAAATCAAAAAACTGAAAGAAAAAGATCTGGTTCAAGCGGCACTTGATCCGAAGGAAATTAACAAAAAAATTGATCCTTCTCAGGATTTAGCGTTATATCTTTCTGTGAATAATTACGTAACTACCTATTTTCTAAAAATACATGAAATTATGATAAATCTGGACAAGCGTAAAGATATTGATTATGAAGAGGTTCAGGATCAGATGAAGGCAATTTATAGACGACTAATAAGGGCAAATAAAAGTAAATTGGAAATTTTCACAGAGATATCGGAAAAAATCCATCGTGTTACGCTTCAGGATGATATTTTTTGTCAAATTGTAGTTTCATACTTTATACAAAGCTGCGAGGTGTTTTAATGCAATTACCCAATAAATTATATTCATATGAAAACAGCACCTTGGCTTTGATACCAAAGGTGCTCAAAGAACTACAGGATGGTTCGAAGGCTGTAAAGGATTTATACGACGACGTCAAGCAATCACTTGATGATCCCACGGATTTCCTCTCTGTGATGGATTGTCTGTATGCGCTTCGAGCTGTTGATATTAACGAAGAGGGGGAAGTTTACAAATGCTTGTAGAAATGATGTCTCCCGCATTTAAGGAAAAAAGTGAAGTAAGACCACCGATAAAATTTAAGGATGGCCTTAATGTCGTCCTTGGAAAAGAGGATGGTACAAATTCCATTGGTAAATCATCAGCGTTACTCGCTATTGATTTTGCTTTTGGCGGGAATACGTATATTGCCAGTGATGGCGTTAAGCACATCGGCGATCATACAATTTTCTTTACATTCAAGTTTGACGGACAAGAATATTATTTTGCCAGAAATACTGCCTCAGCAGAGGAAATTCAGGTGTGTGCGAAAGGCTACGAGCTTACCGGCGAAGTTAAAACGAGGCAGGAGTTTGTTGACTGGCTTAAGAAAAAGTACAATATAGATTTTCCTGGGCTGTCGTTTAGATCCACAATAAGCAGTTTCTTCAGAGTGTATGGCAAGGATAATACCAATGAAAGAAAACCTCTCTACGGCATTCCCGGCGATGGAATGCAAAAATCCATAGACAGACTTGTCAAACTTTTTGATCGTTATAGAGATATCGAAGACTATACGAGCAGACTTGAAGATCAGAAGAAAAAGCTTTCCGCATACAAGGAAGCTCGTAAATACCATTTTGTATCAGACCTTGTTGGTGGCAAGGAAAAATATGATGAGAACCTTGCGGAGATTCATTCTCTGCAGATTGAGCTTGATACACTGACTTCTGAGCAGGTAGAAACCCATTCGGAAGAAGATATAGAGAAAAATAAACTGAAGTCTGATTTAAAGGATAAGAAATTCAGACTGGAAGAAAACATTGAATCTAAAAAGCGTAGACTAAATCTACTAGATATGAGTTTACACTATGGGTTATATCCGACAGAAGCTGATTTATCTGGACTACAAGAGTTTTTTCCTAATGTAAATTTGAGAAAACTTTATGAAGTTGAAGGTTACCATAGAAAATTGTCAGCCATACTAGACGGTCAATTTACCACAGAGCGAGAAAGTGTACGGCACGAAATTGAAAGTCTTCAAGATCAAGTGAATATAGTAAATAGCCAGATTAGAGAGCTTGGTATGGTAGGTAACCTGTCAAAAGAATTTCTCGACAGGCATTCTGAAATTAAAGGTAAGATTGATGCTTTGAAGACTCAGAATGAGGCATATCTGGCATTGACGGATCTTCAGGATGCCAGAAAAAAAGCGGATGATATGTTAAAGAACGCAATTGAAACGATACTTGCAGGGATCGAGCAGACTATCAATGATAAGATGAAGGAGTATAACGATTCGTTATTTCCAGAACCTCATAAACCGCCGCATCTGCATTTTAATGAATATAACAGCTACCGATTCGAGACCCCGGATGATACAGGAACAGGGTCAAACTACAAAGGCATGGTAATATTTGACCTTGCTGTATTAAATCTGACAGCTTTGCCAGCGATAGCTCATGATTCGCTAATCCTAAAAAATATAAGCGACGGCTCTATTGATGGCATCATGAAAATATACGCAAACAGTAAGAAACAGATTTTTATAGCTTTTGATAAGCAGGATGCATATACACCGGAAACAAGAAAAATTGTATTTGATAATGAGATTTTGAAACTATCAAATGATCATTGTGAGCTTTATGGGCAGTCGTGGAATGTAGAGGAGCCATCTGATGAAGACTAGTTATAAAAAATTATGGAAACTGTTAATCGACAAGGATATGACAAAGACTCAACTCCGAGAAGCGGCTAAGATCAGTTCGTCATCCCTTGCAAAACTTGGCAAAGATGAAAATGTGACTACAAGCGTTCTCGCTAAGATTTGCAGTGTTTTGAATTGTGACGTCTCCGACATTATGGAGATGATTCCGGACAGCGAGAGTGAAAGTGAGGATATAGTAAATGGCTGACAAGAACACGGCCAATATTGGCTTTGAAAAACAAATCTGGGATGCAGCATGTGTCCTGTGGGGGGCATATCCCGGCAGCAGAATACAGAAATGTAATTATTGGTCTTATTTTTCTGAGATATATTTCTACTGCATTTGATAAAAGATATAAACAGCTTATTGCTGAAGGCAATGGCTTTGAGGATGATCCAGATGCATATCTGGAAGACAACATATTTTTTGTTCCTGCAGATGCCCGCTGGGACAAGATTGCTGCAGCAGCACATAAGCCTGAAATCGGTACAGTTATCGATGATGCCATGCGTGCCATCGAAGCGGATAATAAGAAGCTGAAAAATGTTCTGCCGAAGAACTACGCCAGCCCCGATCTTGATAAGAGAGTATTGGGTGATGTTGTAGACCTCTTTACAAATATGGATATGGGAGAGACCGAGGGCAACCGTGATGTTCTTGGAAGGACTTATGAATACTGCATAGCTCAGTTCGCGGCGAAAGAAGGTAAAGGCGGTGGAGAATTCTATACGCCTTCAAGCGTACTGAATACTCTCGTTGCAGTATTGAAGCCTTATTCCAACTGCCGTGTATATGATCCTTGCTGTGGAAGCGGCGGTATGTTTGTTCAATCTGCAAAATTTATTCAGGCGCATTCCAGTAACAGAGGGACTATCTCCATATATGGACAGGAGGCAAATCCGGATACTTGGAAGATGGCAATTATGAACTTAACCATTCGAGACCTTGATGCTAATCTTGGACCATATCACGCCGACACATTTACAAATGATCTGCATCCGACATTAAAAGCTGATTTTATTCTTGCCAATCCTCCTTTTAACTATAATCCTTGGGGTCAGGAAAAACTCAAGGATGACGTTCGCTGGAAATATGGACTTCCTCCGGCAAGTAACGCTAACTTTGCGTGGATTCAGCACATGATACATCACCTTGCACCGAATGGAAAAATTGGTCTTGTTCTTGCAAATGGAGCACTTTCTTCACAGAGCGGCGGTGAGGGTGAAATCAGAAAGAAGATTATAGAAGATGATCTGATTGAAGGCATCATTGCTATGCCGACGCAGCTTTTCTATAGCGTAACAATTCCTGTCACACTTTGGTTTATTACCAAAGGTAAGAAGCAAGAAGGCAAAACAGTATTTATAGATGCCCGCAAAATGGGACATATGGTGGATCGTAAGCATCGAGATTTTACGGATGAAGATATTCAGAAAATAGCAAATACTTTTGAAGCTTTTCAAAATGGAACTCTTGAGGATGAAAAAGGCTTTTGCTCTGTTGCTACGCTGCAAGACATTGCAAAACAAGATTATATTTTAACGCCAGGACGTTATGTTGGCATTGAAGAGCAGGAAGACGACGGGGAGCCATTCGGTGAAAAGATGACGAGACTCACATCTGAACTATCTGGAATGTTTGAAAAATCTCATGAACTTGAGGCTGAAATCAAAAAGAAGCTGGGGGGCGATTGGGTATGAAATCTGAATGGAAGACAAAACAGCTCTCAGATATAGCAGATTTCAATCCTCGTGAAAGTCTCTCAAAGGGAATAGAAGCAAAGAAAATATCAATGGATATGCTTCAGCCATATTGAGAGTGTCGTGTTGCTGTCAAGAAAAGATAAGTAGGGTTCACTGAAACCAAAGCAAATAAAAGCCTTTCTGGAGGTTATCGTTAGTGAGTAGCGATAATTCCGGAAAGGCTTCTTCTATTTGCTTAAAAATCTGCTTTGTGGAAACATATCCAGAAGTGCTTAGTGAGTTGACAAGACGGTTAAAAAAGCAGGTTGTGTTGACAGAAATGTTTATAAGAATTATTTGTAAAATCGGTTGTCAAAAAATGGTAGTAAGAGTAAAACGGACTTTACCAAGTAACATATTCTTTTCTTAAAGAAATGTCCATGCAGCGATCAAAGCTGCGTCATATGTTCCAGCACGTATCAGTGCAAAATATCAAAATTATAATTATAAAAATACGAAAGGAGCTATGCCTATGGAAAGAAAGAATCGTAGGAATTTTAATGTTTATGAAAGTGTATCCTCATCAAATGGATACGGATATCGCAGTATGAGGTACAAAAGCGTGCCGCAAATCAGGATGCAGGGTAAATGGATAGAGGAGTTGGGGTTTGAGTCTGGATCTGAAATTAATGTAGAATGCCTTGATGGTAAACTGATTATTACAAAAAAGAAGCAATAGCTGAATAGCAATGAAATGTGGCTGCTGGAGAGATCTGGCAGCCATTTAAGTTTGTTCATTTAAGTTCTTAAGTTCTCAAGTTGTTAACAATAAAACAGTTGAAACTATTCCGATAAAAGAATATAATATAGAAGTAAATTGTTGATTCGATAATGGAGGCCAATATGGATTTTTTGACGACTAAAGAAATGTCTAAAATATGGAAAATATCAGCACGAAGAATTTCATTGCTGTGTAGTGAAGGCAGAGTAGAAGGCGCTGTTAAAAAAGGAAAGACTTGGCTTATTCCAAAAGATGCAAAAAAGCCAGAGGACCCAAGACGCGTCAAGGGCAACGAATAGAAAATAAATAGAAAAGGTGAAATTATGCGATACTTGGGAAGTAAAATTAAGTTACTTTCATCAATAGAAGATGTAATAAAAAAGAATAATATTCAGGGTGAGACTTTTGCTGATTTATTTGCAGGCACTGGGTGTGTAGGAGACTATTTTAAGGATAGATATAAAGTAATATCCAATGACTTTCTTTATTTTTCTTATGTGCTGAATATGGCAAAACTCAAAAATGAAAGAACACCGGGGTTTAAGAAAATACAAAAGAAGATTGGGTGCAATATTTTTGAATGGTTAAATAAAATGGAATTTACTCCTGATGAAAGTTTTTTTTTCTACAACCACTATACTCCAATAGGAGATAGAATGTTTTTTACAGAATCAAATGGAATTAAGATTGATGGAATAAGAATGAAAATAGAAGAGCTGTATACGGATGGAGAAATAAATGAAAATGAGTATTATTTCTTACTCGCTTCCATGATGGATAGCTTGACAAAGGTTTCCAATACATCGGGAACTTATGAAGCATTTTTTAAGTTTTGGGATTCGAGAGCAGAAAAAGAATTTGAAATTCAGCCGCTTGAAATAAACGAAGTAAGCTTATATGGTACAAATATTGTATATAACAGGGATACAAATGAATTGGTGAGGGAGATATCCGGAGATATCGCTTATATTGATCCGCCGTATACTGTTACTCAGTATGTGTCAGCATATCACATGTTTGAAACGTTAGCAAAATATGATGCGCCTACAATTACGGGTGTTGGAGGAAAAAGAGGTAGAAATGGCCAAAATTCGCTTTATGCACAAAGAACAAAAGCAAAGCTCATATTTGAAGACTTATTTAGGCAAATTAATTTTGAGCATATACTGATAAGTTACAGCAATCAGGGGTTGGTGCCATTGGATGAATTGTGCGAATTAGCAAGCCATTTTGCTGTTGATGGAGAAGTGCAAATCAATCACTATGACTATCAAGAATACCAAAATCACCGTTCGAGTAACAAGAGAAATGGCAAAGGTTTAAATGAGGTAATTATATATTTTAAGAAAGATATGAAGATTAATAAATCTCCTATTAATTATTCAGGAAGCAAAGATACGCTCTTACCAGAAATTTTGAAGATATTGCCAGCTCAAATAGATACTTTTGTAGATGTAATGGGCGGAGCGTTTAATGTTGGAGCGAATGTAACTGCTACTAGAAAAGTGGTCTACAATGAAATAAATCCATACATTTTTGAACTTGTTAGTTGGGTTCTCGGAGAAGATAAGGACAAAATCGTAAAAGATATCGAGAATAAAATTGCTTTCTACGGTCTCGAAAAAGGTGGTAAAAAACAATATGAAGCATTGAGAGACGCATACAATAATAACCAAAATCCCCTTGAATTATATGTTTTGCATATGTATGCCTTTCAAAATATGATAAGGTTTAATGGATCACATAGATTTAATACGCCAATAGGTGTAGCTGGTTATAGCGAAGATATAAAACAGAGACTACTTGAATTTAAGTATAAAGCTCCAGAGGTTGAATTGATCAATGGAGATTATGTAAATTTGAAATGGGAATCATATCCGCCAGATACAGTGTTTTATTTTGATCCACCTTATTTTATAACTAGTGCAGCCTATAATGATGGTAAACGAGGAATGAAGGGATGGGGATTGAATGAAGAGATTGAGTTACTTTCAATTCTTAAGCAACTTGATTCTTTGGGGTATAAATTTATTTTATCTAATGTCATTAAACACAAAGATAAAGAAAATACTTTATTGACACAATGGATAGAAGAAAATGGATATAGAATAATTGAAGCTGGAGTGAGTGGCTGGAGGTACGCCAAAAATGAGGTTTTGATATTAAATTATTAGGAAGGAGTGCTTCAAATGGAACGTCGTTTGGTAATACCACAAGATTTAGTGGATAAGTTGAATGCTGCTTATGCGGATATTCCTACGAAAAACAAATGGGTGGCCATAGGTGTTAATAATGTCAACGAAATGATTCAAAGAATAATTGATGATCTGAATAATAAGAATCCTAAACTATCAATCATTAGCCATAGAGTGGAATCTAATACGGACATAAAAGATAGAATAGAAAACTCAGGTACTACATCTAAATTTGGCGGCTATATAGAAAATAACAAAGGAAATATTGAGGCATTGTTCTTTTATATAGAACCTAATGTTGGAAGTGCCAATGACTTTTTATCTAGATATGTTATGCCCTCTATTCTTGGAATATATAAAAGCGTAGAGAAAAGAACGAAAGACATGCATATAAACTACATGCCGGTATATATAGTGAGCCTCTGTTCAACATCAAGAATAGGCAATGATTCGGTAAAAAGAACAATTATTTGCGCAGAAACTATGGGATTTGATTATTTGGATGTTTTTAATAATACGTACAAGGAAGTTATTAACAGATTTGATGCTAATGGTGATCCAATAACTACTATTGAAACGTTGCAAGAATTGGATGATTTTTTAAAGTATAGTGGAACAAATGAGTATTTTGATTTAAATGTAGCCGCGAAAACGATGACAATTTTATCAGGTAGATTTACTGCGAATAACTCGAATGTTACAGCGGAATTGTATAGATATGTTTTGAGAGTTATTCCAGCAACATACATGGCAAGCAACGAAGGGTATAATATTGATGCAACAAGTCTAGCGACGATTACAAATGATAGTGTTACATTGATTAAAGAGTATATGGAAAAATTTTAACATATAAATGGAGGTAGAAAATTATGCAAACAATTTATTATGGTGCTCCTGGAACAGGTAAAAGCCATACAATTGATACTGAAATTATAAGCGGTGTCCCTGCGGATCGTGTTTTTAGAGTGACATTCTATCCTGATTTTACTTACAATGACTTTATTGGACAGCTATTGCCAAAAGTCATTCCATCTACAGTTCCAGGAGGGGCTAGCACAATAACATATGATTTTCAAAAAGGAATGTTTACTCTTGCTTTAGAAAAGGCTTATGAAAACACTTCAAAAGATGTTTATCTCGTAATAGAAGAAATGTCACGTGGGGACTGTGCAGCTATATTTGGTGATATTTTTCAATTGTTAGACAGAGAAAAAAGCGGTGTAAATAAAGGATATAGTAAATACTTTATTGATAATGAGCTGATAGCAAAAGATATTTTATCATTAAAACCTGCATCGAAGGTTAAGTTACCACCAAACTTTCATATATTAGGTACTGTAAATACAAGTGATCAAAATGTATTTGTTATGGATACGGCGTTCAAAAGAAGATTTGAATGGGAATATATTAGTACTAAACCGGTTTCTGGTAGTGCTCCTGGGTCTTATAAAAATAACGTTCAGTTATTAATTAACGACGGTACGACAATGAAGTCTATTTATTGGGTAGATCTATATCAAAAACTTAATGTATTTATTGCAGACGAAAAATATCTGGGATTAGGCGAGGACAAGCAGTTAGGACCTTTCTTTATTGAATTTGATTTAAGCGCATCGGCGGCGGATCATAAAAAACAAATAAAGAATAAGTTACTACATTATTTATGGAGCGATGTTCATAAGGCCTCATATCGAAATGACATGAAACTTTTTAAAGAGAGTATAGGCACATTTTCGGAATTATATGATGCGTTCGAAGCAGATGAACAAGTTTTTAGTGCCGCATTCATAAATATCCTATAAGCAAAGGAGATTTGAATATGGCAGCCATTTATTATTATGGGCAAGATGGGACTGTGGTCGATGACGAGTTAACAAGAATTTTTGGTTTAGGAACAAAGGAAATAAGATATTCTGACAAATTACGTAAAAATGTTTTTGATATGGTTGGGTTTGTTTTTAAGAATGATATGACATTAGTTGTTTTTCCAAAGAATTATTATGAAAATTCGTATATTGATTTATTGAATAAATCTCATCAAGAGCTCAATCAAGACGTCAGATTATTGTTTGGAGTTATCAAGAAATATTGTGAAACAGAGAAAACATCGGCTTCTGCAGGTTCGTATATGGGTGCTGACGATGGATATGATTCTGATTATCCGTTCAAGCCATTTTATGAAGTATACGAATATTATCAAAAATACGGTTTGTATAAAGAAAAAGAGACTAAGGTGGTAGAAAGTGCATCAGGAAAGATTAACTGGAAATCTACAATTAGTAAGGCGAATAAGATAATCAGCGGTGGGAACTTGATATTTTCACCTTTCTATGTTAGCAAAAAGAACTTTAATACGGTATTTATAACTGATTGTATGGCTTTTATTATAGATCACACTATAGATAATTATCACGATTTTCTTTGCATGAAAAAGACAGGTGCAAAACCAAAGGTTGATTTTTTAATGAATATAGATTATGTGTTAATGCAATTAAAAATCAGTCAAAATACTGTGTTTAAAGATGTGCATAAAAATTTAATTAACAGTATGATAGAGTTTTTTGAAGAATATAAGGAAAAAGCAAGAGGCGGGAATACTCATGTAAAAATAAGATACTTCGATATGATATGGCAGAAAATGATTGCAGCATATATCAATAAACATTTTTCAGGCATAGATACAAGTACAGGTGAAGCAATATTTGATAAATCGTTGAAAATATCAGTGATCTCTTTTAAGGACCAAACTTATGATGATATAGATGATTCGTGGCATCATTTTAGTATTGATATTGATCATTTGGCGTATGAGAATAACAAACTTTATATTTTTGATTCAAAATATTACACGAATATTAGTGATTTGAATTATAAACAGCTGGCTTACAACGAAATTCTCAGATACCATTATCCGGGAACGACTGAAATAAATAATATACTATTACTTCCAGGCGAAGATCATGCAGATAGCCATTTCTCATATTCATCAGGTTATGTTGGTTGTAGAACTATAGGAACGAAGATAATTGAACAGTTTTTATCGCCGAAGTCTGTAATGGAAGATTACTTGGGGTAGTAGTATCCGATTTTGGTAGAAAAAGAAATAGGAAGGTGTTGCGTATGGCATATGGAAAATCAATAGAACTGTTTCTCACAAATGGAACCGCAGAGAGTTTAATTACTGCAGAGTTGTCTAATTGGAATGGAAAAGCAATCAAAATCCCAAGAATTGAAGTAGGTGAATGTAAGAGAGACGATATTAAAGGTGCAGGAATTTATTTTCTTTTTTGCAAAGAGGATGATGATTCTGATTCTGTCTATATTGGTGAAGCGGAGAATATACAAGAACGCCTGGTCCAACACATACGTGATTATTCTTCCGAAAAGGAAAAGTATTATTGGAATACAGCAGTACTGTTTGTTGGACGCGACCTCAATAAGGCATTAATAAGATATTTAGAAAATCTCCTGGTTGAAATTGCTAGAACGAGTAAAAGATATCTTGTGCTAACCAAGAATACATACCGTAATACAGTTATGAAAGAATCACAGATTGCTGCTATGGAGGAATTTGTTGATAACATCAAAATCCTAATTAGTGCGATAGGATATAAAGTGCTGGAGCCAATGCTACAAAGTGACAGTTCCTCAAGTATGGATGACGATATATTATATCTCGCTATTTTCAAGATAAGTGCTGATCTAGATAGGAATCAGCGAAAATCCCGTAGTGATACTCAGAATATGCATCATACAAGGAGATGGGCATTGCCTGCTTGCAGATATCCTGCGTAGTAAACTCTGCTTCACAGAATGCAGTATCCATATATGAGACAAGTGAGCGTCTCTTGGCTTCTACAGTGTACTTCAGCTTTTTGCATATTGTGATCCAGTCTAGATATGCCTGTAGATGTCTTGTGCTGATACCATGGTGATTTCTCATAAGATTCTTAAGCTCTGTATGCAATTCGTTCACATCGCCAAGAGAATCTCCGTTATCTGTTGTGTATCGCTGCTGATTGGCTATGCACGGTATCTGATCATGTTTAACCTTTAGAACTTGTGCAAACTGCTGAATGCCTTTTGAAGAATCAGATATAACCTTGGTTACGTTTCTGAAGCTGCGCTTGTATTTCATATACTGTTCCAATGATTCATTTCCTAAACCACCGACTCTGTAAAGGATATTGTCGTGTTCGTCAATTGCTGTGATAATGCAGACCTTATGATGACTTAACCCCCGCAAGATTTTTACTAATAAGGCTTGTCTTGTGTTTGCCTCTTACTTTTGATGCCCTTGGCATATTCTCTTTCTTAGTACCTTTCAGGTTGATCTTTGTATGTGTGGCGTCTAACTCAGTAACGCCAGACAGTTGTACTGCCATTGCCTTTTTGGAAATGGCAGAATACAGAACATGGCGCATGTTGAAACATGTTGTTATAGGCTTTCCAACAACTACTGCTTCCTGTTCAAGAGTCATACCATTCAGTTCGCAGCCAAGAAATGAAAGCCATGTATGGTATGGAGTTCTGGAATGAAAAAAGAATGTACCAGTAGTTACTGTAAAGAACCGATGTGAACACTCCGGATTCTTGCATTCATACCGCTGTCTTTTATTTTTTGTACCGTTCTTTCTGATATATCTGCAGTGACAGTTTGGACACTCACATATAGATCCAGTTAAGTTCTCGTAGTTTTGGGTTTCCTTAGTTACTTTCTCTTGGATAAGCTTATAAGCATATGATTGGAAGAACTACAGTTCTACAGGAGACAGGGCCTTTATGTATTCTTGATTTCGCATTTTGGATCACCTCATACCCATATGGTATGCAGGGTTATCGTTTCTACTGTACCATTTCAGGTACATTTGAACCTAAATCAGCACTTATCTTGAAAATAGCGTTATTTGAATAGCATTAAACTACTTGAGCAAAAAGCAAAACAGGAAAAGTGACCAGAGCTTCACTCAGGTTGAGACGATGGCAGCGGCTACAGCTTTATGCCCACTCCACTAATTCCGCAGGTCGAGACGATGGGCAGATACGTAAAATAGACTATTATAGGTAAGAGAACAGGTTTCGACTTGTTTCCGAGAACGGACAAAGCGTTTTTGATAAGTTTCCGTGAACCGAAAAATGCCCTTGACCAGTTCCCGCGTACGAACGGAGCTGACTTTTGCCTGTTCACGGTAACTGGTCAATATCCAGACATCAAGATGGAGAAATCGTGCCAGAGTGTTCAGAATGGATGTCAACAGCCTCAACCTATGAAATTGAGAAATGCTGATAAAATGAGCGTTTGCGGGTATTAGTGTACATTGGATATGTTCTGATGAACCGAAAAAG
>Ga0160425_1002615_pt1 | contig 14284 bp, 11 predicted proteins | sample BioMet8_FD_108193 | JGI IMG/M metagenome (GOLD analysis project Ga0160425, IMG submission 108193) | Microbial communities from bioreactor (seeded with sewage sludge) at Lawrence Berkeley National Lab, California, USA - Biofuel... | ecosystem: Engineered > Bioreactor > Anaerobic > Unclassified ...
AGCCAAAGCCGACGCCGTGATTAGTGGCGTCGAGAATAGCGTTTTCGAAGGCAAGAACGTTCACGTCGAAAAGACCGAACGCCCAAGCGAAGACTCCGCGCCGAGAGAAAAGCGTTTCGCCTCGCATTCCTCCCACGACTCCTACCACCACAGTTCCTATCATCACGATGATGATCACGCTTCCGGCGGTTACGGCCGCTCTTCGCACGAAGGCTATTCTCATCATTCTTCTTCAAGGAATTACGGCCATTCCGATGATCATGGTTATGGGCATAGCGATCATCATGGCTATTCTCATAGCGAGGGCCATTCTTACGGCCATAGCGATAACCATGATTCCCATGGCTATCGGGGCAAGAAGCATTAAAGAAACGGCCGAAGAGAAATCTTCGGTTTTTTTCAAAGAAAAAAAGGACTTTTCAGGGAAGTCCTTTTTTCATCGTCTGCGCCGAGGAGAACAGCGCGCGTCTCAAACGCCCGAATAAGCGTTAAAGCCACCATCAATCGGCAAAACCACGCCGGTAATAAAACTGCTGGCTTTCGCGTCAAGTAAGAATAAGGTCGGACCAACGAGTTCTTCGACTTCGCCAAAGCGGCCAAAGGGCGTCGCGGCCAGGATCTTGCCCGTCCGTTCCGTCGGCGAACCATCTTTGTTCCAAAGAAGCGAAGCGTTCTGGGCGGTTGAGAAGAAGCCCGGGGCGATCGCATTGACCCGGATGCCTTCCTTTGCGAAATGAACGGCCAACCATTCGGTGAAATTGCTGACGCCCGCTTTGGCGGCCGAATAGGCCGGAATTTTGGTCAAAGGCGTAAAGGCGTTCATGCTCGAGATATTGAGGATGCTGCAGCCTTTCTTGCCGAGCATATCCTTGGCAAAGACTTGGGTCGGTAATAACGTGCCAATGAAGTTCAGATTAAAGACAAACTGAACGCCATCTTGGGTTAAGTCAAAGAATGAGATATCCAAATCGTTCTTCTTTTCCTCGTAATACTCTTGGCTCGTCGTCGCTTTGGGGTTATTGCCACCCGCGCCATTGATGAGAATATCGCAGCTTCCGAGTTTCTTGACGACGTCCTCGTGGCATTTTTCGAGCGAGGCTTTGTCCAAAACGTTGCATTCAAAACCTTCGGCAATACCCCCCTCTTTTTTAATGATCTCCGCAAACTCCTGGGCTTTATCAAGGTGCAAATCCAAGAGGGCGACCTTGGCGCCCGAAAGGGCTAAAGCCTCGGCTAAGCAAGAGCAAATGACGCCACCAGCGCCCGTAATGACCACCACTTTGTTCGTATAGTCCACCGCTAAGGGCAATTCTTCTTTTTTCATTATTATTTCTCCTTTTGAGATTTTTCCACCGCTTCGAATAGACCGTTGATATAGGCACAGCCTAAGGCCCGGTCGTAGAGGCCATAGCCGGGCTTGGCTTCCTCGCCGAAGATGTTGCGGCCATGGTCAGGGCGGACGTAACCATTGAAGCCATTTTTGACCAAGGCTTTAACGATCGCGTACATATCGAGCGACCCGGAGCCGGAATAATGACCCACTTCGGTAAAAGAGCCTTGATTATCATCATAACGGACATTGCGCAAATGAGCGAAATGGATCCGGCCCATCGCCGCGTATTTCGCGGCCAAACGGGGCAAATCGTTCGTGCGCCCCGCCCCTAAGGAACCGGTGCAGAAGGTCAAACCATTGGCTTTGGAAGGAACCGCCGCCAAGAGACAATCGAGATCCTTCTCGTTCGAGACGATTCGGGGTAAGCCGAAGACGTCCCAAGGCGGATCATCTGGGTGAATCGCCAAGACAATTCCCACTTTCTCGCAGGTCGGAATGACCGCCTTGAGGAAATAGACCAAATTGGCGAAGAGCCGTTCATGCGAAATGGCTTGATAACGTTTTAAAAGGCTTTTCAGCTCCTCGGGTTTATAGGATTCATCCCACCCTGGAAGATGCAGATTCTGCGGATCGATTTTCGCGAAATCCGCAGCGCAATAGGAGAGCGAATTCGAGCCATCGGCGTTTTGATGGTGCAAGTTGGTCCTTAGCCAATCGAAGACCGGCATGAAGTTATAGCAAACGCATTTCACCCCCACTTGAGCGCAAAGCTCGAGGTTCTTTTTGAAGGCGGCGATATGCTCGTCGCGTTCTTTTCCTCCGGATTTGATCTCTTCGCTCACGGGAATCGATTCAATCACTTCCATCGTGAGATTATGAGCTTGGCAGTCCCATTTCAATTGCTCGAGAGAAGCCAAATCCCAGACTTCACCGGGTTTCTTATCGTAAACGGAAGTCACGACGCCCGAAAGATTGGGGATTTGCTCAAGATAATCGAGAGGGATCGAATCATTCTCGCCATACCAACGAAAGGTTAATTTCATAAAGAAGGCTCCTCTTTCTTCCGATATTGCTCGGGGATTTCAATCGCGTGGGATGATGGGGCGGACGAACTCTTTTCCCGCTTCGTCCACACTTGGCCATAAATTTTATCAAGGAAGTTCGGCTTTTTCGCTTCGAGAGGCTGGCCCGTCTTTTTGTTCAAACGGATTTTCTCTTTCGGAATGAATTCAGCCGGAACTTGATCGATGCTCACCCAGGTGGCCATCGCTTCGTCTTTGCTCATGCCGCCGGCGATCGCTTCTTTGCGGACCGCATTGACGGCTTGGATCTCCTTGAGCTTATTGCCCGAGAGCTCGTAGAAATACATACTGACCAAAGTGATGATCCAAGAGATCATCGGCAATAAGCAAATCGTGATGATCGCGGAGAGGCGAACGCCTTGATAAGAAGAGGCTTCGATGGCGGAGATATCCATGCCGCTTGAAGGCAGAGCGCCATCGAGGGCGGGAATGAGATTGACGGTGAATAGCGTGATGAAGACGGTCGCTAAGGAAGAAACGAGTTTATCGATGAGCGAGAAGATCGTACCCATGATGCCCGGGACGTAATTGCCCGAACGGTAGGTTTCGTAATCGGTGCAATCCGCGACCATCGGGATGCACATTTCGCTGCAGCAGTTATAGGCGCCGTATCCGCAGCCGTAGAGAATGATCCAAATCACGGTGAAGAGGTTGATCGTCAGATACATCTTATGGTTCGCATCCCAGCGTAAGAGCGTCAAAACCTTATCGGGATTGCTCGGATCCCAGATGAAGAGCATCACCATGAGACCCACATAGAAGAGGAGCGCGAAGGCGGTGTATTGGACAATCGCCCGCTTCTGGCCTTTCGCTGAGGCCGTCTTGGTGCCGAAAACGAAGAAGACCCCCATGAAGACAAAGGAGAGGACATAAACCGGGAGATAGAGCCCATTATAGGAAGAGCCCGATTGTTTCATCATGATATCGTAGAGAAGATAAGCGACGGTCCCCGAGGTTGCGATCGTCGAGGCCAGTTTGTTGAAACCGCTCGAGAGCACGAGCCAACGAATCTGCGAATTGTCGCGAAGAATATGGAGGTAGTCTTTAAACGTCGCCGCTTTGGCGTTGGCGTCGACCCCCCAGAATTCGGGGCGATCCTTGTTCCAAATCGCCAAGACCGCCATGGCGGTATAGATGGCTGAGACCACGACGGTGATCGGAACGAGGATGTTATAAAATTGAGGATTGTATTGGGTGCCTAAGGTCACGACTTTGCTCGTGCCATCCGCTAAAGTCTCGGTGATGTCGATGCCTTTGACGAGAATCGGAAGCAAGCCACTGCCGATCGCGTTAATGAGAACGATCGACCCGATCATGCCCACCATATCCCAAAGGGCGAATTGACTGCGCTGATGGGGATCGTTGCTTAAACAGGTCTGCCCCGCTTTGGTGCAGGCGCATTGGGCGGTATAGCCGAGGACATAAATGGCATAACATAAGATAAAGAGAACCCAACGAAGCCATTCGATTCCAACATAACGGATCGCGAAGAACATCAAGAGAACCGAAACGGCGAGAATGATGTTGCCGCCGATCATGAAGGGACGGAATTTGCCCCATTTGCCTTTGGTTCGGTCAATCCAACTGCCACAGGGCGGATCGGTGATGCCATCGAAAATGCGCATCCCCATGATGACAAAGCTGACGGCTTGGGTCACGACGTTGATCGCCACCGCACTGACGGCGCCACCGGTGAAGCCACCGAAGAGATAATAGCCGCCATAATAAGCGATGAAGGTCATTAAGGCCATGTAACAATTCGTCGCGGCATTGTTGAACGGGAAAAGGGCAATCTGCCACTGCTTGGCCCGATTGAGACCTTTTTCGGCGACTTTGGCTTCAGCCATAATTTTCTCCTTCAGGATATCTCGCGCCAATAAAGCGCTTTCATTACCCTGTAATTCTAGGTCAACTCTCCTGAGATACCATTGCAAGGACTTATCATAAAGATTGCATTTTTATCGTTCCGCAAAAGCGGGGCAAAAAGCTTAAAGATGCTTGCGCAAATACCCCACGCTATAGCGGAGAGAGGCCAGCCCCGAATTCTCCAGCCAATTCTGGTGGCTTTCGATGATGATGGCCTCGACGCCAAGGCTTTCCGCCTCTTTGATGTAATCCGCAAGCGGCAAGTTCCCTAGGCCCAACTCCGCCGAATCGCTTTTGACGATCGATGGGAGCGCCCCTAACGCCTTACAGCCCCGGTCATTGATGTGATAAAGCTTGAAGCGCGGCCCGAGCTTGGCCATCCATTCCAGCGGCGAAGCGCCGCATTCAGCGCACCAATAAGAATCGAATTCGAAATTCACGAATTCGCTTTGGCTTTTTCGCAAGATCACGTCAAAGGCTTTCTCTTCGCCGCACGGACGGAATTCGCAGTTGTGATTGTGATAAAGGAGCGCCAACCCTTCTTTCTTGAGCCGTTCCCCAGCCGCATTGAGCCGGCGGGTCAAATCGAGAACGGCGTCATAAGAGGAATAGTCATAACGAAACATCCCCGTAATCACGACGTAAGAGGTCTTAAAGGCGTGGGCTTTTTCAACGATTGCGGCAAAACGCTTCGGATTCTCTAGGCTTCCGAGATCGACATGAAGAGAAAGAACCTGAAGCCCGCTTTCTTCAAGATCCCCCTGCCACCGGACCCCATGGGTCCGCGGGATTGCCATGCCAAAGGCTTTCGCCATTAGCCGGATAGCCCAAGGCAAAGAAGTCAAAAGATAATCATCGAGTTCGATGCCATCGAGGCCTAACGCTTTGACTTCCGCAAGCGTTTTTCGCGCCGCCTTATCGTTTTTGAAGCCATAGCGAAGTTGAAACTGCTGCACGCCTATTTTCATGGAGTATCCCTTTGGGGAAAAAATCAAACGGCTTTCCTTTTTTCCAAACTCGGGAAAAAGCACAGCACGACATTGAGCAACGCCGGCACCAAAAACAAAATCAGGAAGACTAAGCCAAGCGTGAAATTGCCGCCGAAGAAATAGACTTTGGTCAATTTGTCCGCTAACGGAAAGGAAAGCTGATAACATTGCATTCCCAAAGCAAAACCATAACAAAGCGAAGAAACGACGGGCAATTGCGCTCCCACCCCATGAAGGCGGGCGAGGGGCAAGAGGAAAAAGGCGCTGAGTTGAAATAAAGAACCGACTAAAAGAAGGATGAACGAAACCATCTGGTAGTAGCTCTTGCCTGCCGTCGTAATCGCGGAGGGCAAATAGAAGAAACTCACGACCAAGATGAAGAGACCACTCCCCAGAAGCAAGTAAGCGGGAATACCCCGATGACTGAAGCTCGTCTTTAAAAAGTTTTTCATGTTATTTGCCCTCCGAGGACGTCACGGCGCCTTTTTTCTTCTCAAGGAAGAGCGAAACCCCCAGTAACGATAACGAAACCACGGTGATTCCTAATAATCCATACTGCAAGGCCTTGACGGTCGGGATCCACCAGGGAACGAAGGAAGCCACCGCCGTCTCCGCGGTCAATCCATTGATGACATTCGTATGAAGATAAGCGTAAAAGAAGTACTTGGCACTCGAACGGGCTTGGCTCCAAAGATGACCATCTCTCGTCTTGGTCAAAAGATTGCGGACGTCGGTGCTCCGGGCCGAATCGTTATTGAAGAAATTGGTGCCGGCGTGGAGCGCTTCATCGGTGTAAATATAACTGGTCGCGTCTTTCGAAGAGTCGGTCAAATCGACGCCTTTCCATCCCCACTCGTCCCGGAGAACGCTGGTATGGACGGCGTAGTTCGAAGCGTCGGGCACGCAGCCGATTCGGTTATACGAAGACATCAATCCATAAGAGTTTTCATTCGACAAGGCCCCTTCGAAACAACGGAGGTTATTTTGCCGGAAGCCCTGCTCGCTCATGAACGTCGCAATGCCGTGCCGGTTGGTTTCCTGATCGTTGCCCACGAAGTGCTTGATGCCCGTCAAAACGCCTTTATCCCGCATCGCATTCGTCTGGGCGCGGGCTAAAGAATAGGCGAGATTGCCTTCTTCGCTATAGTATTCGAAATTGCGGCCACCATAAGGGGTCCGATGCAAATTGGCGCCCGGGCCATAAATCTGGCCAAAGCCATAAAGGAGCGCATCTTCGCCCATGAGTTTCCCCCGTTCGGCAAAGAGTTCGCGCGAATAGGAGCAAGCGGCCGTCGCTTCACCAACATAAAGACAATGGGCGGCGGTGCCTTGAATCCCATCGGGCCCATCGCCCGAGGTGTTGGAAGGATAAGCGACGCTGACGATGGCGCTATTGCCCATGACTTCACCGGCGATCTGGCAGAGTTCCGCCACGCTTAATTGATCGACGAAACTATCCCAGGAAGTGGCTCCATCCGCTTTCGTCCCATCCTTAGCGGTATACTCCCCACTCAAAGGAACATCTTTCATTTCGATCCACTTTTTCGTCACGGTTTGTCCGTATTTATACGCCGAGATTTCCGGCGAAGAAGCGGGCTTGGTATAGTTATCGTTCTCCATCAACTTCTTAATTTCCTCGCTCGGATCGATCGTCGAGGTTTCCTTGGGGAAACCCGCATAGTCTTTCCGCGAGAAAAACGGCGCTTTGTTGGGGATGAAGTGATTGAGGTCGATATCGTCGAATTGATTCGAAACCACTGCCCCGGTATAAGGTGAGACGGCATAAGTCACATTATCTAAGACGTCCAGAGTCACTTTTTTCGCTAAGCTCGAATCACCGGAAACGCTGGTACCATCGGCATTCTTTAACCCGCTATATCCGGCGAGAGAAAGGGTGTTATTGAGGGCATCGTGAGCATCGGAACCAATCGCGAAAAGGTAGTCACCGCTATCAAAGGTATAGCAACCTTTTTTGCTGGTGTCCTTGCCATTGGTGGCTTGATTATCGTAAGTGGCAAACATATAGTCGCTCGTGGTGAAGGTGATATCTTCTTCTTCGCCTACCCCTAAGGCACTACTTTTGGCGAAATCCACCAATTGAATCGCGCTTTTTTCTGCCCCGCCTTCTGTATAAGGAAGGCTGACATAAAGCTCGACCACATCTTTGCTTTTACCTGAATAGGTTGAGGAAGAAACGTTCTTGACGTTCACCACCGCTTTGACTTGGTGAGCATCGCGGTCCCACTCCAGGCTCTTCAACGTTTGCTGGAAGGAAGCATAAGAGGTGCCATAACCAAAGGGATAGACCATTTCGTCCGCGTAATCCCAACTGGTTTTACCCGCGGCGAAAACCCCATAATTCCCGCTGGCATTGCCCCGGGCCATCACGCTATCGGCGTAGCGGGATTCGTAATATTTGTAGCCGACATAAAGCCCTTCGGCGCAAACGACGTATTTGTTCTTATAGAGCCCGGTCATTCCGCTGAAGGTATAATCCCCGAAATTCTGCATCGCCGGCGAAGAAAGGGAGTTGGCGCTATAGGTATCGGCCAAGTGGCCGGAAGGATCGGCTTTGCCCACCAAAATATCGGCCACGCCGATAAAGCCATAATTGCCGGGATTGCCAATCGACAAAGCGGCATCCACCCCATAAGTCGCGTCATCCTCTAAGAAGCCCAAATCCATCGGGAAAGCACTATTGATGAGGACGATGATTTTCTTAATTTGTCCTGCATCCTTTGAGGATTTCAACATTAACAAAAGATCTTTTTCGCTTTGGTGGAGCGAAAGCTGAGCGACCCCATCCGCATCGACTTTGGCCAAATCTTTGCCTTCGCCCGCCGTCCGGGAGAACATCACGATGGCGGCGTCGTTATAATCCGTGGCATAAGAGGCTTGAAGAGCAGCCGTATAAAATGAGGAAGTTTCCTCGCCGATCGTCGAGCGAGGAGAAGAACCGGCAATCACCGCCTCATAGGAGGTGGTAACCCGACTCGTTTTGGAGGACTGATAGGCGCTAAAAAGCGTTTCGTTGATGGCGAAGCCTTCGCCCGTCAAAGCATCATGGAAGCTTGTGCCCGAAAAGGCTGCGCCACCGCTTTGGCCGCGATAAACGGGATCCGCCACGGCACGACCAAAAAGGCTGACGCGCCGCTCCGAGGATTTCAAAGGTAAGGCGTTCGCTTTGTTTTTTAAGAGAACGCTGGCTTCCTCTTGCATCCGAATGTTGTGGTCTTTCTCCGCCGCGACAACCTCCTGGGCGGAAGCGTAACTGCTCTTAAAATAAAGCGCGTCACCCGTTCCGCTCGTTTTTGGGGCCGTGGTCCCGAGAAAAAGATTGACGTCGGTTTGCCGGTCAATCGCCAAATTCCCTAGTAGAAATACGAGGCCTAACAATAAGCCTGCGCTCGCCGACACGCCCCGCCAAACATTGCTTTTTAATCCCATCTTTGTTCTCCTTTAAAAAAGGGGCAAAGTGTTTCGCTTTGCCCCGAATCTTCCCTATTCGGCCAAAATATCGACGAAAGTCAGCGACGATTTGCTGTTATCGACGTCGCTCGAGAAACTCTTAAAGCCATGGCCTTTCAGCACGTCGCCCGCGCTCGTGGTCACGCCATCAAGATACTCGCTGCCTGTCGTGTAATAGGCATAGTGATCGACATTGACCTGGCCCGTCGTGGTATCGGTCGTGCCAATCGCCACTTTGGTCAGTTCTTTCATCGAATCGGTCCAAGCTTCGCTGTCGATGTAATAGGTCGAATCATAAAGCTCCGCCAAAGCAGTCGGGGCCGAGAACGTGATGGATTTGATGTTGGGATCAAATTGATCATCCTTGCTGGTGTAGGTTCCTTTGTAGGTCCGTAAAAAATTGGTCCGCTCATTGCCGGTAGCCGTGCTGCCGGTTTCAGGCAAAACAATCGCGGAGAAAGTTGAAGAAGAATATTCCAAAACGTAGGTGTTGTCGGAATAAAGCTTGGCGCTTTCGAAAGCGAAGGTGGTGAGATAGTAATTGTAGGTCGGGCGCATGTTCTGATAAGAAAGGTGCGCGGGCGAGAGATAGGCGCCGACGAGGGTTGCCTCACTCTTGGTGACAGAAGACTGAGCCTGGGGTCCTCCACAGCTGGCTAACGTGACGAGTCCGCCGAGAAGTAGCATTGCGAATTGAATCGATTTTTTCATAATGTGATCCCTCCAAGGATCGTTTCTACAGGGATTATATGAAAGCGATTACATTTGGGGGATTTTCAGGCAAAATCTTATGGATTTCCGTCAAAAATTTTCGCCCACGAAAAAGCCCGGCACCTTACGGCACCGGGCTGAGGCTTCGTTAAGCGAGGGTGATCACGTAATCTCCGCCGCTCAGACTCAGAATCGTCCGTGAGTCTTGGACCCCTTCATTGGTATAGGAAGAGCCGCTGACGGTAATCGAAGAGCCTAACGCTAAGGGTAACTCCAGCTTACCTGCCGCTGAAATCGTATGGAGGTTAATCGTCGTCGTTCCCCCACTCTTTTGGAGCGAGAAGACAATCTCGCCTTTACTCGTGACGGTCGTGGTTTCAATCTTGTCGAGGAAACTGACCGGGGCGATCGTATAAGAAGAATAGCCCAGTCCCACCGGCGCGATCCCCGCAAAGTAACGGCTCATGATCGTCAAGGGCCCGCCCGTCCAGCCATGATTTGGCGTGCCATCGGCTTTCGTCCAAAGCTCCCATAAGGTGGTCGAAGAATCTGCGATCATGTCCCCATAACGCTTGAGCATCCGGGTTTTGGCATACTCCTCTTCGCCCATTAAGGCCAAGGCTTCCAAAACATACTTTTCCATGTAGGGGGAAGCTTGTTCAACGCTATGGAGGATTGAGGAAACGAGAGAATAATCTTCGCTCGCGGCTAAACCACTCACCACCGCCAGCGCGTTGGCCCGATCATCGTAGCTTCCTTCCACGGAAGCATAGCCTTTCTCCTTTTTAAAAGAGGAAGCAAAGGCCGATTTGATGGAGGTTTTGCGTTCGCTAAGGGTCGGATCGAAAGAGGACTCGCCTAACAAAATGCTGGTTTTCTCAAGCGAATCGATTGCCAGATAATACCAACAATTCTGCAAGAGATACGCATCGGAGAAATTGCCCCAATCGTACCAATCCCAAATCGTGCTATCGGCACTTTCGGGCCGGCTCTTCACGAGCCCCGTGGATTCCATCCCCCACAATTTGAGGTAATTGACCGCGGCGGGCAAAAAGAGCCGCACGCTTTCTTCTTCCCCACTATAAAGCAAATACTGGTAAACCGCGCTCATGAAGGCGAGGTTTTGCATCGGGATTTCTTTCGTCCCCGCCGTGCCTGGCGCGCGGGTTTGAATGACGTGATCTTGCTTAATCCAGCCGAGCATCGTCAGAATCGTCTTTTGGCTCATCGCATAGGAGTTTTCGTCGAGGGCGTAGAAGGTTTCGGCGATTTCATTGGTGCCATCTCCAGCGTAAGGCGAACGCTCACGCTCCGGGCAATCCATATAGTTATCGCGCATGCAGATTTTGAGGGTCCGCTGCGCTTTCTCCCACAGGGTATCAAGCGAAGAATCTGAAGAGGAAAAACGGCCTTTATTCTCGCTCGCATAATAGGATTCCCGATAGCCCACTTTCTTGAAGGTGATCCCCGCCGGAGCCTCGATCGTCAAAACGGAACCACTCCGCCAGGGATAAAGTTCATAGGATTGCGCACCTTCTTTGGCTAAATAATAATCGGTAAACGAATTCGATCCGGCGATGACCCGAGTGTCGGTATAAAAAGTCAGGAGTTGATCTGCCGTATCGCTTTCGAGCTCAAAATAAGGCGAGAACTGCATGTTGTAAGGCAAAGCGAAATGGAGGGTTGAAGCACTCGTGAGTTTCTTGCCGATCACGTTATCGCTATCAACGGCCTCTTTTATCGCCTCAAAATGAATCAAAGGCGTTTCGTTTTTATAGGTATCATTATAGGGTTCATAGCCGGCTTTTCCCACGATGCTCGCGTCATTCCAGGCGCTGTCATTGTAAGAAGAGGCCATGTAATCCCCGACACTATCTTTGGCAGAAAAATAGCTATCCCATTCCGAGAGGAAAATCGAGGTATTCAAGGATGGTCCAGCACCCCTTAGAAGCCGATCGTTCTTGTATTCTTTTAACCGGCAGGCTTTCCAGGAAGCATCACTAATGAGATGCTCTTGACCCAAATCGAGTTCAAACAAGAAACCGCCTTGGCCACAGTCGATTAAAGAATTGCCGCTCTTGCCGAAATAATTGACCAAAACCGCGATCACGTTGTCCCCCGTAATCAAATATGGGGCAAGGTCGACGTCTTCATAAAAGGTATCGAAGGGGGTCGGACCCCGCTTAGAGCCCCCATCGCTGACCACCAAAGTCCCGTTGACCCAAAGATAATATTTATCCACCGCAGCAATCTGGGCGACCGCCGTTTGGGGTTTCGCGCTCAACGAGAAGTTTTTCCGAAAGGCCACGTAGGAATTGCTTTCGGAAGTGGAAAGCCAAATCCAATAGGCATTCCAATCCGTTTTCTTATAGCCCGAGAGCGAATCCAAAGAAGAAATATAGGCTAAGGAGCTTTTATCCGCCTTGGTCAAAGCAAGATCAAGCGAACTTTCGCTGGAAGACGCTGAAGTCGCCGAGGAAGCAGAACTCGAGGAAGATAAGATGACGGATGAACTCGTTTTCGCGCTCCCGCAAGAGGTCAAGGGGAAAACGAAACCCGAGAGCAAGAAGAGAAGAATCTGCTGTTTTTTCATGAAGGACTCCTTTGTTTTTTGAGACAAAATAAGCCCACTCTCGAAAGAATGGGCTTATCCGACAAATCAAGGATTAAGCAGCAATCGGCGTCCCGTCTTTGGCGACACTGATCTCGGCCTTCGTTAAGGTGACCTTGACGGTGCTTTCGCCTTGCGGAGTCGTGAGCTTCGCCGTGAAATCGGCAATGTCGCCATAAGTCGCCGCGACAGAACCCGTTCCGGCAGTCACCGCGCTCGAATACTTGACGCCAATCGCACTAACTTCGGTGAAATCAAAGTCGACTTCCGTTCCAGCCGGGTTAGTTTGGCTGGCACCGACGGTCGAATATTTGCCGCCTTCCCATTTGCCCGCCCGGACCGACGAGCCATTGTAATCGACGATGTAATAGGCATTGGCGACGCCGTTGGAGAGACCAATCAACTTAACCGTCCCCGTGGTCGCACCCGAAGTGTCCTTGACGGCACCATCAAATTCGATTTTGACGAGCGGATCATCCACCGCGGTGTGGAAAGTCGCAAAATCAGCATACTTTGCCGTCGCACTGCCGGTTAAATCCATCGTCCGAGCGTTACCACCCGGATAAATGTTCATGTTCATCGTCCAATTGAAGGTGTGGGTGGCCGATTCGTTTAAGGTATAGGTGCTCTTGGCTTCAAGCGTTTCGCCTTTGATGTCGGTCGTCTTACCCTCAAAAAGCACCGCCACATTCAAGAAGTTGTAGCCATCCTCGTCTTTGCCTAAATCCCAAGCGCCGAAGTAATAGTTGCTGGTGCAGCTGAGATAATTGCGGAGGTCGACGAGGACCGAGCCGTCCGAATAAAGATCGGCGCAAAGATCGAAGGCGAAGCCCCAAGCGGCCGTTTCGCTCATTTTAGCATCGGCAGTAAATTGATAGGCCTTGGTTTTGCCATCCCAAGTCTCGCTAGCGAATTGCGCGCCGGTGTAGGTGCGGAATTTGTTGGTCGCCTTCGAAGAAGAAGCGGCCGAAGATGCCACCGAAGCGGCAGCGCTCGAAGAAGCCGCAGCCGAAGAGGCCGCCGTTGAAGAAGCGGTTTTCGCTGAAGAAGATGATGTCGTGCTCCCGCAACCTGCTAAAAGCATGGTCGCCGCGAGTAAACTCGTCATAACAAGTGATTTTTTCATGGATATTTTCCCTCCTGATCACTGCCACGATTAGGTGTTGCGCAAGAATGATACGGAGGGAATGTAAACGCTTTCAATCAACCTGGCAAAATCTTAACTAAAATCGCCGAAATCATTTCGAAAAAGCCTTTTTCCTCGAAAAAAGGGCAGGCTAGAGAGAACTCTTCCTTTCGCCGAAAAAGAAAGATTTTGCCGATATTCTTCAACGTCTTGATGCTTTTCATAGGCAAAGTATTTTCTCTTTTAAAATGGTTTTCACTGAAAGATGCTTTTGCTGAAAGATAAAGGAGCCAGAGAAATGGATTATCAACCTTTAGCCGAAGAACTCGTCCAAATGATGGCCAGTATCCCCGCGGGCAAAGTCCCGCAAGTCGCCAAAAAGATCAGCCAAGGGGAATTCCGACTTTTGGCCGTTCTCAAAATTAACGGGAGCCCCCTCTCCCCCACCATGCTGGCCCAAAGGCTTTCGCTCTCGAGCGGCCGGGTTTCCCTCATTCTCCAATCGCTCGAAAAGAAGAACTACCTCCAACGAATCCACCAAGATAAGGACTGGCGTGAAGTCGTGGTCCTCATCACTGCCAAAGGCGAGGAATTCTTACAAAAATGCTATACGACAGTTTTGGATTATTCCTTAGCCTTAGGAACCGATTTAATAGAGGAATTTGGCGCATAGAAAAGTCCATTGACATCGAACCTTTTAAGCAAGATGCGGACGAATCTAGGTGCGGACGAAGCCAAAAGCCTAAAAAATCCCCCAAAAATCCCGAAAACGCATTCTAAGTGCGGACGGATGTTGCATCCTAGGGACGTGGTTCTACAGGATTCCACCAAAAGACCTGCGGACCGATTCGGAGAGACGAAAAGCTGCGGACAAATTTAAGGCCAAAGGTCTTAGATGAGTCCGGTACTGAGAAGGCCAAAAAAGCCTGCTCAATCATCAATGCGCCCTGATGGCGGAATGGTATACGCGCGTGGCTTAGGACCACGTGGGCAACCGTGCAGGTTCGAGTCCTGTTCAGGGCACCATCGAAACGGAACGGCCTCCGGATTCCCAGAAAGGGAGTCTGGAGGCTTTTTGATTCCAGACATGGTGAGCAT
>Ga0160425_1002616_pt1 | contig 14283 bp, 14 predicted proteins | sample BioMet8_FD_108193 | JGI IMG/M metagenome (GOLD analysis project Ga0160425, IMG submission 108193) | Microbial communities from bioreactor (seeded with sewage sludge) at Lawrence Berkeley National Lab, California, USA - Biofuel... | ecosystem: Engineered > Bioreactor > Anaerobic > Unclassified ...
ATATATTTTACCTCATATTTTGTTGTTTTCAAGTAAAATTCTGATTTTTTCCATTAAGATCTCGGAATTTTTTTCTAATTCCACTTTATTCATCCGTCCTTCTGAAAAGGACAACGGCTCCCCAAAAACCACTTTAACCTTGGGCCAAAAAGTTTTTTGCAAAGACAAGTTGCTGCCAATTACTGCCGTAGGAACAACCAGAGCCTTTCCCTTATTAGCTATAGCCAAAGCACCAGGTTCTGCATGACCTAAAGCACCTGTTTTGCTTCTGGTACCCTCAGGAAAAATGCCCAAGACTTCTTGATTTTTCAAGATTTGCAGGGCCCTTTTCATGGCATTAAGGTCAACCTCTCCCCTTTTTACGGGAAAAGCTCCCAAAGACGCACAAAGTTGACCAAAAACCGGGACGAAAAGTTCTTCTTTGGCCATAAAATATACTTTACGGGAAGAACTGCTGCCCACCAGAGGCGGATCCAATAAACTGGCATGATTGCTGGCAATTACCACAGGCCCGGTTTTGGGAATATTTTCCACACCGATAACTTCCAGCCGAAATATTATTTTGAAAATAACATGAAAAACAAATCCCACAAAGCTATACCACATTTTACTCTACCCCTTACATAATTCTAAAATATTCGCTACTACCTGGGGAATAGACATATCAGACGTATCTATATAATGAGCATTATCAGCGCACCGTAAAGGAGCTACCTTTCTTTCACTATCGTATTTATCCCGAGCGGCAATATCATGAATAATGTCTTCAAGTTTAACTTCTTTGCCTTTTTCTTTTAACTCAAGATACCGTCTTTTGGCACGTTCTTCTACTGATGCAGTTAAAAACACTTTTACATCTGCGTCAGGAAAAACTACTGTGCCAATATCCCTGCCGTCTAAAACAGCACTGTCTGCCGAACCAATCTTTCTTTGCAAATCCACCATGGCAGTGCGTACTCCCGGCACGGCAGAAACTTCGGAAACTTCACCGGTAACTTTGCTGCTGCGAATATCTTCGGTAACCTCTTTGCCATCCATATACACATGATTGCAGCCAGGTTCCGGTTTAAAAGTAATGGCAATTTTATTAGCAATGGAAGTTACCAGCTCTTCACTAAAAGCTTCCCCTGAATTTAAAAATTTCAATGTTACCGCTCTGTACATTGCCCCTGTATCAATATAAACATAACCCAGTTTTTCTGCAACAAGTTTAGCGATAGTACTTTTGCCGGCACCGGCCGGCCCATCAATAGCAACAACAAGTTTTCCCATGGTTACTTACACCTCATTTGTAAGCAGCGGCATTTTCTCCTGCTACAAAACCTGAAGAAAAAGCAGCCTGCAAATTATAGCCACCCGTGTAACCGTCTACATCCAAAACTTCTCCGGCCATAAAAAGCCCGGGAACTAATTTAGAAGCAAAGGTTTTCGGATCAACTTCTTTTAAAGATATCCCTCCTGCCGTTACAATTGCTTCGGCCAAAGGTCTGGTGCCGGTTAAAGGCACCGTGAAATGTTTTAAGGTATTGATTAAACGGGAACGTTCTTCCTTGGTTAATTGATCAATTTCCCGGTCTGCAGTGAGACAAGCTTTGTCAATAACTTCCGGAATTAAGCTTTTAGGCAAAAGTTTATTTAAACCATTACCCAGCTGTTTACGAATATTATCCTGAAAATCTCTCTGGACCCTGGCATCTAATACTTCTGTAGAAAGAGCCGGTTTTAAATCAATTGATAAATCCAAGGGAGTCTTTCCTGCTTTAAAAGCCTTGGCCGCAGTTTTGCTTAGAGACAAAATAATGGGACCGGAAACTCCAAAATGGGTAAAAAGCATTTCCCCAAATTCACTGGCTAGGACTTTATCTTTATAAACAAGAGAAGCAGTAACGTTTTTTAAGGCAAGGCCCTGGAGGTGTTTAACATAATCAACAGGACATTCCAAAGGAACCAGAGATGGCTCTAAAGGTACAATAGTGTGACCAAGCTCTTTAGCCATTTTATATCCGTCTCCCGTAGAACCTGTGCCGGGATAGGTGGCACCGCCGGTCGTTAATACTACGGCAGTACCATAAATAATCTCTTTATTCTCACAAATTACTCCTGCCGCTTTGCCATCTTTTAGCAAAATACTTTTAACCGGATGCTTTGTGAGAATTTTCCCCCCTGTTTCCAGGAAAATATGTCGCAAAGTATCTACTACATCCATAGCATGGTCAGACAGGGGAAAAACTCTTCCCCCTCGTTCTACTTTGGTCTTCAGGCCATTGTTTTCCAACAATTGAATTATATCATTATTGCTGAATTTACTAAAGGCACTATACATAAATTTCCCGTTACCGGGAAGATTTTTAATCAATTCCTGATTAGTACAGGCATTGGTAATATTGCAGCGGCCCTTGCCTGTAATGAGAAGTTTCCGGCCAACTTTAGGCATTTTCTCTATGATAATTGTTTCAGCACCCTGCTGAGTTGAACTAATCCCTGCCAAAAGACCTGCAGCTCCGCCTCCGATTATTAGCACTTTACTCATTTTTGTTCACGACCTTAAAAAGTTCCTTAAGTTCTTCCTGTGTCAAATCACGGAAAGTACCTCTTTTCATGCCATCCAAAGTAAGATTGGCAAGCTTGATTCTTTTTAAATTTCGTACGGGAAAGCCAATAAAATCACACATACGTCTGACTTGCCTGTTCCGTCCTTCATGAATGGTAACTTGAAATTTACTGGTATTTTTCTCTTTATCAATGCTTTGCAGTTCCACAAAAGCAGGTGCTGTTAAACCATCTTCCAAAGGAACTCCCATGCGCAGTAAATCAAGTTTTTCTTCCGTAATTAATCCGTCGGCTTCTACAGCATAAGTTTTATTTATTTCTTTACTGGGATGAGTTAATTTCTGAGTTAAGGCGCCATCATTGGTCAAGAGCAACAGTCCTTCTGTACTATAGTCCAAGCGTCCCACCGGATAAAGTCTTTCCTGCAAATCCTTAAGCATTTCTGCCACGGTTTTTCGTCCCTGAGGGTCTTTCATGGTTGAAACCACGCCCCTGGGTTTATACATGAGGATATAACGTTTTCCTGCTGGTTTGAGACCTTTGCCGTCTACTGTGACAAAGTCTTTGGGACCAACTTTTGTCCCCAGTTCGGTAATTATTTTATTATTTACTTTTACTCTTCCTGCCAATATGATTTTTTCACATTCACGTCGTGAGGCTATGCCGTGGGCTGCCATAACTTTTTGCAATCGCTGCAATTCTTCCATAGTTTTCTCCTAAAAACACCGGAATCTTAAGATTCCGGTGTGGTTTTATCTGTAGATTCTTCTTTCTTAACTGTAACCGGCTCGTCTGTCTTGGTCCCTTCAAGGGAACTTTCCAATACATCCCCCTCTTGTGAGAACAAGGCACCTTCTTGAACTTCGGAATTTTTAGGAGCCAATATCTCTCCGGGGATTTCCGGTAAATCATGCAAAGTATCTAAACCAAAGGTAGTGAGGAATAAATCTGTGGTTCCGTAAAGGATGGGATGCCCAATAGCATCTTTCCTGCCGGCTTCCATAATGAGACCCATTTCTAACAGATTGTTTACTATTCCATCTACTTTTACACCACGAATGGCTTCCATTTCACTTCTGGTTACCGGCTGTTTAAAAGCAATAATGGCCAGTGTTTCCATAGCCGCATTAGAAAGCTTGGTTTCCTGCAAAGCAATCAGTTTATGAACTGTATTTATGAGTTCCGGTTTGGTTACAAGCTGCAGCCCTCCGGCCACTCTTCTTATATGGAGTCCTCTGGTTTCTTTTTTATATTCTTCTTCTAAAGCAGTTACCAGCTCTCCCAGTTCTTCAGGAGAAAGTTCTAAGGCGGCAGCGATTTTATCCGGAGGCAAAGGATCCCCGGAAGCAAAAAGCAATGCTTCCAAATGTCCCAATAAATGTGTTTCTACCATAGTTAATTATCCTCCCGCAAAAACATATAAATAGGTGCAAATTCTTCTTTTTGTCTTATGCTGATTCTTTTCAGACGCAAAAGTTCCAATACTGCTAAGAACGAGGCAATGACCTCGCTGCGGTTGCCTCCCATGTCTAAGGCGCTGGAAAAAGCCACCGCATTATTATTGGCATGGAGTAAATCCATAATTTCTGTCATTTTGTCCTGAACATGGAACTCCTGTCGGGCAATTATCTGAGTAGAAATATCTTCATCAGCAACCAGACTTTGCAGTCCCAGCAATAAATCGTCCAGGGACATAGGTTTGATTTTCCTGCGGAAGTGAGGCAAATTCATGGGTTTTCTGGCAACAGACAGTGCTGCTTGTCCCATGGACTCTCTCATAAGAGCCGCACGTTTTTTTACCTTACGGTATTCTATAAGCATTTCCACCAGCATTGAACGGGGATCTGCTTCTTCTTCCCCTTCTTCTGCGGGAGCTTTAGGCAGCAGCATTTTTGATTTTATTTGCAATAACATTGCTGCCATAAGTAAAAATTCACTGGCAAAATCAAGATTATATTCCTGCATGCCATTGATATATTCGATATACTGGTCCGTTATGGACACAATGGGAATATCATAAATATCAATTTTATCTTTTTCAATCAAATGAATCAATAAATCCAGGGGACCTTCAAAATCCTGTAATTTAATGTTGTATGTGGTCATAAAGTTATACCTAACTTAAAAATTAGTAAATATTCATAGCCTTTTTGATTTCTGCCATATTCTTAGAAGCAACTGCTTGAGCTTTCTTTGCCCCTTCATCCAAAATTTCTTTAATATAATCCGGCTTCTTTTCCAGCTCAGTGCGGCGAAGATGAATGTCTGCCAACAAGGCATTCATTTTTTCTCCTAATTTTCTCTTGCATTGAACGCAGCCAATTTCGCCGTTTTTACACATATTGCAAATGTTTTCGGATTCCTCTGTGTTGAAAACTTTCTGGAATTGATAAACAATGCAAACATCAGGATGACCCTTATCAGTTTTCCTAATACGTTCAGGGTCAGTAATCATCATATTAATTCTTTCTTGCAATTCTTTGGGAGAAGCACCAAAAGGAATCGTGTTCCCATAAGATTTGCTCATTTTACGTCCATCTATACCCGGCAAAGTCTTTGCCTTGGAATAAACGGCCTGAGGCTCAGGGAATAAATCTACATGATACAAACTATTGAAACGGCGTACCATTTCTCTGGTTAATTCCAAATGAGCAGCCTGATCTTCCCCTACAGGCACTCTGGTTGCTTTATAAAGCATAATATCAGCGGCCATCAGAACCGGATAACCTAAGAAACCATAGGTACGCAGATCTTTTCCCTGGGTGCTCAATTGCTGAATTTTATCTTTGAAAGTCGGTACTCTTTCCAACCAGGATAAAGGTGTAGACATGCCAAGCAGAAGACATAACTCTGCATGTTCTTTAACATGGGACTGGACAAAGATCGTATTTGATTCCGGATCCAAACCGGCACTTAACCAATCAATAGCCATCTCTCTAACATTATCCTGAAGTTTGGAAGTATCTGCATAACTGGAAGTTAAAGCATGCAAATCCACAATGCTGAAAAAGCATTCATATTCATGCTGCAGCTTAACCCAGTTTTCCAAAGCCCCCATATAATTTCCTAAATGAAAGCGGCCCGAAGGCTGCATACCGCTGAAAATACGTTCTTTTACCATTTTTCCTGACCTCACTCACATAAATATATTTAGTATTCCATAAACAACCTTTAAATAAATAGTAGCAAAGGGTGTGATAACCATACCCACTATTCCCGTAATACACAAAGCAATTAAAATATACATACTGTAAGGCGCAATCATTGTTTCGTACTTATATGCTGTACTGCCCGGCAGTAACTCCATGAGTATTTTAGAACCATCCAAAGGAGGAATGGGAATTAAATTAAAGAAAGCAAACCAGACATTATACATCTGTAGCCATCGAAGAAAATCAAATACTCCCGAAGAGCGAACCCCCATTTTGCTCATAATAAACATAAGCAAAACAGCCATAAAACATAAAAACAAATTAGCACCGGGCCCTGCGAAAGACACTTTCATAATATCTGTGCGGGGATGCCGGTAATAGGACGGATTAATAGAAACCGGTTTGGCCCAGCCAAACCCTACAAAAACCAGCATCAAAGTGCCCATTATATCCAAGTGAGCAAAAGGATTCATAGTCAACCGCCCTTCCAATCTGGGGGTTGGATCTCCTAAGCTGTAGGACACTGCTCCATGAGCATACTCATGTACAGTCAGAGCCAAAAGTAAAGCTGGAATTCTTAAAACAATTCCTGCATCTAAACTTAGCATATTTCACCTCATAACTATAAGACAAAAAGGTCAATGTGCCGAAGCAAATTGACCCCAAAAAGCATTTATTTTCTGTGTTCCTGCAGTCCTTCACGCAAATACTCATTAATGATTCTCACATAAGTGCCTTTCATGCCCAAAGATTCAGTTTCCAATACTCCGGCACTTTCGAATTTACGTAAAGCATTGACGATTACGCTACGGGTAATGCCCGCTCTATCGGCAATTTTACTTGCTACCAGCAGGCCTTCCTGGTCAGGCAGAGCTTTGAGGATTTCACTAATTGCTTCCAATTCAGAATAGGACAAATTGGAAAAAGCAATTTGTACCATAGCTTTTTTCCTGGAAGCAGACTCAATCTTTGTTGCTTTGTCGTGAAGAAGCTGTACACCAATTACTGTTGCAGCATATTCACTGAGCAATAAATCCGCATCAATAAATTCTTTTTTGAATTTACCTAAAATCAAAGTGCCCAATCTTTCACCATTACCAAAGATAGGAACAACTGTGGTAAATTTGTTTTCGAAAAGACATTTGGTTCCTTCGCTAAAAGCACATTCTCCCTCTACCAGACGGTAGTTGGAAGAAGTTTCTTTTATACCTGTGAGCCATTTAACATAGGTATCAGGGAAGCAACCTAAGTCCAAAACTTTCTTAATCATTAATTCACATTCGAATCCATCAAGGATAGCATAACCTAAAATTTTCCCATCAGTGGACACAATATAAATGTTGGATTTAATTACATCCCTGAGGACCTCAGCCATTTGTTTGTAACTAACAGCCTCGGAATTTTGTAAAAGCTTGTTAATCATACGTGTTTTTGATAATAAGGTAAGCGTTTCAATCCCCTCCTGTCTTATGCTCTCGGATGATTTTTTTCATATACCGAGGCAATACGCTCCGTTGTTAAATGAGTATATATCTGAGTAGTTGATAGACTGGCATGGCCTAAAAGCTCCTGTACAGTTCTAAGATCTGCTCCGTGGTCTAGCAGGTGAGTCGCAAAAGTATGACGAATAGTGTGAGGACTGATATGCTTTTGCAGACTAACCGCTGTCACATACTTATCTAAGATTCTGCGCACGCTTCTGTCTGTCAGAGGCGTACCCCTGCAATTTACAAACAGAAAACCGTGTTCTTTGACATTAAACTCTGTCATTATTTTATGGCGGCTAGTGCTGCAATATGCATCAATAGCTTTTATCGCCGGATGACCAATAGGTACTAATCTTTCTTTATTGCCTTTACCAATAAGCAACACATAACTGTTGCCCAAATCAACTCTGTCTAAAGTAAGTCCGGATAATTCAGAAACACGGCAGCCTGTAGCATAAAGCAATTCCAAAATTGCTCTGTCACGAAGACCGAGAATACTGTTATCGGGTTTACTTAAAAGTTCGTTGATTTCAAATTCTTCAAGAAATACAGGTAATTTCTTTTCCAGTTTCGGAGTGCGGATTTTAGTAAAAGGATTGACTTCAATAACGCTTTCCCTAATCAGATATTTGTAAAAGGACCTTAATGAGGAAACTCGCCTGGCAATAGTTTTGCGGGCATATTCTTTTTCATTAAGAGCCGCAAGATAAGCCCGTATATCTAAAACTTTGACCTCTTTCCAGTGGGACAATTCTCGTCGCCCCTCTAAGAAATCACGGAAAAATAAAATGTCCGTATGATAGTTTTTTATAGTCAAAATCGAACAATTTTTCTCCACGTTAAGATAATTCAAAAAACTTTGTAACCACTTATCCATGCTCTGTTTAGTTTCCATAGGATATACCTCAAATTGTGTATATTTCCTGATAATTTATCCTATCACAATAAACTTATTTTAGCAAGATATTAATATAGTCTTTTAAAATATCTAGGCTTCTTTGGGCAATTAAAGCATTTTTTTCTTTCTTTTTCAACCGTTTTTCACCTTTCCAAGGTGGCATAAGGCCAAAATTAATGTTCATAGGCTGAAAATTCTTAACATTTTCATTACTGACATAGGCTGCCAATGAACCTAAGGCTGTTTCCCGGGAAAAATCTACAGGTTTTTCTCCCAAAATCTCTCTTGCTACATGGATACCCACCATTAAACCTGCTCCGGAAGATTCTACATAACCTTCCACGCCGGTAATTTGTCCTGCAAAAAATATATGAGGAGCTTGGCGCAAAGATAAATTTTTATTCAAAAGCAAAGGAGAGTTTATGTAGGAATTTTGGTGCATGACCCCATATCTGACAAAATCAGCATGTTCCAGCCCCGGAATCAGAGAAAAGACTCTTTTTTGCTCAGGCCATTTTAAATGAGTCTGAAAACCTACAATATTGTACAAACTGGCGGCTCCGTTGTCTTGCCTTAACTGAACAACAGCATATGCCTCTTTGCCCGTTTTGGGGTCAGGCAAACCAACAGGCTTCAAAGGACCAAACCGCATGGTATCTTCTCCTCGGCGGGCCATTACTTCTATAGGCATACATCCTTCAAACACTGCCCCTTTGTCAAAATCCTTCACAGGAGCATCTTCTGCAGCACATAGTTCCTGCCAAAAATGCTTGTATTCCGCTTCTGTAAAAGGACAATTTAAATAGGCAGCTTCCCCGTGTTCATATCTGGAAGCTTTGAAAACCTTGTTATAATCCAATGATTCTGCTGTTACAATAGGAGCCGCAGCATCAAAAAAGTGAAAATAATCTTGATGCACAAATTTTTGTATGCTTGCTGCTAAAGCCGGGCTGGTCAATGGTCCTGTCGCAATAATCACGTAATCTTCCTCGGGAAAAGCCAATTGAGTTATTTCTTCTTCTTTAACTGTTACCAAAGGATTAGTTTTAATTGCTTTAGTTATAGCTTGTGCAAAACCATCTCTGTCAACAGCTAAGGCTCCTCCGGCCGGGACCTGATATTCATCTGCACAGCGCATGATCAGTGAGTCCAGTCTGCGCATCTCTTCTTTCAGCAGTCCAACAGCATTTTCTATATTATTGGCACGTAAAGAATTACTGCACACAAGTTCACCGAAGTTACCGGTTTTGTGTGCAGGAGTTGATTTGCCGGGCCGCATTTCGTGTAAAATCACAGGCAGACCGCGTTTTACCAACTGCCATGTGGCTTCACTGCCGGCTAAACCGCCCCCAATTACATGAATATTCATAGTGGCTCCTTATTATTCTTTATTTTTTTTCATTGAATAATTTTCGCATTCTTTATTACTGCAATGTAATACTTTATTACCTTTTTTATCCGTATGTTCAACCATAATACTGCCGCAAACAGGACAGAAACTGTCTACAGGTTTATCCCAAGTTGTAAAACGACACTTAGGATAATTGGAACAGCCATAAAAAATTCTGCGTGTTTTACTCTTTCTTTCTATAATGTCACCGCCGCATTTGGGACACTTAACTCCTATTTTCTTCAAAATAGGTTTGGTATTCCTGCATTCAGGGAAACCGGGACAAGCAAGGAATTTACCATGTCTGCCCTCTTTGATAACCATAAAGCGACCGCATTTTTCGCATTTAATGTCTGTTACTTCATCTTTATGCTCAACTACGGGAATCTCTTTGTCGGCTTTTTCCAAAGCCTTGGCAAAAGGACCATAGAACTCGCTAAGGACTTCATTCTTTTCCATTTTATGCTCGCTCACATCATCTAATTCCTGTTCCATATGAGCACTGAAGGTTACGTCAATAAGTTCTTTAAAATATTGATCCAAAAGCTGATTAGTAACAATACCTAAATCAGTAGGCATAAGCTTTTTGCTTTCCTTAGCTATATAACCTCTGGTCAGAATGGTCTGAATGATGGGAGAATAAGTGCTGGGCCGGCCAATGCCTTTATCTTCCAGTGCTTTAACTAAAGTAGCCTCAGTAAAATACGGAGGTGGTTCTGTAAAGTGCTGAACCGGTTTTTCAACTTTCACAACATCCAAAGGTGTATCTTTTGCCAAATAAGGAACTTTTTTAGATTTTTCCTCGGCAAAATCTTTTTTATCCAACAAACTCATGAAACCGTCAAATTTAATAGTGGAACCGGTAGCACGCAGTTCAAAAGCTCCGCCGCCAATAGTCAGAGTTGTGATTTCACTTAGTGCATTAGTCATTTGGCTAGCTACAGTTCTATGCCAGATCAAAGAATAGAGTTTTAATTGATCTTTGGTTAAATATTTTGCTACTGAAGCAGGTGTTCTCTTGATAGAAGTAGGTCTGATTGCTTCATGAGCTTCCTGGGCATTTTTTTTACTGGAATAAACATTAGGCTTGCCCGGCAGGTATTTATCACCATGTTCGTTTTTGATATAGCTGCGAATTTCTTCTAAAGCAGAAGCAGCCAAATGAACTGAGTCAGTTCTCATATAAGTGATTAAGCCTACAGTTCCGGCTTTACCACCCACATTTACACCTTCGTACAGTTGTTGGGCAACCATCATGGCTTTTTTCGTAGTGAAATTTAATTTTTTAACAGCTTCCTGCTGCAAAGAACTGGTAGTTAAAGGCGGCATAGGATGTCTGGCCCGTTCTTTTACAGATGAACCGGTCACAGCAAATTCCGCTTTGGCAAGCTCTTGGGCAATAGTGCCTGCTTCTTTTTCATTATGAATAACAAGCTTTTCCTTATTTTTCTTAATGACATCAGCAGTAAATTTGGTGTTTTTGTCTTTTTCTTTTAAAGTTACAGAAGCAGTCCAATATTCTTCTGCCTCAAATTTATCTATTTCTGCCTGTCTGTCGCAGATAATTTTCACAGCTACAGACTGAACACGGCCGGCACTAAGACCTTTTCTGACTTTACGCCACAATAAAGGACTAAGCTTATACCCTACAATTCTATCCATGATACGACGAGTCTGCTGAGCATCTACTCTATCCATATCAATAGTCTGGGGCTGCTTAAAAGCGGCCTTGATAGCCTGAGAAGTTATTTCATGAAAAGCAATACGGCATTTTTTGGCAGGATCAACACCTAAAATATAACCAAGATGCCAGGCAATTGCTTCCCCTTCACGATCAGGGTCAGTTGCCAGATAAATCTTATCAGCTTTTTTTGCTAAGCTGCGAAGTTCTTTAATCAAAGGACCTTTTCCTCTGATATTAATATATTTAGGAGTAAAATCATGTTCAAGATCTACTCCGAACTGGCTCTTGGGCAAATCACGCAAATGTCCCATAGAAGCTCTGACCGTATAATTTTTTCCTAAAAATTTCTCTATAGTCTTAGATTTTGTTGGTGACTCAACAATTACTAAATTCTTTGTCATCAAATATCCTCCTCAATTACATATATAACGATTGCCGGTATCTTGACCGATAAGACCTTTTAATTGCAAGTTAAGCAACAGGCCGGCAAGTTTTTGTACAGGCAAACCGGAATATAATACTAATTCATCTATAGTAACTGAACGATGGTAGCTAATAGCAGCCAACACCTTTTCAGCATCTTTCACTTCTTTTTCCGGCAAAACATCAAACAACGAGATATTCTTCACTTTTGCTTTTTTCTCTTTTTGAGGCAAGAGATGATATTCTGCCAAAATGTCTTCAGAACAGCTTATCAGCTTTGCACCATCCTGAATCAGACTATTTGTTCCCATACTGGTGGGCGATGTAATATCACCCGGTATGGCAAATACATCCCTGCCCTCTTCCATGGCAAGCCGTGCCGTAATAACAGCACCGCTTTTTATGGCCGCTTCAACTACTAAAACAGCTGAACTTATACCTGCAATGATTCTATTGCGTAGGGGGAAATGTATTCCCAAGGGTTCGGTATCAGGAGAAAATTCTGTAATAACAGCGCCCTTTTCCTGAATTTGAGAAAAAAGTCTGTGATTACCGGCAGGATAAATATTATCAAAACCGCTGCCAATAACAGCAACAGTAATGCCTCCGCCTTCTAAAGCTCCTTTGTGAGAAGCCGTGTCTATACCATAGGCACCGCCACTGACAATGACAATTCCTTTATTTGCCGTTTCTGCGGCCATTCTTTTTGCTGTAGACAGCCCATAAGCAGTCGCCTTACGGCTTCCGACCATGGCTAAAAAGCACTGTGCTTCAGGAAATTGCCCTTTTATATAAAGTACCGGAGGCGGATTGAAAATATGTCTTAATGGTGCGGGATAAAGCTGCTCTCTAAAATCCACCAACTGTACAGAATGAATATGGCAATAGTTGGCTATATCATCCGGTAAATTTGGCCGGTATCTGGATTTATAGCGATTTAATAATTGAGCACTTACTAATTTTGTATCCTTTAAAGCAGCAAAATCAGCAGAAAAGACCTTTTGTGCAGAACCAAAACGGGCTATTAATTCCCATAAAGTGGCTGCAGGCAAATAGGTAAAAGCAGAATTTAAAGCAGCTAGATAGTATTTGTCCATATTTTAGTTCATCCTTTGCTGAGTAGTAGTAGTAAATAATATAGTAGGTTAATTAGTAAACAATTTCATATTATGGTAGTATTGCGTAAAAATGTCAAGTAGCAACTTTCTGCTAATCCATTTCCCGCATAATTGCATCGGCAATATAATCAGCAGCCGAAGGCTTACCCATGGCACCCAGGAAAATATTTGTATCACGATCGTATTCTTTTATTAAATTAGCCACTTCAAAAGGGTTGATGGCAACTTTGGCCGCTCCTAAAGTTTCTAAATAATAAGCATTGGCTTTTTCTTGTCCCAGTGATGGTTCATAAATTACATATTTAGCCGGAATAGTCAATATCTGGGCTGCCAAAACACCCTGGTCCGAAGTTACTATATAATCTGCACAGTTCATTAACCCGGCAGGGGCGTCCACAAAGCCAAAAACTTTAATAGGATAAGGCAATTTGCGAAGCTGCCGCATCATATTTAAGTTTTTCCCGGTTAAAGCTACGAATTTCATAGTTGGATCATAATTATTAATAATAGAAGTTACCAGATCATCAATGGGAAGCTCACTTTTCCCCCAGTTCATAATAAGGCAGATTCTATCGTCCCTTTTCCATCCATACTTCATACGAAGATAATCCCTGCTATATTCTTCTCCAAAAGCTTTATTAATAGGAATACCAAAACTGAAAGCTTTTTGCCAAGGCTGTAGACCATGCCGTGGGACCAAAGCTTCCTCTGCAAAGAAATATACATTGGTTCTTGCAAACATCCACCAGTTATGGACAGAGTATTCAGGAACAATAACACAGGAAAAAAGCTTAGCATGCAGTTTTTTGTAAACGTCAATAATACCCGCAGATAAAGGGTCAAAAGCAATAACAGCATCAGGACTTACCCGTCTTAAAAAATCTCCTGCTGCCAAGGCAAAAATATTACAAGCCAAAGAACGAAAATATAAGGACCATTGCGAATGGTTGGACCAATCGTAAAGGCGCCTATATATTCCCGGTAAAATATTAACTATAATACTTGCCATGCCACTGAACAGGCTCCACAAAAAGTTAGGAAAAAAAGAAGTAATAGTCGCTGTAACTACTTCATATTCCGGTTCTTTGGCAAAAGCTTCCTTCATAGCATTAATTAATTCTTTATTTTCCTCATCTGATGACTGGGTAAAAACAAGGATTTTATAATGACTGAGTGCCACGTTAATTCCACCCCTTTGAAAACAACTTCACTTGCAAATTAAACCTTATTTATTGTATCATAAAATATATGGTTTACAAGTATTTCCCCCAAGGAAATTTTCCTCGGGAATGTGTCAACACTAAATTCGAGGTGAAAAACATGAGTTTAAACTCAACTCCTGCAGCGGAAAGACTGCATATTGGTATTTTTGGCAGACGTAATGCCGGAAAATCCTGTGTTATTAACGCTATTACCGGTCAAAAACTGGCAATTGTGTCAGAAGTTTTAGGCACTACTACAGACCCGGTTTACAAAGCTATGGAGCTTTTGCCCCTGGGACCGGTCATGTTTATTGATACTCCCGGTTTGGACGACACCGGGGCATTGGGCAAGCAGCGTATAGAAAAGGCCTATCAGGCA
>Ga0160425_1002617_pt1 | contig 14280 bp, 10 predicted proteins | sample BioMet8_FD_108193 | JGI IMG/M metagenome (GOLD analysis project Ga0160425, IMG submission 108193) | Microbial communities from bioreactor (seeded with sewage sludge) at Lawrence Berkeley National Lab, California, USA - Biofuel... | ecosystem: Engineered > Bioreactor > Anaerobic > Unclassified ...
CTATTTGTTACGTTCTGGTTGTGCCTGGCGAATGCTACCCCATGAATTTCCACCTTGGAAAACTGTGTACCACTATTTCCGTCTTTGGCGACTTACTGGATTTTGGGAACGTATAAATGCTACGCTGAGAACTGAACTGAGAATTGCATATGGCAGAGAATCAGAACCTAGTGCAGCTATTTTAGATAGTCAATCCGTTAAAACTACAGAAACTCCAGGAATACGTGGCTATGACGCCGCCAAGAAAGTAAAAGGAAGAAAGCGCCATATTCTAGTGGATACAGTAGGGCTACTGTTGATAGTTATAGTTCATTCGGCGAATATTCAAGATCGAGATGGAGCTAAACTTGTTCTGGAACAAGTTAAAGGTACTTTTTCTCGATTGGAGTTAATTTGGGCTGATTCTGGTTATTCTGGCCAGCTAGTCGATTGGGTCAAAGTAATGTGTGGTTGGGTATTAGAAATCGTTAAGCGTAGCGATGATGTCAAAGGTTTCCAAGTACTTCCTCACAGATGGATAGTAGAACGTACATTTGGATGGCTGGGAAGATATCGACGTTTGAGTAAAGACTACGAAGGGTTAACAGAATCAAGCCAAGCATTAATATATGCTGCTATGATCCATATAATGATTAGACGGCTAGGTAGGATAAAAAACGTAAGAAAATAAGAGAAATATAATATTCAGACAGCCTCTTAGTTTATATTCATTATTAAAGGATCTAACTAAAACAATTGATACATTTATTACTCGCTGCAACTATCTTTAATTGTTTATCTACTATAACGTTCTGGTTAATACGTGAAAAAATGCTATGCCAATTGTCTCTCCAAAAAGAAATTCTCACTATTGTTACATTAGAGAAATTCATCTTCATCTGCGAATTGTCAATAATCTGCGGAGAGTCCAGATTCTCTGGGGATTGGAGTTCATAAGTTTGATTTTTAAAAATTGCTATTTTATCAATGGATGTGTTAATTAGTTCCTCTCCAGTATCATCAACAACAAGGAGATGATTTGCTTCATAGGAACTGCTACTTACAGGAAGTAATGTTATGTTTGTTGCAGGTATGACTTCTAATGCATAGATAAGTTCTGTCTCGGGTAGGTACTCTGTAGACCAGTTAGCATCATGTTCGGGATAAGCATCTTTAAAGACTTCAAATATACTTCTGTTTACCCAGTTGGAAAATGTGTCTGAATATTCAAAAGAATCATTGAAGCCATTATTATAAGGCGGTATGCCAAAAGCGATTGAGTAATCATATTGTTCTGCTGTGCTCAAAGCTTTAAAGCTTTTGTCAAAAGATGTTGAGGGAATAGGAGTTCCATTATACATCAGTAGGAACGATTTATTATATAGCGAATTAACCTGAAAAACAACAGACCCATTTATTGTTTCTCCAGGAGATAGGGTTGTATTCTCAAGTTTATTTTCTTTTTCAAGATCTGATAGTACATCCGAACCATGGTAGTATAGATATTCAGGTTCAATCGTGGTATTAAATATGTGGTCTCCATCACGTACATGAAGTTCATTTAACTTGAAATCGAGATCTTTTGAACCATTATTCTTTATTGAAAGGCCATATACTGCGTAATACCTTTCTGTGATATTAAATCCAGTTTTCTCATTAACTGTATATATGCAAAGCTTGCCATTAACTTCTTTTCCTTCTAAAACAAAGTAATGAGGAGTTTGAGGAGTCATTAGAACCTTATACTTGCCATTGACCTTTTTTACTTTTAATTCAACATCAGGAGTACTTAGAATATTACCTTTATTGTCTTCAACTCTTAATTTTGTCGAAATACTGGATGTGAAATAAACACGAATAGTTTTATTATCGTCTGATTTAACAATCTGTGCGATATCTTCCCGACCAATATCCGGATTGTCCCGGAGGTAACTTATGAGTCCCTGATTTTCACTACCTGGAACATTATCCCAGCAAAAAAGATAATCGTACACTTTTTCATGATTATCACGCATATAAATACTTGATAAGGATTTTAACTGGATTTCAGGGATGTTTTCCGCTTCAGGGGACTGTATTGCTGAAGAAACGTTTTCTGGCGTTAGATTTACTGATCCTCTATATACTGATTCATTTGATTGGGTAACCTTACTTTCTTCAACGCATCCGCTAAAAAGAATAAACATTGTTAGAGTAAATATCACCAGTCGCAGTCCCAATCATCCCCGGAAATTATTCAAAGAGATAAACAAAGAAATTTAGGTGCTCGTTTTCTTAGTTGATGTAATATTATAATTTCATTGTTTAGTTTATCCGGTGTCCACTAACACCCTTAATACTAACAACTATACAACAGTATCAAAAAATATGTTATATTTCAAATATTTATACCTTTTTATTTTCACAAAAAGTTAAGATGGAAAAGACATCTGCTTCTGTATATTTTATTGATTTATTAAAATTAATCTTGTAATTTTATTTATATTCAAATAGGCCATTGAATAGTGATGAGTTTATCATTAAATTTTAAATATCGAGAATACTCACGTCTCCGTTAAGCAATTAATGTTTAACCTTCTCTAATCACAGAATCAGAAGGCAATGAGATGATATCAATGGAATTTTGGAATTGACATAATACAAATAAACATACTAATGTCTTAGTTTATGTAAAATTGTAGACAATTATTACTAGCTGCAGCTATATTTAGTTCTTTATCAACTATAATGTTCTGATTCACAAATGATGCAAGTCCACTTTCTCTAAAAAAAGAAATTCTTACTATTGTGGCATTAGAGAAGTTAATCTGTGAATTGTCAATAATTTTTGTAAAATCCGTACTGTCTCCAGAATGGAGGTCATAGGTTTGATTCTTTAATATTGCAATTTTATCTATTCGGGATGTGTTAACCAGTTCTTCTCCAGTATCATCAACAACTTTAAAAGTCGAATCTGTCGAATCTGCAACAACGAAGCCATTTTTGTTTACGAAATGTGTATATGCTGTTATGTTCCTTTCAGATATAACTTTTAATGCATAGACAAGTTTTGTCCCGTATATATAATTATTAGACGGCTCCTTTGTATATAAGGAAATGTCTTTATTAAATAATTCAATATCAGCTCTATTAACGACTTTGAATATGCTTCTGTTTACCCAGTTAGAAAAGCCTGAATATTCAAAAGAATCATTGAAGCCATCATTATAAGGTGGCTTGCCAAAAATTTCTGAGTAATTATATCGTTCCGCTGTGTTCAAAGCTTCAATGCTTTTTTCAAAAGATGCTGAGGTAATAGTTGTATCATTATACACCAGTAGAAACGATTTATTGTACAACGAATTAACCTGAAAAACAACAAACCCATTTATTATTTGTCCAGGAGATAGAGTTGTATCTTCAAGTTTAGTTTCTTTTTCAAGGTCTGATAGTACCTCTATTAACGAAGATTGACTTTCAGGTTCACTCGTGGTACTAAATATGTGATTTCCGTCACGTAGATTAAGCTCATTTAACTTGAAATCGAGATCTTTTGAACCGTTATTCTTTATTGAAAGGCCATATATAGCGTAATACCTTTCTGTGATATTATATCCAGTTTTACTCCTGACTTCTTCATCTCCATATACACATAACCTATTATCTTCCCTTTTCACTTTCAGAATGTGGTTAGGGGCTATTAGAACTGTATTTTTATCGTCTGAAAGCTTCAACTCTAAAGATTTTGTTGGAGTAAAAACATGGATTGTATTATTGTCAGCAGCTTTAATAATCGTTGCAGTACTTACCCAGTCAATTTCCAGATCATTCCTGAGGTAATTTATGAGTTCCTTAGTTTCGCTTCCTGGAACATTATTCCAGTTAAAAAGATAATGATAATCAAACACTTTTTCATTATTATCATGCATATAAATACTTGAGAAGGATGTAATCTCGATTTCAGGAATATTCTTTTCTTTGGATGACAGGGCTGTTGCTGACAAACTTTCTGGTGTTGTATTTACTGATCCTCCATGCACTGACTCATTTGATTGAGTAACCTTACTTTCTTCAATACATCCACTAAAAATAATAACGATTGTCAGAATAAACAATAAAGCTCGCAATCCCAATCATCCTCGAAAATTATTCAAAGCGATAAACAAAAAAATTTGGTGTTAATTTTTTAGTTGATGTTAAACATTGTCATTCCATTATTTGATTGATCTCATATCCAGTAATACCCTTAATAATAACAACCACATAACAATATCAAAAAATAAACCACATTTTAAATATTTATGCTTTTGCATTCATTTGAAATGTTATGAAGGGAAATAATAGTTATTTATAATTATTTACTTAAAAGAACTCTAAATACTTGTGGTTTTAGAAATATTTTGTGAAAGCTAAGAAGTAAAGCGGAAACCGAATTATTTTTGAGAGCCACGTTAGGTTTAGAAGTTAAGAAGTGTATAAATTTTATCAAACAAAGATAAAAAAGGATTATCTGTTAGAGGATTTCTAATAATCTACTTGAGCCACTAAAAACTCTCAATATTTATTCTAAAGAAGAACATTAGTAAAAAACTAGATGAAGAGATTACAAGACAGAGTGATTATAAAAATAACTTTAAATATGCAGTCATTTGCCTCTATTGGATTAGAAAGACAGTATTTTATGAGGCTCCGCCAATGTATGAAGCGGAGAAGATTGAAAAATGATAAGAGACTACTGGAGCCTATCCGAAAATCAAAATTGAAACATTAAGAAATTAACTTCGACCTAAGTGCTTGCAACGAAATAACCTATGCAACTTCTAATTTATTGTAACTTTAACTGGTGACCATGATAGTGAAAATCACAACGCCAGATCGGAAATATGCATATGTTGTTCTGTGATGGGGCCTAAATCTGAGTATATATTCAGACCAGGCTTTTCAGGCTGTTCTACTTCTGTATCATCATTGTAAACATGTTATCAATTTTTATCGCTACAGGTTCTTTTTTTTGACAGTGGCCGCTCGATATCTGCTGCTTCGCAGCATGCGGGCGTGAGAAGTTCTGCGTGTTCTGCATCGAAGTTATGACACTTTTCGGATAGGCTCTAAGTATATTACAATGCAATGTTTAAAGAACTCAGTACTTTCTAAATATTAGATTTATTAAAGATCTGAACAATTAGTGTGCGAAGCTTTGCAAGATCGTTCTTATACTTATATAAATAGAGAAGAGCGCAAATGGAAAAAAAAGTAAGGTGGATTTTTTCAAACTTACATTATGTACAATCATACCACCCACAATACAGAGATATAGTTCGTAAATTACAATGACTAAGCCAACGATAGGAATCCAACTAAACACAATAGGGGCACTCGAATAACATAAGAATCTGAAAGTGCCTTCGTAGCTTCCTGTGCCTCTGAATGCTTTATAAAGAGTATTTATTATTAACGCGGAAATGAATAGAGAAATAATTCCACTAATAATCATTAAACTCACAGTCGAAGGCATTGAAAGAGTCGATGGTAGATTGTGCATACCAGCCATTATTAACAGAGTAGGGCGAACAAGAGCGAATAAAAGAGTGTTTACAATTAAACAAATTATTGCAAACGTTAGTGGATCTGCGTATCCTCCAGTTGTTGGCATTCTCCTATAAAAATTAGAAGGTGTCAGTATAACCTCTTTCCATATTCTGATATAATCCATAAAATCAAACTGTGAAATATGTTAAAGAGAAATATATAGTTATTGTAACATTTGGGCGTATTCTAATATTTGGTTGATGTTGTTTCTAAAATTAGTAATGTCGCTCTATATTTCGTCCAAACTCTGTGAGACAATATCTGGTCTGCCTCAAAGCTCAAACCGGAGGCATTTGTGTCACTGGAAACTTAATCATGGAAAACATCAACCGGATTAAAATGGACGATATACCCTCAATCACATCATCCTATAAAATTTCCACAATGATATCTTGCTTCAACTAAATTCATTTTATCGTCCAGTATAAAATCCTGATCAATAAGCGATGCACGATCCACCATCGGCCATCCATAAACATTCCGATACGAAATTTTTACTATTGTGGCATTGGAAAAATCCATATTTGGAATGTCCAAATTCTCTCTGGAATGAAGTTCATAGGTTTGATTCTTTAAAACTGCTATTTTGTCAATTATAGATGCGTTAATTAGTTCCTCTCCGGTATCATCAACAACAATAAAATGGTTTTCAGGATAATATGATTCAGGATATGAAATAATACTCTCAATTGTTGACGTTATGTTCCTCTCGGGTATGACCTTTAATGCATAGACTATTTCTACCGGGGGTATATCCGGGGAATATTTTAGTTTTTCATCTGAATCAATCTTTTTAAAGAATTCAACTAAACTTCGGTTTACGTAATTGGTCCATATACTCGGATAATCCTCAAAGTCAAGTTCAAAAGAATCACGGCCACCATAACAATACGTTGGTACGCCAAAAATGACCGAGTAATTGTATTGTTCCGCTGTGCTCAGAGCCTCATTGCATTTTTCAAAAGAAGTTGAGGTGATCGGGTTTTCTTTATACAAAAGTAGGAACGATTCATTGTGTAATGAATTTGATGAATTTGATGAATTTGATGAATCATACGACGAGGTAACCGGAAAAATAACAGACCCGCTAATAGTTTGTCCCGGAGATAAATTTGTATCTTTGATTTTAGTTTCTTTATCAAGGTCTGAAAGTATCTCCTTTATGTACGAATGCGGACTTCCGGGTTCGATTGTCGGTTTTAATATAGCATTGTGTATATTATCCCCGTCGCGCACGTTAAGTTCATTTAACCTGAAATCGAGATTCTTCGAACCATTATTTGTTATTGAGAGGTTGTATACTAAATAACGTTTTTCTGTGATATTAATTACTGATTTGCCCTTAACTTTGTATATGTAGAGCTTGCCATTGACTTCTTTTACCTCTAATTCAATGCGAAGAGGCGTTATCAAGACATAACTGTTATTACCTTCAAGACTTAGTTCCGTAGAATAACCGGATGTGAAATGAACACGAATAGTCTTATTATCATCTGATTTAACGAATTGTGCAACCCCTTCATGACTGATACCGAGATCATTCCTGAGATAATCGCTGAGTTTATCGCTTTCGTTTCCCGGGACATTATCCCAGCTGAACAGGTATTCATGCGCTATTTCATAATTATCATGCATATAAATACTTGATAAGGATGTTAGCTCGATTTCAGGGATATTTTCTGCTTCGGATGATAGGGCTGTTGATGGCAGATTTTCTGGTGTTGTATTTACCGATCCTCTATATGCTGATTCATATGATTGAGAAACATTTTTTTCTTCAACACATCCGCTGAAAATAATAAAGATTGTCAGAATAAGTAATAAAGCTCGCAATCCGAATCATCCCCGGAAGTTATTTATACAGATAAACAAAGAAATTTAGGTGTTATTTTTTTGTTGATGTTATATACTGTAATTCCATTTTTTTTGTTGACCCTGTATCCAAAATACCGTTAGGATCTGCAGTGAAATTACTCAGGAATAGCTAAAACATAATTTCATTTTTCACTTTGGAATCGCTCAATATCCATTTCCCTGATATCACAAAAGACAACGGGTAACTGTAATAATTGGAATATATTTTTGTCATCCCTTAGGAAATATTTGAGGATGTACATAATAATTTCCATAGAAAGGCAACAGATTAAACTCTAGCTAAATAATACCATGACTAAGTTATTTTGTTACAATTACTTAGTCCTTTATATCCCGATTATCCCTTATTTAAGGTAGATTATCGGATCGAAAGCCACCGAGACCGTTGAAGTGAACCCATGAATAACAGGAAACCCGAAAGTAAATACGATTAATTTATGATATGAAATTCCTACAGTAACTACTTGCTACAGCTATATTTTGTTCTTCATCCATTATAACGTCCTGATTAACAGATGATAAGCGTGCTCCACTATAATGGCTCATGAAAGAAATTCTTACTATTGTAGCATTAGAGAAATTCATCCGATCAATTTCTACACTGTCTCCGAAACTTAAAATTCCTATTCTATCTGTTTGAGAGGAGTTAATCAGTTCTTCTCCAGTATCATCAACGACTTTAAAAGGCGAACCTGAAACAACAAGGTCATTCCTTTTTACTAAGTGTGCATTTACTGTTATGTTTCTTTCAGGTATGACCTTTAATGCATAGACAAGTTCTGTCCCAGGTATAAAATTTTTAGACGGCTCCGACATATCTATGAAAATATCTTTATTAAATAATTCAATATCAGCTCTATTAAATACTTCAAATATACTTCTGTTTACCCAGTTGGCCCATATGTAAGGATATGTCCTAAGGTTTGGTTCAAAAGAATCAACAGGGTCAACGGCATGAGAGTCATTGACGCCATCATAACCATTATAATAAGGCGGTTTGCCAAAAATTACTGAATAATTATATCGTTCCGCAGCGCTCAAAGCTTCAATGCTTTTTTCAAAAGATGCTGAGGTAATAGGTGTATCATTGTACATCAGCAGGAACGATTTATTGTACAATGAATCAACCTGAAAAACAACAGACCCATTTATAGTTTGTCCAGGAGATAGAGTTGTATCTCCAAGTTTTGTTTCTTTTTCAAGGTCTGATAGAACCTCTGAAAATGAATCACGATAAATAGGTTCAATTGTGGTATTAAAGATGTAATCTCCGTCACGTACATGAAGTTCATTTAACTTGAAATCGAGATCTTTTGAACCGTTATTCTTTATTGAAAGGCCATATGCTGCGTAATAACTTTCTGTGATATTATATCCGTCGTTTTTTTCTTTGACTTTGTATATGCAAAGCTTGCCATTGACTTCTTTTCCTTCTAATTCATCGCTCTGAAGAATTTGAGGAGTAATTAGAACCTTATACTTGCCATTTACCTCTCTTACTTTTAATTCAGCGTCCGGAGTTCTTAGAACATTACCTTTTTTATCATCAAGCTTTAATTCTGTCGAATTACTGAAATAAAAACAAATAGTTTTATTCTCATTTGATTTAATGATCTGTGCGTGACTCCCCCAACTGATCTCCGGATCGGACATTCTATTCTTTTCTTCTTGAAGGTAACTTATAAGTCTCTGACTTTCGTTCCCAGGAACGTTATCCCAGCTAAAAATGTATTCATAAACTCTTTCTGTATTATCATGCATATAAATGCTTGAAAAAGATGTCACTTCGATTTCAGGGATATTTTCCTCTTCTGAGGACAGGTTTGTAGGCGATATATTTTCTGGTGCCCCATTTACTGACCCTTTATATGCTGACTCATTTGATTGAGTGGCATTATTCTCCTCAACGCATCCACTAGATATAACAAAGATTGTCAGAATTAACAGTAATATTCGCAATCCCAATCATCCCCGGTTAATTCCAATTGGCTTTGTAGAAATTCCTATGGGAATAAGAGTCTTCATGAATTTAAAATGAACTAAAGTGTATTTTTTCTTATATTTCATCTTCTTTTAATCTATTTTATACAGTTTTTCTACAGAATCCGGACTATTACAAGGGATCAATGAGAGACATAAATGCCCCTTTCTTCACTGTTTTTTAACACTTCAAGACATGGCTTGTACGCGACGCCATTTTGCTACAACTATGTTCATTTTATCATCCAGTATTAGATCCTGATCCACAAGTGAAAAACGTGCCCCATTATAGTCGTTAAAATATGAAATTCTTACTATTGTGGCATTAGAGAAATTCATCTTTGGAATGTCATTTTCATTTGAATAGAGTTTATAGGTTTGATTGTTTAAAATTGCTATTTTACCAATCCTGGATGTGTTAATTAGTTCCGCTCCGGTATCATCAACGACAATGAAACAATTTTCTTGGTAAGATGACGTTGTATCTTTTTCAAGTATTGACGTTATGTTCCTTTCAGGTATGACCTTTAATGCATAGATAGCCTCTGTCTGCGGTATGTCCTCTATGGATGACTTTGCCAGATTCTCGGAGTCAGCCTTATCTAAAACCTCAAATACGCTTCTGTTTACCCAGTTGGGCCATATGTATGGATACTCCTCAAGGTCAGGTTCAAAAGAATTATTACTGTATACAGTATTATAAGGCGGTATTCCAAAGGTTATTGAGTAGTTGTATCGTTCCGCTGTCCTCAGAGCTTCAATACTTTTTTCAAAAGAAGCTGAGGGAACAGGAGTTTCATTATACATCAGTAGGAAAGATTCATTATACAGAGAATTAACCTGAAAAATAACTGATCCATTTATAGTTTGTCCAGGAAGTAGAGTTGTATCGGCAATTTTAGTTTCTTTTTTGGAGGTCGAAAGCACCTCAAGATATGGTCTTTTTTCATAAAGACTGTAAGGGTCCAGAATTGTAGTATTAAATATTTGATCCCCATCACGTATATGAAGCTCACTTAATTTAAAATCGAGATTTTTTGAACCGTTATTCTTTATTGAAAGGTCATATACTAAATAATTCCTTTTTGTGATATTAGGTACTGATTTGTACATTTTATCAGGCCCGTACACAAGAATCTTACCTTTTTCCTGTCTTATTTCCCAATTGTACCAGGGGTGGGAGTCAATGGTTACTAGAATCTCAGTTTTATTGTTTTTAAGAGTAAATTCCAGTGAGTTATTGGAAGTAAAAACACGAATAGTTTCATTATCGTTGATTTTAGCAATCTGTGCAGTATCTACCCAAATAATATTCAGATTATTCTTAAGATAACTTATGAGCCTCAGACTTTCGTTCCCAGGAACATTGTCCCAGTTAAAAAAGTATCCATTTGCAATTTCATTGTTGTTGTGCATATAAATACTTAAGAAAGATTTTACTTCAATCTCAGGAACATTTCCTTCTTTGGATGACAGAGCTGCTGATGATTGATTTTCCAACGTTATGTTTACTGAATCTTGATATACTGACTCATTTGATTGAATGGCATTGTTTTCTTCAATGCATCCACTAAAAATAATAAAGATTGTCAGAATAAAGATTAAAGTTCGCAATCCCAATCATCCTCGATTAATTTCAATGGGTTTTGTAGAAATCCTCTGAAATATGAAGTATTCATTAATTTAGAATGAACTACATTATATATTTTTGTTTGTTTATTTTCAGCCTCTTGACGCTATTTTAGAGAAGCTTTCTACAGAGCCTAAGTTTTGATTACATCCAAAGACACAAGTAGACAATTATTTAATCAACTGACATCTTAAAAGTACTTCAAAATTGAGAAAGGAAGGTTCGGAGAAAAGTTTCAGTACAGAACTAAATGAGGCTCTGGCGGCGTAAAACAAAAGTAAGTAACAAAACAAAAGTAAGTAACTTTGCAGGTTCTTTTCAAAAACCTGGAAATAGCTTATATGTTCTATTTTTGTACTCCTCATATTCTGAACCAAAAGCTTCTTGCAATGCCTCTTCTTCAACACGTATGCGGTACTGATATGCGATTAAGCTTAAAAGGAATGCAACGAGCGCCCCGAACCAGGTTCCAATCGCTAGAGTAATCCCTATCAGGGACAGCATACCTCCAGTATAGGATGGGTGTCGAATATATCTGTACGGTCCATTTGTTACGAGCTTTGCTTTTTCACGAACCTGTACCTGCCCGGTAAAATACTTTCCAAGAATCCAGATTGACCATTCGCGGAGTATAATACCGACCGCAATCAAAACAAGTCCTGCATATTGGAAATTTCCGCCGAATATTCCTATATCAGAACCACGTAGCGTAAAAGCAATAAAGAGTACTGACCAGGCCATTGCTATAATGATCCAACAAGAACCCTTATCCTTATTTGTCGTCTGAGAATTCTTCCTGCTAAAAAGAAAGTTTATAATTTCACTTAAAATCCACACACAAAAGAGAATCATGAAAGATGAAACTGCAAATTGAGAAGGAAACCAATCATCAGGAAAAACTGAGCGGTGTTGCAATTGAAAAATGGCAAATAATAGCAAAACAATAACCATTGACGTGATCGGAGCATCCTCGAAAATATGACTACCCAGTGTCTTTTTCATAATAATTCTTCCTGAAGTACTAAAAGGATTAGTGATTTATTTTGAAACTTAAACAATCATATTAATTTTTTATTCAGAACTTACATTACAAATTTTGGTAATGTTAAATATAAATTTCGAGTAGAATGGGCGAAAGTTCGGTGAAAAATTAGAAGAAAAGTTGGGAGATAAGTTGGGAGATAGAATTAAATGAGGTTCTGGCGGCATAATGAGAGTATATAGGAATAAATATCCCAAAATAATCTGTTTGGTTCAGCCAAATTCTAAAAGAGAACGATTATATAAATTAAGTTCTTTTGAAACTCACGGAGATCCAGATGACTGACACTGAAAATCTACAGACACTTCCAACAGGATGGAGCTGGACTACAATCAATTCGGTCTGTAAAATAACGTCTGGTTTTGCATTTAAAAGCAAAAACTTTTGTGAAATAGGAGTCCCAGCAATAAAAATATCTAATATCAGTTATGGCGAATTTTTATGGAAGCAGCAATACCGACGTTAGAGGAAGTTCTGAAATAGTTTTTTTCTGCTTTTCCTTTATAAGTTTCCTGTAATTTTACATTTTGACCCCCTCCAAAAAAATACAACTTAATTTTTTTATTCACACAGTTCATTGCTAATTGTGATTCCACTTCCATATTAATCACGTATGATTTACTATATGTCTTTATATATTCCTAAATTTTTAACTATTTTTCTAAATTTAAACTGAATTTTTTTGAACATTGTGGGATTCAAGTTAAAATCATTGATTTTGTTGAGCATATGCCCACATCTAATTCAATAAATTTGTTCAGTTGTTGCAAAAATCACCTTATTTTTGAGAGGGGGGTCGAAATGTAAATTCCAAAATTATTTCGCTTTTTTAATTTCCTTTATTACAATAATCTATTGTATACAAGTGACCCACTATTTCACTTCAACTTCGAATTTATTTGATATTACAGAATCATTCTATATCACCAAAATGAAGCTTAAATTTACTCAACTTTTAATCTTTTGCGTCGCTTGCTACTGTATCGTATATTGAAATTTCAGATGGTTTTGAACTTACGAAATGATTTCATGATATAATATGTAAATTATTAAAAAAATATAAATTCTTAAGGAGCTGATCATTTGGTAATATTTTTTACGCTAGTAAGTACACAAAGAAAGGTAGCTATGGAAGAGTAAAAATGGAAGAAAATTTTAAGAAATATGTAATTTCTTTCCTAGAGAAACTAGAAATCTATGAAGATTTCTATAATAAAGAATATAAAAAAATAATTTCTAGATCTATAATTAATTTTATAGAGTTACCAACTGTTGATTCTGCTTATACTGTTTATGAGACCTTTTTCACAGCGTATTGGATAGGTACACAACGAAAAGAAAATCCGTTTCTAAAACTTATCGAAAAAGTAAAAAGGTTTGAAGAACTAGGAGGTAGATTAACTCCAAATCAACGAGATCATTTCCTTCATAGCGTTTTTGTTTTTTTGCTTGGATTAGGAATTTATGAACAGAATTGCAATTATAGAGCATCATTTGAAAGATATGCTCTTAACAAAAAGAGTTATCCAGACTCTTATGACACTAAATATGAAGAATTTTTTTATAGATGGGGCATTGCATCTTTATTTCACGATATAGCGTACCCTTTAGAAATTACTTTAAAACAAATTAATAGGTACGCGAATTTTATATGCTCTTATCCAGAGATAGATGCTCAAAGCCTGAAAGTCAAACTGCAGCTATGTAATTTAGAGGAATTTACAAAACTTCCGTTAATAAAGCCAAACCCAATATATGAAGAAGGTTTCTCAAGTAAGTATCCAAGTTATGAAGAGAAATTCCATAGTGACGCGATGGCAATTCTTTCCGAGTCAATTGCATTCAATTTTAACCTAAATTTCAATGACGTCAATAAAAAAATTCGCCGGTTTGTAAGAGATATGGATGAAGGTAATTTCATTGACCATGGATTTTACAGTTCTATAATTATTTTACGTTGGTATCATTATCTTATAAACAGTACCAGTTGGAATCCGGCTTATTTCTATATTCCAATTGCAGATGCGGCAAGTGCAATATTTTTACATAATTACTTTGAACATGGGCTCATGGATTCTTTTAAACTAGTATCGTGACAATTTAATTATGACATATAACGTTTTGCCATTTTCTCATCAGCATTCTTCTTCGTAAACTTCCAGTTTATTTTCTTTTTATTCATATTCCTTCTGTGCATCCATGCATC
>Ga0160425_1002621_pt1 | contig 14277 bp, 8 predicted proteins | sample BioMet8_FD_108193 | JGI IMG/M metagenome (GOLD analysis project Ga0160425, IMG submission 108193) | Microbial communities from bioreactor (seeded with sewage sludge) at Lawrence Berkeley National Lab, California, USA - Biofuel... | ecosystem: Engineered > Bioreactor > Anaerobic > Unclassified ...
AGCAGGTTTAGGACGGCATAGTCTAGCTTTTTATCTGCTTCATCAGCCGGTTTTATATGGACTTGGCTGTTTGTATACATGCATTTACAAGATTTTTTTATCTTGACAAAGCTATACCAAGCAAGTTATAGTAAAAACATGTTTTTGTAACATAATTAAGGGAAAAGAGGAAAAAATTAATGACAAAAACACCTTTTGTAACTAAAGAGCAGGTAGAAAAAATTGCTGAAAAATATCCTACACCTTTTTATCTTTATGATGAAAAGAGTATTAGGGAAAATATGCGCAAAGTGTTAAAAGCTTTTGCCTGGAACAAAGGATATAAAGAATATTTTGCGGTGAAAGCCACTCCGACACCGGCTATTTTAAAAATTTTGCAAGAAGAGGGCTGTGGGGTAGATTGTTCTTCCTATACTGAACTGCTTATGTCCCATGCCTGTGGTTTTAAAGACAAGGAAATTATGTTTTCTTCCAATGTTACTCCTGCTCAGGATTATCAATTGGCCAGAAAACTTAATGCTACGATTAATTTGGACGATATTACCCATATTGATTTTCTGGAAAAGGTTGCCAGTATTCCCAAAATTATTAGCTGCCGTTTTAACCCCGGCGGAGATTTTTCTATTTCCAATAAGATTATGGATAATCCCGGGGATGCTAAATATGGTATGACCAAGGCACAACTGATAGAAGCCTTTAAAATCTTGAAGAGCAAAGGCGTAGAGCATTTTGGCATGCATGCGTTCTTAGCCAGTAATACAGTTACGAACGAATATTATCCGGAACTAGCCAGACAATTGTTTAAGGTAGCAGTAGAACTGAAAGAAAAGACCGGCGTCGCCGTAGAATTTATTAACCTTTCAGGTGGTGTAGGCATAGCTTACAAACCGGATCAGCCGTCCAATGATATAGAAGTAATTGGTGCCGGTGTAAAAAAAGTCTACGAAGAAATTCTTGTACCCGCAGGTATGGGAAACGTAGCTATTTTCACAGAAATGGGCCGCTTTATTTTAGGACCGTATGGTGCATTAATTACTAAAGCTATTCATGCAAAACACATTTATAAGGAATACATTGGCGTAGATGCCTGTGCCGCTAATTTAATGCGGCCTGCTATTTATGGGGCTTATCACCATATTACGGTTTTGGGTAAAGAAAATGCTCCCTGTGATCACAAGTATGATGTGACGGGAGGCTTGTGTGAAAACAGCGATAAATTTGCTATTGACAGAATGCTGCCGGAAATTAAAAACGGTGACTATCTCTTCATTCATGATGCCGGAGCACACGGTTTCTCCATGGGCTATAATTACAACGGAAAACTCCGCAGTGCTGAATTGCTTTTGAAAGAAGATGGTAGCGTAGAAATGATCAGACGGGCGGAAACACCTGCAGATTATTTTGCTACTTTTGATTTTACCGGTTTGTTTAATAAATAATTATGGATCAACAAGAGAAGCTGCAAACTTATGATAATTTAGTCAGCTGGCCTCAGTTTAAGCTGAAACTTGCTGGAGAAGGGGTCCTAGTAGGCATTGCATCAGGCTGCTTAATCGGGTTTTACCGTTTTGCCCTAGGGTGGGCCGATGTAAAACGAGGGGAACTCTATGCTTTGTTTCAAAACACCAGCATGTGGTATTTAGCAAGCTGGGTATTTGCCTTGTTTGTTATGGCAGCCATAATTGATAAACTGGTGAGATTTGCACCACTGGCAGGTGCCAGCGGTATTCCCCAGATTATGGCCAACATCCGCGGTATTAGCGTGGGAAACTGGTGGAAGACCATTGTTGCTAAAGTAATCAGCTGTATTATGGCGGTTTTAGCAGGATTATCCCTGGGCCGAGAAGGACCTTCCATCCAATTGGGCGGCATGGTAGGCCAAGGCATAGGACGTATTTTGCGGCGAAGCCGCATGGAAGAACACTGCCTCATTAGCAGCGGGGCAGGCGCAGGTCTGGCGGCGGCTTTCAATGCACCTATGGCCAGTGTAATGTTTACTATGGAAGTTATGCATAAAAGTTTGTCGGCAGTTGTATTATTGCCAACTTTGGTGGCAGCTATAACCAGTACTTTTGTTTCCAGAATGTTTTTTGGAAGACAGACGATTTTTGCCATTCCCAATATGCCTTTTGTGGAGGCAGATACTCTGCCCCAATTGTTGTTTCTGGGTATTTTAACAGGCTTTGCCGGCTACATATTTAATAAAACCATGCTGGCAGGTGGCAAGCTTTATCAAGCTAAATTTTTTAAAAACAATTATATGCGTTATGTTTTTCCTCTGCTCTTAACGATTCCTGTAGGCTTTATCTTACCGGATATTATGGGGGGCGGGGATGTAGTTGTAGAACATCTGGTAGATGGACATGCTACTTTGCAGTTAGTAATTATTGTTTTAACAGCTAAACTGCTTTTTACCATGCTTAGTGCCTGCTCCGGAATACCGGGTGGTTCTTTACAGCCGATGCTGGTCATGGGCGCTTTGTGCGGCTATTTGTATGGTATTATTGCTATTAGCTCAGGTTTTGTAGCACCTGACTATCTAATGAACTGCATCGTTTTTGGCATGGCAGGTTTTTTTGCGGCGGCAGTACAGGCACCACTTACCGGAATCCTTTTGGTGTTGGAATTGACAGGCTCCTTTAGTCATTTAGTGGCAGTAGCTTTAGTTACGTTGTTTGCCTATAGCACAGCGGCATTTTGCAAGGGACAGCCTATCTACGATGTTATGCTGGAAAAATTCTTGGCAGGAGATATTACCAGGGAAAATTTACTGCAGCATGCTAAACGACGCAATATTATGGAAATGCCTGTGGAAAGCGGCAGTACTGTAGAAGGCAAAACTATTGGACAGGTTGATTGGCCCGGCAATGCTTTAATCGTAGCAGTAAAGCGTGGGGAACACGATATTATTCCTAACGGTCAGACTAGTCTGGTGGCCGGTGATTATCTTTACATTGTTGTCAATATTGATGCAGCCCGGCAAATTCGGGCTCTTTTCAGAAAAAAAAGGTTGTAACACAATATATTGTGTTACAACCTTTTTTTTACTTTTTTATTGGTTTGTTTTCTCAGGCACATAGTCGCCCCGGTCCACAACCATAGTGTAACCATGGGGTGCCAGCTGATTGCTGAGCAGTTCAAGGTTATGAGAAAGACTGCCGTCTACTCCGGCGATTTTATCATATAAAGTATAGTGCTCCTGAACTTCCACCGGTGACAAGTTAGGCATGAGAACATTGGCCCCGGATAATATCCCATGGAGACGTCCTTCCGGATGGAGAGTGCCTAAAGCTGTAGTGGAAGGAATATTGGCCTTGGGGAACATAATCCTTAATATGGCAATGCACCTAAGAGTCAGCTCCAAAGACCCGGCTTTCTGATGACGGAAAGGGGTGTTTTTGTTAGGAATGAAAGGACCTATGCCAATCATGGCCGGTGCCAGCTTCCGCAAAAATTCAAAGTCCTTGGCTAAATATTCCGTTAGCTGGTAGGGAGAACCTACCATGAAACCGGAACCTACCTGATAACCAATAGATTTTAAATCGTAGAGACAATCCTGACGCACGGCTAAGGAATAGGATGGGGGATGGAGTCTGGAATAATGAAGACTGTCGGCAGTTTCGTGCCGCAGCAGATAGCGGTCTGCCCCTGCCGCAAAAAGTTCCTTATAAGACCGATAACTACGTTCACCAAGGGATAAAGTAATGGCACAATCAGGATAAAGATGCTTAATGGCACGGATAATATTACCCATGACTTCGTCTGTGTAATAATGGTCTTCTCCCCCTTGGAGGACAAAAGTACGAAAACCCATTTCATAACCTATTCTGCAGCAATCCAGGATTACTTCGTTGGGCATTCTGTAACGATCAATTTTTTTGTTGGCACAACGGAGGCCACAATAAAAGCAGTCACGCCAGCAATAATTGGTAAACTCAATTAAGCCACGAATAAAAATACGTTTGCCAAAATTTTCAATAGCAATTTGCTGAGCTGTCATAAACAGCTTAGCTCGTATTTCTCCGTCCTCTGTCCATAGCAGGCGGCAGAATTCATCTTCTGTTAGCATACCTTCCGTTTGTAATTTATCTATTAAATCCATATTTGTTAACCTTTCCAAGGAAAAAAATCTCAGTTTGTGATATTATTATACTATATGGATAAATTTAGTCAAACCTTGAAAACTTCTGTGGAGGAAAAACCATGAAGAAATATTTAGTGAAATTAATCTGGGCAGTTCTGCTTTTGGTTCTGGCTATTCCTATGAATAGAGGGGCAGCTCAGGATATTGCTATAGATGTCTATACTGTTAATGATTTTAGAGGGGCCATGAGAGCAGAAGCAGATGATCCGGGGGCGGCTTTATTGGCAGGGGCCATTGATCAGGTTCGTACGGCTAATCCTACAGGAACAGTTGTCCTGGGTGGAGGAAATATGCTTTTTGGCTCTATTGAAAGTGATACCAATAATGGCTTCCCGGTTATTAACATTATGAATATGATGGGGTTTGATGCCAATGTTATGGGCAGTCATTTCTTTGATTTCAAACCTGCTATTTTTTCCCAGCAAGTTGCTGCTGCCAAATTTCCTTATTTGGTTTGTAATGTTAAGGCTAAGGAAGGGGAAACTCTGGCGAAACCCTATGTCATTTTGGAAAGAAAAGGCCTTAAAATTGGTGTAGTCGGCGTGACTACCAACGATATTCAAAACGAAGCCAGTCCTAAAAATGTAGCCCAATTTACCTTTTTAGACCAAGTGGCAAGTACCCAGCAGGCCATTAACGAAGTAAGGGCTAAAGGTGCCGTTATTGTGGTACTGCTGGCTCACTGCGGTGTTGAGCAGAGAATAGCGGACGGCGTAGTGCGCGGTGAAGCAGTTGATCTAATGATGAGGCTTCATGGTGTGGATGCCTGCTTTACCGGTGATTCCCAAAATCTTGTTAACGGCACAATGGCAGGGAAACCAATGATGCAGGGCGGAACCCATGGCAGATATCTTGCCAAAGTGCATTTTATCTATTCTACGGATGAGAAAGCAGTAAAAAAAACCAGTCAGGAACTCTTACAGGTCAAGAACATGAATGCCTTACCTAATGAGTATGTAGCTAATGCAGTAAGACCTCTTTGCAACGCTGTAGATGAGAAATATGGTCAAGTGCTGACGTATAATTACAAATATTTGGGCAACGATAAATATGAGCAGTCAGCAGTAGCAGAATATTTAACAGATTTACTGCGCCATAGCTTCAATGCAGATTTTGCGATTTTAAACGGTGGCGGCTTTAAAGCCGATCTGCCGGTGGGCAAGGTGACAGCCCGGCGAGTCATGGAAATATATCCTCACCGCGATAAAGTGGTTGTTTTACAAATGAAAGGCAAAGATGTTTTAGATGCCATTGACTTTGGCGTAGATAATAAATTAGTTGGTCAGGGGCGGTTCTCAGGCATAAGGGTTGCTTTTGAACCGGATATGCCCCAAGGTCAAAGAATTGTTGATCTTGTTCTTCCGGATGGGGGTAAAGTAGCTCTGGAAAAGGTTTATACCGTAGTAACCAACAGCTTTTTGGCTAACGGCGGTGACGGCTATGTAATGTTTAAAAAGGCTATTAGCAGACAGGAAGTAGATCCGGATATTCAGGCTTTCTTTATAAGAGCCTTGGGAAATGTAGGCAGTATAAATTATCGTGAAGATAAACGCTGGTCTGTGGGAGAACTAAGAAAGTAAAATAACCGGAATTTGCCATATATACAAGAAACACGACTTGACACGAAGGAAAAGCTATATTATACTTTGAAAGTAACCTTTGGAAAGGTGGCCGAGCGGTTGAAGGCTCTAGTCTTGAAAACTAGCGAGGTGTTAAAACCTCCGTGGGTTCGAATCCCACCCTTTCCGCCAGTATTTTAAATAAGAATTGTGTACCGAAGTGTTTTATAAAATTGCAACAATTGTGAGAACTCTTGCTGAGGCAAGAGTCCTTTTTTTGTTACTTAACAATGTAAAAATCGTTACATTTTAAGATTAATAAACAATTAAATTTGTTATTTTCAGGAAGTAGGATTATAATATAAGAAGTGTTACTTACTTATAAAATGGTAAAAAATAAGAATTTTTGACAGTTAATTTTGGGGGTTGGCAGTAATGAAATGTAAAGCAAAATATGGGTTATTAGTTATGGCAATGCTATGCTGGCAGCAGCCTGGGTTTGCCATGGTTAAGGAGGCTCCGGAGCAAGGAAAGGCCGTTAAAAGCATAAAGGCAAATGTGATGGCAAGTGAACTTCCGGAACAAGCCTATGAGGATATGGGTGTTTTGGTAAAACAAGGAATAGTAAAACTGCCTGCAGGAGTTGTTAATGTAAATAAAGAAAACTGCAGCAAAAATGATATGACCATTATGACCATGCAGGCAATTCAAACTCTTAATCTGCAAGATACTACAGCTAAGAGTCTGACTGATGATGCTTTTAAACAACAGTCTGGTGTTAAAGAAGTAATGAATCTAAAAGAAATTTTAGCACCGGAATTAAAAAATTATGGTATGAAGGCGGGAAAACTGGCAACTTCCACGCAGATGTCTTCAGAGGCCACAGACGCCAAACGTGATGAAGAACGTAAGTGGAAAATAAGCGGTGAAATTCGTTATAGCTATGATCACAATAGCGGTGCTCCTCAATATCAATGGAAAGATAGCAGATTGAGATTACGGCTCTATTTGGAAGCCAAAATTAATAATGATTGGCATGCTTTTGGCATGCTGGAGAGAAATAAACATTTTCTCAGTCAGCACGATAATGATGATGACTGGTACGAAAGTTCCCGTTGGTATGTGCGTGGTTTAACAGGTGCTACCGTTCTTACGGCAGGTCGGTTTGGCTATATGATAGGAGAAGGTAATATTTATGATTCTTCCATTACCGGTATTGTGGCTAATGTGGGCGATCCTGTAAATTATGAGGTCATGACCGGTAAGACGGAAGCACATGGTTGGGTATATTCTTTGCTGGCAAGTTATAAAACCGACCAGGCAGAGTATGGCCTGGGATTAGCAAAATTCAATCAGGACGATTGGAATACAGGGGACAAAGTCATTGGCCATGCCTATGCCAATTATTGGCTGAATGACAAGTGGAAAGTGGGTATCATGGGCTTAACCGGTAATAAAGCAGATGAGGACGGAAGAAAAAATGGCTTTGTGACAACGGTACAATATGGTAAGCTGGCTACTTGGGAAAAAGGATCTTATGAAGTTGATTTGAAATATTATCGTCAGCCTATGGGAACCTATGTGGCACATACTATGACCGGTTTGGGTGGTTATATGGATGGTTTTAGAGGACCGGGAGCAATGTGGTATTATACTTTATTCCCTAACGTTGTTTTAGGGGTAGAATATTATGATTTGGAAGATTTAGTTACAGGAGAAAAAGGCAGGACTTTATGGACACAAGTTTCTTATTATTTCTAATGCCTTTTTATTGGAACGAGTGTAACGGAGGATACTAAAGTGAAAAAAGGAAAAATAATTTTATTGGTAGCTATAGTGGGAATAATTGCCGGAGCAGCTTTTTTCTTTCACAAGACTGATCCCATGAAAGCTCAGGCAGATCATATAAATTTCCGGGATTATTCTAATGAGTATCAGGCTACAGAGGAAATTGCTGTTGCCTTAAAAGCCTGCGAAAATTCAGAACCGGCTTTGGTAATAGGCAAACACAAGGGAGAACAAACCAAAAACATTGCTTTAACATTTGATGGTATGGCTGACCGGGGCACAATGGAAGGAATCGTCAGTACTTTACAAAAATATAAATTCACCGGTACTTTTTTCTTGGAAGGACAGAATGCTGCACGGGATGCTAATTTGGTTGCTCTGATAGCCAAAGAGGGCTTTACTATAGGCAATTATGGGTTTGTAGGTACTGCTAAAGAAGAAAAATTTACTAAAGATAAGCTAGTGTCAGACTTGTGTAAAGCACAGAAAGCCTTGCAAATAACGGGTGGCAGCAAACCGACTTTGTTTAAACTGCCTCAGACTGTATATGATAACAGTCTTTTGAAGGCAGCCAAAGCCTGTGGCTTGGACTACGCAGTTGTTTCTACAGTATTTATTCCCATGGATAAAATACAGAATGAAGCTGATGCAGAGAAATTTGTAGCAGCATTACAGCCGGGGAGTATTGTTTCTTTGCGTCTGGGAATACCCGCTGATATTAAACAAGAAACAGGAAAAACTGATGATAGACCTGCTATAGACAAAAAGCCAAGTTTGGTTCTTAATAATGCCAAAATTGATGCTTTGGGTATTGTAGCGGTATTTGATAAAGTGTGCGCCGCTTTGGCAGCAAACGGTTATTCTGTGGTACCTGTCTTGAATTTTAAAGACCAGGCAGGACAAGGGCAGCAAATTAGAACTGCAAGTATACCTAGTGGCAATCTTGTATCAGAAGCTGTGGCTTGGCTTGGGCAACAGAGCCGGGAATTATTTACTATGTCCACCGCTTATGCTGCACCTAAAAAGAAGGACTTGTCGGCAGGAGTTTCTGATGGGTATTTAGCTAATTTAAAGAAAGCTAATAATAATAAATTAGCCACAGAAGAAAAAATGCTTTATACTACTGAAAGAGCAGTAGCTTTTACTTTTACGGGTTTTTCCAAACCGGAAGGAGTAAATCATATTTTAACGGCATTACAAAAGATTAATGGCAAAGGTACGTTTTTCGTTTCTGAACGTGAATTGCAAAGAAACGGGCCAACTATTAAGAAAATCGCAGATGCGGGGCAGGAATTGGCTATTTCTATTTATCCTAAACCGGAGGAAGATTTCAATGCTGTCTGCCGGGATATTTTACGAACAAAACAGAAACTAAAAAGTGACTATGGTGTAGATACAAAACTTGTTAAGCAATTTTCGGGTGTTGTGCGGGATGTTACGAAAGAAGCAGCTTTGGCTCTGAATATGCGACTAATTGGTTCCACCATGAACGTGGTGCAAACCAGACATAAAGAATATACTGACCCGGAGGCTGTTCTTCATGAGATTTTTGGCAAATCGGTTTATTCTGTAGGTCGTGGCTGGATGATAAATATCCGTACAGATTTCTATAAAAAGCCTGAGTTGGCAGCAGAAATGCTGGAACTGATAAAACGACGTAAAATTGATAATATCACCTACAATTCTTACGATGATGTTTATGGTAAAAACAAGACCAATGATTCGGAATATTTATTGAAATCAGTAGGTGCTATTTTAAGCAATAAGGATAAATGCTGGACATTTCCTGTGCCTGAAAACAAATATCTGCCAGGGGTTAAAAAGCAGGAAACAGTTTTGGCAACGAATTCAGAAAAAGATTTAGTCAAAGTAATGAAGGAAAGATATATAGGAGCACAAGATGTAGACGAGGAAGACCGGGTACTGGGATTTAAGAAAAAGGATATTAGAAAATTCGATACATCAGGAAAGATTAGAACTACAGATCCGGTAGTTTTTATTACCTTTGATGATTGGGGAACTGATGTGCCTATTAATAAATTGTTATATGTATTAGGAAAACATCATGCTCCTGCTACTTTCTTTGTGCTGACACATAATATTTTGCGTAATCCTAACTTACTTAGGGCTATTGCTGAGGGCGGTCACGAAATAGGCAGTCATACTAATATGCATAAACCTATGGCTATTCGAGATGCAAAAAACAAACAAGTCCCTACAATGAATTATGAAGATTTTTATAAGGATATGAAATTGTCCAGAGAAAAACTGGCCAGCGTCGTCGGTGACGTAGAAGTAGATGGTTATCCTGCTTTGACCAATTATTTCCGTCCTCCTACTTTAGCTATCAGTGAGCAAGGGATGGAAGCAATTTTTCAAAATGGTTTTACTTATTCCGTCAGCGGCAGCACCAGTACAGAAGATTATGATGCCAAAAGTTTACAGCAGATGATAAAAAGAATTACCGATGGGTTGTACTATCAGGGCAAGGTGAGAAATGGTGCTATTTTTGTTATGCACATGAGCGATTTCGCTAAGTACTCTGCTTTAGCATTGGATTATGTGCTCACAGCTAATGAAAATAGACCGGCAGGGGACCCTGCTAAGTTTAAGGTAGGTAGACTGGCAGATTATCTTCATGACGGGTACAGTCAGACCTCGACAGAAGCAAAGAAAAAGAGACAGATGAAATGGTGGTAAAAAATGGTAAAAATTAAGGACAAGGTAAGCGATACATTAGTAAAACCTAAAGCAGACAGGCGTTTACTGACTTTTGTGCCCACCCGCAAATATGCCAGAAACACAGTCGATAGGCGTAGTATATCCACAAAACCCACGGAAAGAACCTGGGAAGATTTTAAAGAAATAGAAAAAGGACACGCTGGGGGCAAACGCTACATAGTAGATTATGACGTAAAAATTACTGTAAACGACAGCTTTAAACTGCAAAAGATTTTTCGTGCTAAAGGTGTAGATATTTCCGGCAGCGGGATTTTAGTAAAAGTCTCTCCTGATGATGTAAAAAAAATCGAAAATGCTAAAAACATAAAAATCGAGTTTGACATTACGCCCGGTTCTATGGCAGAGGGTATGGAAATGCACGTCAAGCAAAATGCCACAGTTGCCCGGTTTACTGCTGCTTCTGATGGTTCTGCTGAATGTGGTTTGAAGTTTGAGTACAATCTGGTAGAATATGCGAACAGAAGAAAAGGACGTTTGCTTTTGCCTATGGCATCTTTTCTGCTGTTTTGCATAGTTTTGGCTATTGTGCTTATGCGTACCGAAAGTGTTGTCTATTTTAAATTCAACAAGACACTGTACTTGTATAGCATTATAGCGGCCGCTTTTCTGTTAAGCAGGTATTTGTTTGCCACTTTTTATCGACCGGAACCGGTAGATATAAATTTTACTCCTTCGGTAACGGTAGTAGTACCTTGTTTTAATGAGGAAGAATGGATTAGCACGACAATTGTTAAGGCTATAGACCAGTTTTATCCTCCGGAAAAATTAGCTGTAATTGTGGTGGATGACTGTTCCACGGATAATTCCGTGACACAAATCAAGAAAACAATTGATACTTTGCAAGAGCAAAACGGCGATGAAATTGCACACCGGCTTTCTTATGTGGTACAGCCTGTAAATAAAGGCAAAAGAGAAGCTATGGCTTTGGGAAGCAAGCTGGCTACAAGCGATTTGGTAGTATTTGTGGATAGCGACAGTTTCCTTAATCCTTTTGCCATCATCAATTTGGTTCAGCCTTTTAAAGACAATGAAGTAGGCGGCGTATCAGGCCGTACAGATGTTGCTAATACCTATACTAACGGGTTGACGAAAATGCAGGCAGTTCGTTATTATATTGCTTTTAGAATTATGAAAGCCTCCGAAGGATTTTTTGATGCTGTTACCTGTTTGTCTGGACCATTATCCTGTTATCGGCGGGATTTAGTGCTAAAATACAGCAAACCCTGGCTGGAACAGAAGTTCTTGGGACAAAGAGCTACTTTTGGTGATGACCGCAGCATGACTAACTTTATTTTGCGGCACCATCGCTGTGAGTATCAGGATACAGCAGTCTGTGAGACTATTGTGCCAAACACTTATGACGTGTTTTTAAAGCAGCAGATGCGTTGGAAACGTTCCTGGTTAAGAGAGTCCATAATTGCATCACGGTTTATGTGGAAAAAAGAGCCTTTTATGTCACTGTCTTTTTATATGGGCGTTATAGTACCTATTTTGGCGCCGATAGTTGTTCTTTATAATTTGATTTATATTCCTTTGGCTCATAGGGTTTTCCCTGTGAACTTTATTATGGGTATGGTATTGATGGCTTCGTTAATGAGTGTTACCCAACTGTTCCTGAGGAAAAGTACTACTTGGCTTTATGGAATTTGGTTCTGCCTATATTATGAAGCCGTTTTATTATGGCAAATGCCTGTGGCCTGGGTGACCTTCTGGAAATCTACCTGGGGCACTAGGATGACACCGGCTGATGTGGCAGAACAAAAAAAGAATGAACAGGTAAAAGCGAGGAAAAAAGAAGAATGAGTAGTACAGGTCAGGAAGAATACACCAGAAAAAAAGATAATAAGAAAAGAATAAGGGTGCTATTTGAAATTATTGCTTTGGTCTTAATGGCCTATGCTATAATTACCAATTTGTTTATTTTTGCCAAATATAAACCTTATGATAGAACCAAGACTCCTTTGTCTGCTAATGGGGGCTTTGTTGCTTTGTCTTATTTCGGCGTGGATAGAATCGGAAATAAAACTCTGATTGGTCAGGATCAGTTGCAACATCATATGGAAGTCCTGAAAAAGCAGGGTTATGTAACGATTACCCAACAAGATGTTATAGACTATTATACAAAAGACAAAGCTTTGCCTAAAAAAGCGCTTTTCCTGCTTTTTGAAGACGGTCGGCGTGATACAGCAATCTTTGCAGAAAAAAGCATGGAAAAATTTAATTATGCAGGGACTTTGTTTACCTATGCAAATAAATTAAAAACAAATGACCCGAAATTTGTTACACCAAGCGATATGAAAAGTTTGGCTGCTACCGGGTTTTGGGAAATGGGTACCAATGGTTATCGTCTGCATTTTATTAATGTCTTTGACAGGTACGATAATTACCTGGGGGATATGAATCCTTTATTGCATTCTATGCTGCAGCCGGTATTGGGACGTAAATATAATCACTATTTAATGGATTATCTGAGAGATGACAAAGGTTATCCTCTGGAAAGTTATCAGGCCATGAAGAACAGAATAAGTTTTGATTATGAAAAACTCAGGGACGTATATACAGATAAAATGGGCTATGTCCCCCAAGCTTATGTTCTAATGCATGCTAATACAGGTATGTTCGGAAATAATCACAAAGTTAGCGATGTGAATGGCTATTGGATTCAAAAACTTTTTCAAATGAATTTTAACAGAGAAGGTTATTCCTATAACGATAGACAAAGCTCTATTTATGATTTAACCAGAATGCAGCCTCAAGCGTACTGGCCGGCTAATCATCTTTTAATGCGTATTAAGCATGACCAGACAGAAGCAATTCAGTTTGAGCCGGGAGACACAAGTCGCCAAAAGGTATGGGAGACACTGGCCGGTGCTTCAGAAATTCGTTTAGACCAGATTATTCTAACTACGGATCCCCAAAAAGATGGGCGTATGTTTTTGAAAAATGGTCAAAACTATAAAGATTTTAGTCTGACAACTGTGCTCAAGGGTAATGCCTTTGGTCAGCAGAAAGTATGGCTGCGTTCTGACAAAGATTTCCGCACCGGTATTGTGGTTAGTCTGGTCAATGGACAATTATTGGTTGACGAAGTAAGTAATGGCAAAGCAAAAAATCTGCAAAAGCTTGATTTGGATAAATTTGACGGAATTGAGCCGATATCTATAGACCAAGACAAACAAAATGTAGTAGAAAAAGACCTGGAGACTTTGACTAGATATGCGCCTAATACAGAGCAGGCTAAGTTAAATCTGGGCAGATTACAAGCTGAAATGCAAGCTCAGCCCAAAACTATTGCCGAAGGAGCAAAACCCTATAAAGATACACTCAGCTATCACAGCCGGGCAGATCGGCAGTTACAGATTGTTCTTAAAGGTGATACTCTTAACGTAATACTGGATAATAAACCGGCATTACAGAATGTAAAAGTAAGTAATCAAAGGGCCGGTGGCATTGGCCTGCAGGCTGTATGGGGCGGTTACGGCTGGAGCCAGCGAAATTTGGCTGATGATGTGTATGATGGGGTTTTTGAAAAAGTAAAAATTACCGATGTTGATGATAAAGCTAAAATATTATATGATAATAGTTACACCGGCTGGACAAAAGTGCGTTTTGAATTACAAAAAGTTTGGGAGAAAATTTTGAACTTTGCCCTGACATATTTGTAAAAACATGATGCTGGAAACTGTTAAATAAGACAAGGATGAATGAGTGCAATCATGAAGAAAACGAAAAAAAATTGTCTGAGTATACTATGTTTAGCCTTGACAATAGTAATTTTTGGCGGAATTTACGTAAAAAACAGAGCAGGGGCAGCAGTGACACAATATGCTTGGGTTGCGTATTGGGACGCAGACAGCGGTATTGAAGAACTTGACAGAGAAAAAAACAACCTGGCAGGAGTTAGTGTTTTTGCTCTTAATTTTGATGAGCATGGTAAATTTGTTTACCCCCGGGAGTGGAAGAAATTAAACGATGCTGTGACTAAAACGGGAGTTGGCAATAAATATTTAACCGTAGTTAATGATGTTTTTTCTACCAAGGGCA
>Ga0160425_1002630_pt1 | contig 14248 bp, 12 predicted proteins | sample BioMet8_FD_108193 | JGI IMG/M metagenome (GOLD analysis project Ga0160425, IMG submission 108193) | Microbial communities from bioreactor (seeded with sewage sludge) at Lawrence Berkeley National Lab, California, USA - Biofuel... | ecosystem: Engineered > Bioreactor > Anaerobic > Unclassified ...
CGTCGGATAGTCGGATAGCATCTTCTTTAAATTCTTTATCATAGTTCATTTTATTAGCCTCCCAAATATATATTAGCATATTTGACGAGTTTAATGACTCTACTTAAATGATACTAGTCCAACCACAGTAGCTTTTAATGGTGCTACGGGCATGTCTCGTACATATAAAGGCTGATTAGCTTTATGGGCCAAATTAATAACCAGACTCATAGGTTCCACACTAAATTTTTCTTCTTTCTCTACATACAAAACCGTGAAAAAAGGTTCAGCAAAAGTCAATTTTTCTACGCTCATAATTTTCCTCCTTTATTTTGTCCCGAAATTTTTCTTTAAAAAATCGATGCCTTTACGGCAAGCTCTTTCGCTATCCGGCAGTGGCTTATATTCAATGCTTACCCATTTATGATAGCTGCATTCTTTCAATACTTTTGCCGCTAAAGGAAAGTTGAAATGTTTGCCGTCAGGAAAACTTCTTCCTACATCAGAAACATGAAACAGAACTAACTTGCTCATAGAACGTCTAATGGCTGCCTCAATGTCAATATCTTCCATTGCCATATGATATGTATCTCCATTATATACCAGCCAAGGAGAGTTGAATTTCTCCAAAAACGTCATAGTTCGTTCTGTAGAGCAGAACACGTCTCCATCCAGATGATTAATCTGTTCCATCACCATAGGAGTCTGAATTTCTTCCGCATAATCCAAAACCTGTCTAACGCTTTCCGTTAAAATGTCTTCGTATTTTGCTGCACTGTCTTCCGGTGCTTTCCGGCCTCTGAGAAAGCCAATCAGGATTTGCGAATCTAGTTCCCTGGCTAGGTCCAGTTGCCGTTTCAAACGTTCCACTGTAGCCTGTCGGATTTTTTTATCAGGATGAACCATGCTCATTCCTTCATAGGTATAGGCCAATCCAGTTGTTACGGCAGATGCTTTTATGCCATAGCTATCCAGCATCCGGCGTAATTTTCTTCCCTTATATTCTACGGGATTTTGTACTTGAAGTTCAATACCATTAAAACCTAATCTTGCTGCTGTTGCAGCGCATTCTTCATAGCTCTTGCCCCTCAAGGGAAATGGCACTGCTACCGGCAGGTTCCTGTCTACGGCACAAACGCTAAACTTCATACCTTGCACTTTAACTGCCATCTTCAACCACCTTTCTTTTATCAATGATATAGGTTGTTTTGTATTTTGTGATATTTCAGTTTTCAAATTTATTATATTGTAGAATATCACAAATGTCAATAATATTTTCTTTGATGTTTATATGTTTTGGCAGTATTTGTTTGTATTTGGCTATATGTCTGCATTTTTCCGTTTTTGTGCATATGATGTTTTTTACGCTTTTTTCTTTTGTGATATATCACTAATTGTATTCTCCTTTATTTAGTTATATCTTTATTGACTTTGCATAGTCATTTAGATATAATATTTATATATGTTTTTTCAGATAGGCGGTGCTTTCCATGGCAAAAGAAAACGATAATAAAATTCTTGCGCTTAACTATATAAAAGACCAGATTATCACATGTGCGATTCCGCCAGGTGCCACCATTCAGGCTGACGAAATTGCTGCCCATTTAAGGATTAGCAAAACTCCCGTGCGAGAAGCTCTGCTGGAGCTTCAGTACGAAAACTACGTGACCATTGTTCCCAGGAAAAAAACCGTGGTCTCTCCTATCTCGCTAAAAGATTTGGAATATATTTACGAAGCACGCAGCCTGAATGAAATAGCTATTTTGTCAGACTTAACTTCCAAAGATATTGATGCTCATCGGAAAGAATTGGAAGCATTAAAAAAGCAATGGGAAAGTATTCCCATTGCCGCCGATAATAAAGATGCCTATATAAATTTTTTGAAAAAAGATACAGAATTTCACATTCAGTTGGTGAACCTTTCCCAGAATCCCCATTTAATTCATTTTTGTTCCGAGCTTATTTACAAGTCCCAGCGTTTTTGGTACATGGCTTTATTTAATAATAGTCTCAGAACCATTCGTTCTGAGCACTTAGCTATCTTAACGGCTCTTCTCAACAAACATATGGCTGAAGCCGCCAATGATGCAAAAAAACATATTTCTATTTCCAAAGCCATGAGTATACTGTCTAACTAATCTTAACTATTTTGCAAAAAAATTCTAATGTGTCCCAAGCGTCAGCAGTAAATATTGTGAATCTGTCAGTAAAGCCTTTCATGCTAACGCCCCCGTTTCTTGGCCAAACACCTTACAATGCAGTTACTTCCCTCCCTTAAAAATAAAACTCTTCTGTCTGTTTGCGGTAGTGTGGCAATGTGGTACATAGTCTAGTGTCTCCTTTAGTTGCATATTTGCTTAATATATTGGTAAACCCAGGCTGTTGCTGTTTTTCCTTCTTTTAAAGCTCTCTTTTTCTCTTTTTGCGTAAGATTAGCCTTTAGTGTTAGTAATATATCTTTGGTTACGCCTTTCCTGCCAATCGCTTTAAGTGCTTGAATAATTAAGCTTGTACTTTGACTATATCCTGATATTTCCCTATTGGTTCTATGTATGAATTCCAACTTTGTGCTGCCAATCAAAAATTTTCTATTAGCACCATCGCTAATATAGCTCCATGTATTGGGAACCTGTGTAGAAAGATGTAATATATTCAATGCAATATCGCCAGCAGGAGAGATAGTCCAATTGAATTTTCTGGCAAGTGCTTCTGCAATCTTATTCGCCTGAGGAGCAGCATATTCCTGCAAAAGTTCACTATATTCCGGTTTGTCATAAACCCCTTGCATTACTCTGCGAATCATTCTCTCTTCTTGTAATCTGGATAAAGCTTTATTTACCGGATCCGTATCAGCAATATCAAAAAAATCTGTTGCTGTAAAAACACTCCCTGGTTTCATTTTTTTTATTCTGTTTTTTATAGCTGAAAAATATTGTGGTCTAAGCATTTTCTTGTATCCTTTTTTGATTTAGTCAGAAATATTATATATTTTTTCTGACGAATTTGCAATAAAACCAACATCAAAAAAGCACAGTTTAGGTTTGCTTCCTAATCTGTGCTTGCTTTTTATTTATTACGCTTTTTCCAGCAATTCCTTAATTCCGTCTTCCAGTCCGTGAACAGTCAGAGGAAACATGGGTACAGTTTCTTCAACCATGCCGATGGTGCGGGAGCTATAATCATAATGCCACAATTTTACATGGAGGGGATTCAGCCAGATTACGGCAGGATACCGCTTTTTTAATTTTTTCAGCCAGGTCAGACCGCTTTCTTCATTGCCACGATAATAGTCTATATTACCGTTTTTCAAAAGCAGTTCAGAAGGGGCCATCGAGGCATCTCCTACGATTATTACTTTATACTCGTTTTTAATGTTGTGAAAAACCCAGTCAGTATTAATGCGGCTCATCCAGCGACAGCTTGGGTCTGTAAAAAGATTATCGTAAAATATATTGTGGAAGTAATAGGTTTTCAAATCTTTAAATTGAGATGATTCATTAACTGCCTTGAATAATCTGCTGCACAGGTCCGCATAGGCCCACATAGAACCGCCGCTGTCCATGAGCAGCATCAGCTTAGTCTGATTTTTGCGAGGCCGTTTCATGACAATGCGCAGCTGACCTGCCTGTTTGCAGGTCTCTTCGATAGTTTCATCTATATCCAGTTCTGTTTTGGGAGCCTCATCTTTATTGGATAACAAACGCAGTTTCCGTAAAGCTATTTGAAATTGACGAATTTGCAGAACGTCGTCATCCCGGAAATCCCGGAAATTTCTTTCTTCGGCAATTTTCAAAGCGCTGCGTCTATGACCTATACCCCCTACACGAATGCCTTTAGGGGCGTAACCGCTATGACCGAAAGCAGTCTGGCCTCCGGTGCCAACCCATTTAGTGCCGCCGTTGTGAGCTTCTTTTTGCTCTCTTAGACGTTGTTCCATGAGCTTTTGGATTTCTTCCAGTGTCATATTGCCCCAGATAGCATCTACTTCGTCTTTGTTGTACATAGTTTCAGCCATAGCTTTAGCCAGCCATTTTTTCAAATCAGGAGGAAAAGTACTGCTGTCTTCCACCCCTTTGAAATAAGCCCCAAAAGCCTGGTCGAATTTATCATAGTCAGATTCTTTTTTCACGAGAATGGCTCTGGCCGTGTAATAAAATTCCAGTAAGCTTGCTTCATTAAGGTTCAGTTCTAAAGCATCCAGCAGGGAATTCCATTCGTTTAGGCTGGTTTTCATGCCATAATCTCTGAGTATATACAGAAAATTAGTAAACATTTCATAACCCCACTAGCTGTAAATCTTCCGTTTTCTTTAAAAGCACTCCTACAAAAGGCAGGGATTTTTTCAGTTTATCAGGATCTACTCCCCCAATAACCAATGCCTGAAGCCAATCCAGCAGTTCAGAGGTACCGGGCTTTTTACTCATGCCGGGAATTTCTCTGAGATTATAAAAAGCTTCCAGGGCTTTATCTATAAGTTTTTGCTCCAGATTAGGATAGTGAGCGCGAACAATCTGCTCCATCATTTCAGGTGTAGGGAAAGCAATGTAATGAAAAATACAGCGACGCAAAAATGCATCAGGCAATTCTTTTTCTGCATTGGAAGTAATTATAACAATAGGACGTTCTTGTGCTTTAATCGTCTTGCCTGTTTCCGGAATATAGAATTCCATCTTATCCAGTTCCCACAGCAAATCATTAGGAAATTCCAAATCAGCTTTATCTATTTCGTCAATGAGCAAAATAGACTTTTCGGTTTTCTGAAAAGCTTCGCCTAATTTTCCTAAACGGATATATTTTCCGATGTCCTCTACTCCTGCGGTGCCAAACTGGCTGTCATACAATCTTTGCACTGTATCATAAACGTACAGCCCATCTTGAGCTTTAGTGGTAGATTTAATATTCCAAATGGTTAAGCCCATTTTTAAATTTTCTGCAATTGATTCAGCCAGCATGGTTTTGCCTGTGCCGGGTTCTCCTTTAATCAGCAAAGGTTTTTGCAGAGCAATGGCAATATTCACGCTGCGCATTAATTCTTCTGAAGCTATATAAGTATCACTGCCTTGAAATTGTAACATGTAATTTCTCCTTTAAATTTAATACAAAAAGTATAGCACAAATCAAAGCTGAAGCAAAGTATACAACCTTTTTATGGGACGCTTAGAGTACATGAGCTACAGGAACACTAAAAGGTCGGCCACTCTCCCGCTGGCCTTCCGCCACGGCTGGGTCGAGCATGTCCGACCTGTTTTAGTGTTCCTTTGCTTAAGCGGCTTACAAATTACCTGCCGGTTTGCTAGTGTAACCGCAGCGCATTATGCTTTATATTAGAAAACAGGACTTACTGCTGGATGACAGTAAGTCCTGTTCCCTTTATATTATCATAGCAAAGTGGGTTTACTTGCTTTTGGCAAAGCCTTAATTATTCCTCGTCCATACCTGGTTTGCAGAATTCTCCGAAGAGTTCTTCATTGGAAGGCATATCTTTCTTTAAAGGACGAGCTACCCAAGTGGTGTTCATGTAATGTTTCAAAGTAATGTTCTCAGAAACGATGTTACCGCCCCAAGTGCCGCAGCCCATGGAAGAAGTAGGAGGCATACCGTTCCAAGCGGAACCGGAGTTACCTCTGTTGTTAGGTTGACGAACCATGATACGGGAAACAGGAGCAGCCATACCCAAACGATTAATGTGATCATCATCGAAGGAATAAATGCCGCAGGAGTGACCTTTACCGCCAACATTGAATAATGCTTGCATCATGGTCAAAGCATTTTCGAACTCACCTTTGTATTTGAAGAGAGAAAGCAAGGTGGTTAATTTTTCACTGGAGAAGAAGAATTGTTTACCAACTTCGTCAATACCGCCGCCTGTTACAGCGATGAATTTACGATCAGCAGGAATTTCAAAGCCGGCAGTCAAAGCCAGTTTTTGCGGGCTGATAGCAACAGTGTTAGGCAGACGATGACCGGTTTCATCCCACATAACTTTCTTTAATTTCTCAGCTTCTTCTTCGTTAGCAAGATAAGCGCCGGCTTTTTCCAAAGCTTTTACGAAGTTGTCATAAATGGATTCGTGGATTACCAGGTTGCCATCGCAGGAGCAGCCGGAACCAAAGTCAGAGCACTTGGAAATCTGGGTGTTAGTAGCAGCTTCTTCTTGTCTTTCAGGAGTGTTGCAGGTATCGTCGATAATAACGGTAGCATTGCCGGCTCCGGAACCATAAGCAGGTACCCCTGCAGAGTAAGCGGCTTTAACCATAGGACGACCGCCGGTAGCAATAATCAAATCAGCACGTTTCATCAATTCAGCAGTCAAACTGATGGAAGGTTCTTTAATACCTTGGATAATATCAGCAGGAGCACCTTCACGAACCAGGGTAGCTCTGATTATATCAATGCATTTGTTGGTAACGTTTTTAGCCCTGGGATGGGGAGAACAGATAATTACGTCTCTTGCTTTAATAGCATAAACGATTTGGCCGGCAGGAGTCAGGCAGGGATTGGTAGTAGGAACCAAAGAAGCAATTACTCCGGCGGGTTTAGCGTATTTTACTAAGCCTTTTTCAGGAATTTCTTCGATAACGCCAACGCTCTTAGCTCTTAAGCAATCTCTCAAAATCAATTTGATTTTGTTTCTCTTATTTCTCTTGGTAACCTTATCGCCCAAAGCGGTTTCATCAACTGCTTCATCGCAGATAGGAGCCCAAACTTTCATGTCGCAAACTGCAGCAGCAACTGCTTGACACAGTTTGTCAACGCGAGCTTGATCATAAGTAGCAATAATATCTTGTGCTACATGAGCACGAGCAACCATTTCCTCAATCATTTGAATTTGTTCAGGTGTAACGGGTTTAGCCATTTTTATTATCTCCTTTGATATTTATACTTGCTTCAATCTCTTTCTATAACCAATGATAAAGTATCCGGTCTGCTAAGTCCAATACTTGTATTCTCTCATTATCATAGAATTTTTCAATTGAACGAGATTTAAGATAATTTAGACTCTGTCTCACTTTTCATTGTTCAATGTGGGGAATAATGGTAAAATAATAGTGTTAGATATATGAGCTGCGGTCACACTAAAAAGTCGGCCACTCTCCCGCTGGCATTCCGCCACGGCTGGGTCGAGTATGTCCGACCGGTTTTAGTGTTCCCTTGCTTTAGTGACTGTTATGATATGTTAGCAGACCGGTAGATATACACACTACCATTGGAAATTTTTATACAAGGACGGTTGATTATGACTTTATTACAGTTGTTATATTTTGAAACCCTGGCTAGAGTTTTGCATTTCACTCACGCCTCAGAAGAACTTCATATTGCCCAGCCCAGTCTAAGCTATTCCATTAAAGAGCTGGAAAAAGAATTAGGGGTTAAACTATTCGTCAAAAAAAATCGCAAAATTGCCCTAACGGAATATGGTGAAAGATTTCTGCCCTATGTGCAAAAATCCCTGCTCATCATGCGAGAAGGGACTAACGTCTTAAAACAAATGAACGGAGCTGAACCGTTAAATGTGCGGCTGGGATATTTTCATTCCATTTCTGCGTCACTGGTTCCGGCTATTGTCGAAGAAGTTTACAAAGATTCTAAGAATAAACAAATCCGTTTTCAATTTTCCGAAGAAACTTCTTTTGAAATATTTTCTCAGCTGAAAGAAGGTAAACTGGATCTAGCCTTTTCTACCAATCGTGGTGACTGGGCAGAGTCCATTACCATCATGAAACAGCCCCTGTATCTTACGGTGCCTTTTGATCATCCCTTAGCTCACAAGAAATCCGTGACATTCGAAGATTTTGCCCGGGAACCTTTTGTGCTCCTGGATAAGTCCAACAGCCTGCGCAACAATTTAGATGAGTTGTTTACCCGTCGTGGGGTTATTCCCAAAATTGTTTTTGAAGTACGGGAATGCAATGCTTCTCTGCAATATGTAGCGTTGGGTTTCGGTGTTTCTATTTTGCCGGAAGTCCCGGCTATGAAAACTGAACGAGTTGTGGCAATTCCCATTGCGGACAGAGAAAACGAATTTTTCCGGACTGTGTATCTTAGCTGGGATAAAGGTCGTCCCCTGTCTCCGGCTGCCCAAAAGGTGCGAAATATCATCGTAGAAAAATATGCGGCCTATAATCCGGCATGAAAAGCAAAAGCCTTTAAAAAGTTTCATTTTTTAGTTTAGCTATAATATAGCCAATGCGGCAAATTATGATTTTCTTCTTGACCTAAAAAAAGCGACAGGATTGGGTTAACCCAATACCGTCGCTTTTTCCCTAATCTCTTAAATATTTATCTCCGATTTCTTTGTACCAATCAGCTCCGATAAATTTCAGATAGTCTGCAAATTTTACGAAGCCACCGGGATACCCCTCATCTGTATCCTTTTCTTTCATGTATTGCAACATGGAAATCAAAGCCGCAGTCTGTGTGAATAACAGGCTCACCGGGTAGGTTATAATTTTATATCCCAGTTTGCCGCAGTCAGCAGCCGTCATTCCATCGTTAATACCTTTGTTGGCATATAATCCCAAATGAATAGGTCCATTTACCAAAGGCGGTAATTTTTCCAGTTCTTCCCTAGTTTTGGGAAGAATTTTTACCATGTCAGCGCCAGCTTCCATATAGGCGTTGGCACGTTCTACCGCTTCTTCAAAGGGTGCATCGGTTCTGGCGATAATAACAAGGTCAGAGTCACCTCTTGTATCTACGGCGGCGTGAATTTTGCCAATCATTTCGGCTTGGGAAATAATTTCCGGTTTTTTAATAAAAGGACAATTGGGCGGTTGTTTCTGGTCTTCGATAAAGAGACCTGCCACGCCTGTTTTATCATACTCTCTAATTGTTCTGATTACATTAATAGCACTGCCGTAGCCACCTTCTGCATCAGCCAGAATAGGAATATCCACAGCATCCGTCATCTTGCTCAGAATAGACACAGTTTCGCTCAGGCACAATAAACCTGTATCAGGTTGTCCTAATACAACGCCGTGCATGCCATAACCGCTGGTACCGGCAATTTTAAACCCGGCTTTTTGAATAGCTTTGGCACTTAAAGCATCATAAGCGCAGGGAGCTACCAAATAGTCATTTTCTTTCAACAATTGGCGAAGTTTTGTACTTTGCTTTCCCATGTAAATACCCTCTCTCCTAATTTTCAGTAAAGCTCAACGACTATACTATCTGTCTTGCTTTCACCCAAATCCTTAAGTTCGACTTTATTGTACTACTCACATATCATTTCAGTCCAATACCTGTTTTTTATTTACATAATAGAATTGCTCTATATTAGAAAAAGGCTGTAGCACAATAACTAGTAACCGAGAGGAGCCGGGAAAGCACGCTCCTCGACGGTCTTTATAAACATTGTGTTGCAGCCTTGCATTTATATTAAGGTGAACTTAAAACTTATTTGCCTTTATGAGATTTAGAATGGTTGGGAGCAACGAACTTGCCCTCTTTGTTCTTAACTAATTTACCGTCTTCTACCAGCTTGGTAGGACTGTAAATATCGTTAATATTCCAGCAGCCCGGTGTAGGAACAACTATGTTTTCCATAGGAGCTTCTACTAAGAAAGGACGGCCTTCTTTGTTAGCCTGCATAGCTTTTTCCATAGCCGGTTTAAATTCTGCGGCGCTTTGTACGCAGATAGATTCAACGCCATAAGCTTTAGCAACATCTGCCCATTTGGGAGAATAAGGTTTGTTATCGGGAGTATGGAATTTAGTACCGAAAGTGGTATGATAGTTAGCATTTTCCAATCCGGCGATAGTACCGAAAGCGGAATTGTTCATAACTACCCAAGTGCAGGCAATACCTTGCTCTACAGCAGTTGCCAAGCAGGTAGGATTAACGCCAAAGCCACCGTCACCGGTTAAAGTAATGCTGACTTGTTTAGGTGCAGCCAGTTTGCCGCCCAGTACTGCAGAAGCGCCAAAACCCATGGTTGCCAGTCCGGAACTGTGATGAATAGTGCCCGGTACAGTAACATCAAATTGCTGAGCTACCCCATTTTTGTTCCAGCCCACATCAGTGAAAATATGTGCGTCTTCAGGAATGGTATCCTTAACGTCCTTCAAAATTCTTTGGGGAGTCATCGGGAAACGATCATCTGTGGAAATAGCCACGTTAGATTCCTTGAAAGCAGCTTTAGCTGCAGCAATCTTCTTGCGAAGGGCAGGATTCTTTTTCCCTTCGGGACAGATTTTTTTAACTTCAGCTAAAATTTGCTGTAAGGCTAATTTCAAATCTCCTACTGCCCCAATCTTTACAGGATAGTTGCGGCCCAGTTCGCTGGGGTCAATATCAATTTGGAGAAAATCAGTATGATCAGGATCGAAAGTAACCCCTCTGTACCAGCTGGAGCTGTCTGCCTCAGCAAAACGGGTACCCAAGCCTAAAATTACATCTGCTTTAGTTGTCAGGGAATGAGTAAACTCCATGCCCCAGAAACCGGTCTGACCAATCATCAAAGGATGTGTATCGGAAATGCAGCCCTGGCCCATCAAAGTACGGGACACTGGAATATCCAAGAATTCAGCCAAAGCAGCTAATTCTTCGGAAGCCTGTGCCAGAATAATCCCGCCGCCGGCATGAAGAACAGGACGCTTAGCCTTAACCAGTTCTTTGGCAATAGCTGCAGCTGCAGCCGGATCCAAAGCAGGTTTCATGGTAAGATGACTGTCTTTATAAGTTCTGTCCCACAAATAATCTTCTTCCTTACGGGAGAAAATATCCATAGGCATATCAATTAAAACAGGACCGGGACGACCGGATTCAGCCAGACGGAAAGCTTTGTCCATAATATCAGGCAAAGATTCAGGATCATCTACACGCCAAGCTCTCTTGACAACCGGTTCCAAGATTCTATATTGTGTTGCATCTCCGTGCATATTAACTTCCTGATGAGGATGTTTGCCAAAATAGTAAGTAGGAACATCACCGGCAATAACAACCATAGGAATGGAGTCAAAAGCAGCGTTGGCAACACCGGTCAATACGTTGGTAATGCCGGGCCCCAAGTGGCACATAACTACGCTGGCCTTATGGGTTACTCTGGCATAACCGTCAGCAGCAGTAGAAGCTACTGCTTCGTGACGATTGGAAACATAGGTAATCTTTTTATTTTTATTCATAGCGTCCAACATGGCAATAACTGTATGTCCGCATAAACCGAAAACATATTTAACATCCCGTCTAACGAGATAATCAACCATTAAATCCGCAACTAATTTTTTAGTCATCCTAATCCTCCGTATATTTTAAATAATCTTATGTTGTTTTAAATACTGGTCAAAAACATCTTCGCTCCGTTTAACATAATCTCTGAAATAAGCTGTAGCAGGAGAAATATACCTGTCCTTATTCCACTGGAGATATAGCTTTCTCTGAGGAATATCATTGGAAAGAGGTACTATTTTAGTCCCAAAGGGTGCACCTGTTAAAGGGTCAGGCAAAATAGCTATGCCTCGCCCTGCTGCTACCAATCCGAAAATAATTAAATCATTGGGTGTTTCTGCCACAATATTAGGTTTAATCCCCAGTTCAGTAAAAATCCCGTCCAGGAATGGCCTAATCTGACCATTTCTATCAAAAGCAATATAGTTTTCTTTATCCAGTTCCCGCAGATCTATGCTCTGACGGTTTGCCAGTTTATGCTGATCCGGCAAAAGTGCTACCAAGCGATGAGTGCCAATATACGTGGCTCCTATCTGAGGATAATTGAACCGGGTAGCAATAGCTACGTCTATACTGCCATCCAAAATATGCTCTTTTAATTCCCTCCACCCTTCCTGGGTGTATTGAAACTGTACTTCTAATCTATTGGTTTCCGACTGATACCGTACCATTAAATCTGTTGAGAACTGAGCTACCGAGGGAAAACCTCCCATAACAATGGTTCCTGCATTGGGATCAATGTATTCCTTCAGAGTAGATACCCCTGTTTCCAGGGTATTAAGAGTTTTCTTAACATAAGGCTGAAAGATTTCTCCGTACTTAGTCAGCTTTACATTTCTACCATGACGCTCGAATAGCTCAGCTCCCAGTTCTGTTTCCAGTTCTTTAATGGCATGACTTAAATTGGATTGACTTACATGTAACTTTTCTGCTGCCTTGGTATAGTGCTCCAGTTCAGCAATTGTATCGAAATAATATAACCATTGTAAATTCATTTGTCTTCCTCCTTATGTTGCTTTACTTCATTATCTGCGATTTAAGGAAAAAGTACAAGTTTCAGTCCTACTTTCAATGATACTAAGTTCTAACTATTTTACCTTTTTCAAATCATCCATCAAAACTTTGCCCAAGCCTTTAACTTGACCATCAATGTCACTGTAAAGTTTCTTTACGCCGGGAAGTTCAAGAATCTTGGCAAAGAAGGCATTGTCGTAATTAATAATGGTCATGCCCTTACCCTTTAAGTCATCTTTATTTTTCTTGTCGATGTCAGCCAGTTTAGGACGCATTTCAGCAAGGGCTTCGGTTACAGCCTGATTCAAAGCTTTTTGGTAAGCAGGATCAAGTCCGTCGTAAGCTTTCTTGTTCATGCAGATTTGGTTAGCATAAAGGATATGGTTGGTACATGCCAAATATTTTTGCACTTCATTCAGGTTAGCACCCACAATAGTATCAGCAGCATTTTCTTCTGCTGCCACAGTACCGCTTTGCAGAGCGAAGTAAACTTCCGGCCAAGCCAGAGGAGTAGGTTCTGCACCAATGGCAGTCCAGAATGCCATATGGTTCTTATTGCTCATAGTACGAATTTTTAAGCTTTTATAGTCTTCCAAAGTTTTTAAATCTTTATTAGCAGTGGTCAGACGGAAAGTAGCGTTTTGCAAAATGCCCAGATAATGATAGCCTGATTTTTCATAGGCTTCAGACAATTTCTTACGGAAGTCAGAATCTTTACCATTCAAAACCTTGTCTATGGCATCTCCTTTATACTGTGCGAAAGCCATAGGTAAGTCAAACACTGCAACTTCGGGAATAAAAGAAACTACAGGAGCAGTTTGGGAAACTACTAATTGAATATCGTTGGATTTCATTTGACGGAGCAAATCTTCATCGCCGCCCAGATCTCCATTGGGATGATAGTCGATAGTTAATTTTCCTCCAGTAATAGTGCTGACTTTTTTAGCAACCAATTCGCCGAACAATTGGCCTGCTGCATCTTTACCGGTAGAATCTGCGCCAATCAATTCTACTGATTTTAACTTAGCATAATCACCGCTGGCCTTGCTGTCGCTTTTTGCTGCTTTATCATCTCCGCCGCCGCATGCGGTCAGTGATAATACCATGAAACCTGCCAAGGCAGCTGCCATAATCTTTCTCATTGATTTTTTCATTGTAAATCCTCCTTAAGTTTTTACTTCCTATTTTACAATGGGTTTTCAGTTGACCCCATTGTCATTACTGAACCGATTATTTAAGCAATTTCGGTAAATAAACAGAGAACCAAGGAACATAGGTAATTAAAACTAATGCTACTACGAAAGCAATCATAAAAGGAACTGCTTTCTTGGCCACCGCCATGGGTGGCTCGTCGGCTATATTACCTGCCACAAACAAATCCAATCCGAAAGGTGGTGTTGCTAACCCGATGGATAAGCAGCATACCAGAATAACACCAAAGTGTACCGGATCTACGCCCAGAGCTTTAACGGCCGGCAACAGCACAGGCGCCAGAATAATAATGGCAGGTCCTGTATCCATAACCATACCTAAAAGCAAGAAGATAATTACCAATACGCTCAAAACTGTAAAGCTGGAATGGAAATTTCCTAACAGGAAAGTTTCAATAGCTTTGGTCGCTCTGGTCAAAGACAACACACGACCGAAAGCGGTAGCAAAAGCCAGTACGAAAGCTAACCCGCCATAAGTCTTTACAGACTCGCAAAGGAAAGGAATAAGTTCGTTAACTTTAATGCTCTTGTAGATAAACAAGGAAACTATTAAGGCATAGAATACGGAAACAGTAGCTGCTTCAGTGGGAGTTACAAAGCCGGTATAAATACCGCCTAACACGATAACAGGACAAAGCAAAGCCCAGAAACTGTCTTTAAAGAGGAAGAAAAATCCTTCTTTGCTAAGTTCATCCATACGGGCTTTAATCTTTTCTTTATCTTCACCATGTTTCATGCAATAGTACACAGCATAAACCATCATGAAGATACCAATCAAGATGCCAGGGAAAACACCACCCAAGAACAGGTCTCCGGTAGAAACCCCTGTTGCTAAAGAATACAGAACGAAAGGAATGGAAGGAGGAATGATAACTCC
>Ga0160425_1002643_pt1 | contig 14204 bp, 12 predicted proteins | sample BioMet8_FD_108193 | JGI IMG/M metagenome (GOLD analysis project Ga0160425, IMG submission 108193) | Microbial communities from bioreactor (seeded with sewage sludge) at Lawrence Berkeley National Lab, California, USA - Biofuel... | ecosystem: Engineered > Bioreactor > Anaerobic > Unclassified ...
CATATAGTAATTACTTTTAGCGAAAAAATTAGATCGATAGTTTATGTGCTACTGCATTGCGGGTGTTTCAAATTCAGTAACAACAGTAGGATCTACTTCTGCAATATTACAAGCTATGCTTACGTTTCCTACCGCTTGAATTTGACCATAAAATGCTTGACACGAATTGAAAATAATTACGCCATCGCTGCCACCTGAAGAGATGAACATCTTGGCAGCGGCTGTACTACCCTCTATATATACATTACCATTTGCTATAATCATACATTTTCCACTAATTTGTACTGAACTAGGAATATACACATCACCTTTACAAAAGATGCGAACATTACCGCTAATTCCTTTTTCAGCTACAAGATAAACACTTTTATCAAATATGAAAGTTGCAGGTTTTCCAGATGTTGGACCTTTTAAACCATCTGATAAACGATATGTAATATACCCATTTTTAGTTGTCCAAGCATTGTTGTTATCTTTAAGATAGGACATAAGAACTGCTTCATTACCAGCAGAAATAGAATAATCAAAAGATCCACCAACAGTTGGCGGATTATTCCAAGATTGCATCCAATTCAACGGCCAATTGATAGATACTAGCTGTGAATTTGCAAGCGTTAAAACTGACTGGTTTCCATCTATAGAAGCACATTGTGTGAATGTACCATATGTAGATTCTTCAAAGACACTATCAGCTAGTTGAGTGTTCAAATTGGCAGTATCCACTTCTTTCGCAACGTAATTATAACCACCCGTACCATTTACACGACCTGGATATAAGTTTATGCCTTTATCGCCACCGCTAGCAGCAATATCACCAGTGACCTTATTAGTACTATTGCTACCTCCTCCCTTACCATCTGTGCCTCCAAATGAAACTGTACCTTTTGTCTGTACCAATGTAGTAGCTGGTATTATAATTTCCTTACCACCGCTACCTCCACCGCCTCCGGTGGAACTACCTGGTGTAAAACTTTCACGGATAATCTTCTTTGCATCCATGTAATAGCCTATAGAAGTAATTTCATATGCATCGCCACTAGCGCCCATACTGTAATCATATACATTTGTTTTGTCTTCATCTGTTGTATTTTCAATATAAACTGCATATTTTGCTTCATTGTCATCTGAAGTTGCCACAACATTCGATTTGACATTGCTAGAAAACTTCTTATCTCGAGTTAGCCAAGACTGCCACGTTGTCACGGTATTAGTCCCATCCACTAATTCTGCCTTAGCACGTTTCATGCCAGCTTCAGCTGCATACCAAGCCTGCTGGTCTTTTTCATCGTTCATAGCCGTAGCATTTTCATGGGCAAGCATAGTCACCCAGGCACCACCGGCCAAGGATAAAAACAGCATGAATATTAATGCCATTACGGCTGCTGAACCTTTTTGTTTATGCAATCTCATCACCTACTTTTTTATGTACCTTTAACACCTGTTGCCATATTTGGCGGATATTTATAATTTCCATTGTTAGTGGTTTTAGTATATTCGCTACCTGTACCGTCATAATCTATACGGGCATAGGTTCCAGAATCTTTTCCAGAATCATCTATATAGTTTCCCCAATAATCAAAATAGTTACTATAGCCAATTAACCCAATATAGCTCGTTCTCCATGTAGAATTATTAATAATAGTTTGACTGTTTAAAGTTACTCCTGAAGCATAACCTAATGTGCCTCCAGTGTCTCCAAATTTATGAGCTGTTTGATTGACTGTAGTAAAACAATATGTTAAAAAGCCATATCCACTGCGAATAATATATATACCCTTATTCTGGGCTAAATTAGCTATGGCACTTACTTCAAAAGTAGAATTATTATTAGAGCTATCAATATTGTCCTGCACATTTTTAGCAACAAAGATTTTCCAATATGCAATATCCCGTGCAAATTTATCTGGTAAAATAACCATATTTCCATCTTTATCGCAAGCAACAATCAGCCAAGAACGATTTTTTATTACATCACCTTTTCCAAGTTTTTCATTTATATAATCAACTAAAGATTGCGTTGCTATAGATGAATTTAAATTACCTGACTGTAAATTACCATTTGCTGAAGCAGAAGTAAGCTGAGATATATACTTAGTCCCAAAATCAGTTCTAAGAGCCTCTTTATTGTCCTTTATAATATCATGCATAGCCTGTCTTAAGACTTCTGCTATCTCCGATGCCGTTTTTTTATCGTCTCCGCCGCTCTCACTATTAGTAGCAAAATCTATGTCCTTAGTTGTTACTCTTGACCTTAAGACTTCTACTTTATAACCATTTTCAAATCTATATTTTATGGGTAATACAATATTTATAACATAACCATCTTGGTAAGCCGCTCTGAAAATAGGAAAAGGCGTTCCTGAAACAGTATCTCCTGCATCTGTTCCATCTGTCGAGTCATTTTTTAGTACTCTATTGTATACTTTTAAATAATCAGCTTCGCTAAATGCGCTGTTAATCTCATTAGACGGAAAAACAACAACTTTATCTTCCGAATATGTATCTTTATTACTTGTTGGATCCGGTTTACCCGGGTAGAAACCTGTCCAATATATTTTCAGTTGTTTATTCCCGTTATCCCAAATAATCTTCCGCTTATACGAGCGATCTATATTATTTGAATTTGTTGGGTCATTTCCTATAGTCATCGTTCCGGAATATTCTAAAGAAGTGGAATCTGAACTAGGAGTAATTTCCTCTTTCTTATCCGCATAACGCAATGTTGTCTTCAAATCGTTCATAACTAAGCTAGCTTCTGCATAAGCAACTTCTTGTGCCTTGCCATATACCATAGCTTTTATACTAGTACCAAATAAAGCAACCAAAGCTCCAATAATGAGCACAAAAATACCCATTGATACTACTAATTCAGCTAAGGAAAAACCTGCTCGTTTTTTCATAACATGCTCCTATCTAATCACTTGCTTTTACATATGTGCTCAATTGAATGGAGTGATCTAATTTATCTTTGGGCCACTTAACCGTAGCTGTTATTAAATAAAGTTTATCATCACCTGCAATATTTGTACTGTCTTTTAATGAAGCATCCGTTGTTCCTTCGCTTGGTTCCTCATTGTTAATAGTAAGGTTAACAGTAAATTCTTCTGTATCTGTTTGTGAAAGTTTCACTACACTATCACTATTGCTTTTAATCATTGTTGCTTTTATATTATCAAGGTCTTTTTTGTTCGCTTCGTCAACTTTCAATCTTTCTATTCTCTCCGCCGCAATCTGCACAGCTTTTTGACGGTTGGCAGCTCTATAGCGGTAATCTGTGCCATACATATACAATCTGGCAATGGCAACTAGGCCAATAGCTAAGACAACTACAGCCACAATACTATCTACAAGCAAAAAGCCTCTTTGCTTTTTTATTTGTTCTTTAAAGTTTTCTAGTCTGTACATAATACCACCTTCTTGAAAACACTATACTTACATTTTACAACTATTCTACCATATATTATAGCATAAAATTAGAATATTATATAAAAAAGCTAAACAATATTTGTAAAAAAAATGTTACAAAGGCGTAATACCTTTGTAACATTTTAATATGCTTAAGTAGTGCACATAAGGTGAAACAATACTTATAACTAATAGTTATAAGTAATATATACTAATTTTTCCTCTAAACATAACAACATAATTTATTATATTTTTTCAATATACTTATTATTACCACTTGGATTTGTATTAGTCTCAAAATTAGTAATAGTCCATCTTCCCAAAGTAGCACGTTGTTGTCCTTCATCATTAGTGGCTGGGTCTTTACCATTCCAAGTGAAATGTACGTTTGCTATCTTTACTCTATATCTATAATCTTTACCATTATTGCCATGAATTTTAAAGATTTGACCCTTAGCTGGTGCAATCGGCCAGGCAGCCAAATACTCCGGCACAAAAAGTTTTACGTTATCATTATAATTACCATATGGAGCGGCTCTCGGTGGTAATTCACCATTTTTCACTGCATACACTTCAGCACAAGATTCGATAGTACGCATATTAGCAAGCACAGTTGCTCCTCTGGCTTCTTCTTGAAAGTCAGTAAAGCGCGAAATAGCCAATCCTGCCAAAATGCCCAGGATGGCTATGACAACCACTAATTCAATTAGAGTAAAACCTTTTGAACGTCCCTTTAATATTTTTTTCATATTTTAAACCTTCTAGCTTGCTAAATAAACGGCTTGCTGCTACTCTGTTAACCGAATAATAAGATCCTTTTTCCCATCATCGGTTGGCAGTGTATTGTTCTCGAAATTATCAATCGTCCATCTTCCTAAGGTAACGCGCTACAAACCCGCATCATTGTCTTTCGGAGCCACACCATTCCAAGTATAATAAACAGTGTCTTTTGCCACACTATACCTATAATACTTGCCATCATTACCTTTAACTTTAAATATTTGCTCCGGGGTGGGAGCAACTGGCCAAGCGGCCAAGTATTCCGGCACAAAAAGATCTACGCCAGACTGATAACCGTCTGGACAGGCTCTCGGTGGCAATTCACCTTTTTTCGTTGCATACACTGCTGCACAAGATTCGATAGTACGCATATTAGCAAGCACAGTTGCGCCTCTTGCTTCTTCCTGCATATCAATATAGCGGGAAATAGCCAATCCTGCCAAAATGCCTAAAATGGCAATTACGATTACTAGTTCAATTAGGGTAAAACCTTTTGTATGTTTCCGGATTGTTCTATTCATGTCCTTGCCTTTCTTGCTCTAATAAAGAGTAAATATTTTCTATATTATTTAATCTTTATCTTATTATATCACTTTTTTCAAATTAGTCTATATGAAACAGAACAATTATTTTATTATGATATTTTGCTTGAAAATTATAGGTAAATGAACTAAGCCATATTACGTTCAGACTCAGCAAAAGCAAGTTGTGCCAAGCGCACTTCTTTAGGATAATACATTATAGAAATTAGATAAGCTAATGTTGTAGCATCCGGCATTCTGCGTCCCTGTTCCCAGTTTTTAAGGGAGCTCAGAGGAATCCTATATGCATTTGCAAATTCGCTTTGTGAAAGATGCAACTGTTCTCTTATTTGCTTTACGCTTATTCTGTTAACTGTGTGTGTTTTGAATTCCTTTGCTTTATCGTTTTTCTGATATTCTTGAATTTCTTCAAGACCTTGCAATAGGTCTTCAAAGACTTTATTTTTTTTACTTGTTTTCATTTTTTCCCTTTCTCTAACATTGATTAAGCGAAAGCTATTTCTGTTGAAAACCCTTTTTTATACTTTCAAGCAATTTACTTAGTATTATCTTTTGATCATTTGTCAGATCAATTCGTTCGTTTTTACTGTAAATAGACATAAGAAAAACAGGGTGATTTTCATCGTAAAAATAATAAACTACTCTGGCTCCGCCTCTTTTACCAGATTCGCCTATCGCCCAACGTATTTTACGAAGGCCATTACAACCAGGAATAACTACTCCTGCCAGAGGACAACACCCAATAAAAAATATGAATGCTGCTTTTTCTTTTTCACTCCATATTACTGATGATGCTTTCACGAATGCATGTAGTTCTACAATGGTTTGTGGTATATGTAGTAAGTTTAGTGTTTTCATATTATTATTATACGTCATTGGCGTCTATATGTCAATGACGTATAATTTCATTTCTATTTTATTACGCCCTTCAGCACCACAGTTTTGCCGGCCTGAGCTTCAGTGACGTTTTGGACTTCTAAGCTGGCAATTTGGTCGCCGTTTGTCAGAACCATTGGTGTTACTGCCGGAAGTTTGTGAGCCTTTAGTACGTTAGAGTCGAACTCTATAATTGGGTCTCCCGCTTTTACCTTATCTCCCTGCTCTTTTAATTGCTTAAACCCTTCCCCGTTAAGGTTAACGGTATCTAGGCCTATGTGGACCAGTATTTCCACTCCGTAAGGGCCGGTAATGGCAAATGCATGTCTGGTGTCAGGGACCAAGGTCAGTTCTCCATCACAGGGAGCCACTACGGTTATCTTTTGCTCAGTACCGTCATCTGCCGAAATGGTTGGCTCTATGGCCACTCCCTCTCCCAGCATTTTGCCGGAAAACACCTGATCCGGCACTTGTGCCAATGCTATAACAGCACCTGTTACCGGTGCCACTAACGTAAATTCTTTCTTCTTATTAAATCCGAACATTATTTAGTTCCTTTCGACATATGTTTTTCTTTCCATTCTTCGATTAATAGATAAATCAAGGGTACAACTACCAAGGTCAAAATTGTGGAAGAAATCATACCACCCACGATAACTACACCCATGGATTGGCGCAGTTCTGCGCCGGCCCCCAGTCCCAGAGCGATTGGCAACATGCCTAGAATCGTAGACGTTGTGGTCATCATAATAGGACGCAAACGCAAGGAGCACGCTTCCCGCAAAGCATCTTCAATGTTGAGGCCCCGTTCTCTGGCCTGATTGGTATAGTCTACCAGCAAAATTGCTACTTTGGTTACCAGACCTAGCAGCATGGCGAAACCGATTAAAGACATCATGTTAATGGTCAAACCGGTAATCAACAGTCCCAGAATAGCACCGATTAAGGCCATTGGCAAGGATACCATGATAACTAGAGGCTGACTAAAGCTTTCGAATTCCGCTGCCAGCACCATGTAAATCATAATTATAGCCAGGACTAAGGCTTTGGCTATTTCCGAGAAGGACCTGCTCATCATATCTGCAGAACCTACGAACTTAGTGTAGTAACCTTCCGGCAAATTCAGCTTGGGCACAATATCTGTTTTAATTTTATTAATCAGTTCACCGGAAGCAATACCTACGGTATTAGCGTAGACTGCTACCTGACGTTGTCTGTCTTCACGGTCGATTTTAGTAGGACCGGATTCCAGGTTAACATCTGCTATATCACCTAACCGTACGAAAGAAGCTGATGAATTGGAAATCAAGAGATTCTTTACGTCTTCAATATTTTTCTGCTGACCCATTTCCAGTTCAACACGAATAGAATAATCGTGGTCGGAAAAAGTGAAGTTATTAGTTGTGGTTTTGCCTTGGAAAGCCATTTGGACCACGTAACCAACGGACTTGGGATCCAGGCCGAACCGGCTGGCTTTGTCCTGGTTTACCCTGACGATAACTTCCGGCTCGTTTTCATAGCTGGAAACATCTACATCAGAAGCACCGGGGATTTTGCGAATCTGCTCCACTACATCTGAAGCGATTTTATTCAGCTCTGTTAAATCAGAACCACGGATACCCAGCTGAACAGGTCGCTTATCACCACGTCCGCCGCCCTGGCCACTAGTTACAGACAGTTTCATGGTATCAATCTGTTTAAATTGTACCCGCAAATCATCCATAATGTTCTGCATGGACTTTTTCCGTTCATCGGCAGGCACCAGCTTCACGGAAATCGTTGCTTGGTTGGCCGGTACTCTGGACCCGCCTAACCGCATGCCTACCAGTCGTACGCCCTCTTCTTTCATGACGATTTCTTCTACGGGCTTTACTAATCTGGCCATTTCTGTCACGCTGACGTTAGAAGGAGCAATAGCAGAAATATCGAACTCTCCTGAGTCGTAAGTAGGCTGAAATTCTACACCTACCAAGGGCAGCAGGGCAAAGCAAATTACCATGGAAGCAAAGCCCATAGCAGTAACCCGCTTGGGATATTTAAAAGCTGCGTCCATTATATCTTCGTAAAATTTACGGAAAGACTGGAACCCTTTTTCAAAACCGTCTACACATTTTTGCCAGTATTTATTTCTGGGAATTTTAGCTTCCTCTTTAGGGTCTTTGAGGAAGTGGGCTGCCAGCATAGGTGTCAGAGAATAGGCCGAAAACGTAGAAAAGCACAGGGCTGCTGCTACGGTTAAACCGAATTGCCGGAAATATTGTCCCACTACTTCACCCATGGTACCGATAGGCACGAACACTGCCAGTAAGGACAGGGACGAAGCCAAAATAGCCAGGGACAATTCCTTGGTGGCAACTTCGGCCGCATCCATAGGTGCCTCGCCCAATTCCAAATGCCGGAAGATGTTTTCGATAAGCACGATAGCATCATCGATTAGCATACCTACTGCCAGGCTGATGCCCATCAGTGACATATTGTTCAAGGTGAAATTCAGGCTCTTCATGAGCACGAAAGAAACGATTACTGAGGTAGGAATAGCCATGCCGCCAATAATGGTGCCCCGAAGATTCTGCAGGAACATATAGGTAATAAACAAGGCTAAAAAACCGCCGAAGAGAATGGAAGACCACACGTCGGCAATATTATCTTTAATATATGTGGACGTATCTTTCAAGGAATTAATCTTAATATCTGCAGGAATTTGATTGGTATCCTGCATTTCCTTAATAGCGGCTTTCACACCGTCAATTACATTAACTGTATTGCTGCCGGACTGCTTACGGATATAGACGATAACGTTAGGTACCAGGTTAGCACGGGCATAGGATACATCTTCCTCGAAGGAATCCTCTACTCTGGCTACGTCGCTAAGCCGCACTACTCGTCCGTTATGATTGGCCACGGCGATTTTGTTCATGTCGTCTACGCTCTTAAACTTACCCAAAGTACGGACGGTAAGCTTCATGCCATTTTGTTCTACATTGCCGCCGGGGGTATTGGTGTTGGCATTATCCACGGCTGTGTAAATAGTCTGGAAAGGAATATTGTACGCTTTCAGCTTTTCCCCGTCTACCCAGACCTTTAGTTCTCTGTCGCCGGAACCGTAATAGTCTACTTCTGATACGCCTTCTACTTGCTGAAGACGGAGCTTGACTACATTCTCCAAGAGGCGCACAATCTCACCACGGCTGCGTCCTTCGCTGGCCATGGTAAATGAAGCTACGCTCTGGGCGGACAGATCCACTCTCTGGACTATAGGTTCATCAATGTCGTCAGGAAGTTTGCCCCGGACGGAGGCCACCTTTTCACGGACTTCACTGGATTTTTCCATAACATCCGTACCCAAAGGAAACTCTACAACAATCTGAGCATATCCTGCTCTAGCTGTGGAGGACATGGTCTTAATGCCGGACACCTGACTGACTCTGTTTTCAATTGGTTTAATAACCAGCGTCTCCATTTCTTCAGGAGCTGCACCGGTGTAGGTGACGCTGACGGAAACCAAGGGCAAATCAATCTCCGGGGCCATATCCACCCCCAACAGAGGATAATCCTTGATACCGAATATTACTAATACCATGATTAACATGGTAGTGAAAACCGGTTTATGAATAAAGGCTCTGATCATGGTTATTGCCCTTCCTTCTGGGGAATAACCACACTGCCTTCCCGTACCCTATTCTGTCCTTGTGTTATGATCTGGTCCTGCTCGGTGATGCCGCCCAGGATTTCTGCCTTACCGTCGCCGATATAGCCGGTGGTTAAAACTTTTCTGGAAACTTTGCCGTCTTTATCTACAACAAAAACTGTTCGTTGGTCTTCACGCATAACAATAGCGCTTTGAGGAATAATAAGCACATTATTTTTAGGACTGCTCTGGAGAGAAACATTGGCATAGAGGCCACCTCTGAGGCTGTTGTCCCGGTTATCCACGGTAACTTCCGCAGCGAAGGTTCTGGTCGGAAGGTCTGCAACCTGAGCCAGTTTGGTAATGGTTCCCTGAACCTTTTTGTCCTGCATGGCAGGAATTATAACGTCGCAGGTAGCGCCTAAGGCCACGCTGCCAATCTGGCCTTCAGGAATGTTTATTTTTAAGATTAAGGAAGTTGTATCGGCAATATTGAACAAGGCCGTTCCCGCATTGGCATAATAGCCTTCCTGGAAGTTGCGTTTTACAACAGTGCCCCCTTGGGGGGTGATAACGTCTGTACCTTCTAATTTAGAGGCAGCGTTTTCATAGGTGCCTTGAGAAGAGGCTAATTTCCCTGCTGCCATATCTCTGGTGAATTTGGCATTATCCAGTGCCTGTTGGGAAATAGCACCGTTGGCATAGAGTTTTTGGTATCTTTCCAAAGTAGTTTCTGCCTGGGCGAGATTAGCTCTGGCATCGAACACACTGCCCTGAGCACTGTTAGCCGTAGCCACCAGTTCACCCGGGTCCAGAGATGCCAAAACTTGGCCAGCCACCACTTGGCTGCCCACATCTACGAATACTTTATTTACTCTGCCGGCTACTTTGGCGGCAATATCTGCCTGCCAAACAGGATCCAAGCTGCCGGAAAGCTTAACGATAGGATTAATGGTTCCCCTTGTGGGAAACGTGGTCGCCACCTGGACGGCAGCCTTGCCGGTGACGCTTTTTGCCTTGTTGTTGGCCACCACCAGCTTATTGACAATCTGAAAGACAATAATTGCTAAAACAATAAAACACCCTAGTAAAACATACCTTACTCTTTTATCATGCCAGTTCATAAAGATCGTTCTCCCCGATTTTCTGACTTCGCCCTTCTAAAGTGATTTTAATTATACTACTGAATATGTGACAAACCTATGTCTTTTTTCACTTTTTTGTCAAATTTATCCACGACGACGACGTCTCCATTGGTGCCAGGCACTTTTGGCGACGTTGGCGACCCATTGGTGCCTGGCACTTTTGGCGACGTTGGCGGCCCATTGGTGCCTGGCACTTTTGGCGACGTTGGCGCCATCGGTGTCGCCATTGGTGCCTGGCACCAATGGCGACGGTGGCGACGTTGGGGACGTCAAAAAGCGACCGTGGCAAAGGGGCCCAATTCCGGTCCTCTTTGAAACGGTCGCACAAATTCTTAACTAAAATATACAATTGCCGGCATTAAAACATTGCCCAGAACAGCTAAAAATGTCACAGAATAGAACATTAAACGGCCGTAAACAGCGGTATAGTAGCTAACTACTTTGTTTTCTTTATAAACCCGACGCATATCATTGATTTTCATAATTACCAGAGCTACGGACAAAATAATGAAAATGCCCCAAATATTAACGTATTCCAAGAGGCCCAGTTCCAATGCGTCCGGCAAAAGGCTGGCACCTACCATGATATTGGCCACACAACCAAATAGTGCGCCGGGCAGCATGCTCAACGGGTCAACCCTATGGTAAATATTAATATACAGAACCATCAGAGCCCAAATCAAGCAACCGAACAGACCGATAAAGCATTTCACATACAGACCCAAACCATCCCGTTTTATTTGTAACGCAGTCACTATTTCACTGGAAATGTTTTTCAGACCTTCTATTTCCATGTCTCCTCTAGTATTGCGGTACTCATAGGCTTGAGCCCCCATTCCTGCTTTGGTAACACCATAGCCAGAAATATGCAAGTTTAAATTCACATTACTGTTCTCTTTATCAGGCACCAAAACCACTCGCATAGCTGTATAATCCGGTTCAATATAAAAACTAAGTTGATGTTTATCCAAAGGAAAGCTCTTGGTCCAGAAATTGTGGGTTACTCGTACCTTTGCCCTCAGCAATTGGTAATGCATATTGCCCTTTTTATAATTTTTCACGATACTTTTATTTAAAATACTTCCCTGATAAATACGAAAATGGTCGGCCATATCCGTAATATCATCCCCATCCCAGCGGAACCAGGTAAGAAAGCTGACACAGAACGTGCCCTTGGCCATGTCAATATCATAAATATTATCAACGTAAGTGCCGCAGGTGACCTTGGTAGCATCTTTGCTCACATAGCTCATATCTGCCAGAATTTTAGTCGGAATAACAAAAGTTTTGTTCCATTTTCTGTTATCTTTTTGTGTATTGTTTAACAAGGAAAGACAAAAATACAAGAGCAACGCTCCGGCAACCAGACAAAAGGTCAGCGGTCTCCTGCGTATAGAACGTTTTTCCCTGTCAGTCAAAGTATGATAATGCGGAAATATCCGCAAAAAAAGTTTTTCAATCATCGCTTCCCACTCCCCATTTAAAAGCCATAACACTTATAATGATAATCACCTATGCTCAAAAAATCAAGGGCGAAGCTCAAAAAGGAGACGCTGGCGTCGCCAAAAGTGCCTGGCACCAATGGAGACACTATTTGAGACAAAACATTGCCATTGGTGCCAGGCACCAATGGCGATGTTATAGTTCTTTTTTATTTATTTAGTGCGGCTTTTCTGGAGAGGTTCAGGCGGCCTTTGGAGTCGATTTCCGTAAGCTTGACCATTATCTCGTCGCCGATAGAAACTACGTCTTCTACCTTGTTTACGCGCTCATTGGCCAGTTGAGAAATGTGTACCAGGCCTTCTTTGCCGGGCATAAATTCCACGAAAGCACCAAAGTTCATGATGCGGGTAACTTTGCCGGTGTAAATCTTGCCAACTTCAGGAACAGCGGTGATGCTTTTAATGGTAGCAACAGCTTTGTCAGCAGATTCGCTGTTCACAGCTGCTACATACACAGTACCGTCATCATCAACATCAATCTTAGCGCCTGTTTCTTCAACAATCTTCTTAATCATCTTGCCGCCGGGGCCGATGATGTCTTTAATCTTATCAGGATCAATCTTCAAAGTGGTAATCTTAGGAGCATACTTGCTCAGTTCTTTTCTGGGTTCAGGGATGCATTCCAGCATCTTGCCCAGGATAAAGTGTCTGCCTTCTTTGGCCTGTGCCAAAGCCTGCTTAAAGATTTCCTTGTTGATACCGTCGATTTTAATATCCATCTGCATTGCAGTGATACCTTTTTCGGTACCGGTTACCTTGAAGTCCATATCGCCCAGAGCATCTTCCAGACCTTGAATATCAGTCAAGATAGTGAAATCATCACCGTCTTTTACCAGACCCATAGCCACGCCGGAAACAGGAGCCTTAATAGGCACACCTGCGTCCATCAGGGACAAGGTGCTGGCACAAGTGGAAGCCATGGAAGAAGAACCGTTGGATTCCAATACTTCGGAAACCAGACGAATAGCATAAGGGAATTCCTCTTCAGAAGGAATTACCGGCAGCAAAGCTCTTTCTGCCAAAGCACCATGACCGATTTCACGTCTGCCGGGAGAACGCATAGGTTTGGTTTCTCCTACAGAATAAGGCGGGAAATTGTAATGGTGAATATAACGCTTTGTCACTTCAGGCCCTAAGCCATCGATGATTTGTGCTTCACGGAGTGGTGCCAATGTGGTGCAGTTCAGTACCTGAGTCTGACCACGTGTGAACAAGGCACTGCCATGAGGACGAGCCAAGATACCAACTTCGCAGGTTACAGGACGAACTTCGTTTAATTGACGACCATCAGGACGGATCTTGTCAACAGCAATAGTTCTACGAACTACAGCTTTGATTAATTTCTGGGTTACGTAGGCAACATCTGCCCCGTTATCAGGATATTGGTCAGCAAAATGTTCAGCAATTTCTTCTTTAACTTTGCCAACATTTTCATCTCTGTGGAGCTTATCTGCATCCATCAAAGCAGCCTTTAATTTAGCTTCGCCAAATTCTTTAACAGCGGCTACGATATCAGCAGGAGGCACGTAAACAGGCACATCCATCTTGGGTTTGCCAATCTCAGCCTGAATCTTTTCTTGGAATTCTACGATTTTTTTGATTTGGTCATGAGCAAACCAAATAGCATCCAGCATAGTGTCTTCGGATACTTCTTTAGCGCCTGCTTCTACCATCAAAATCGCGTCTTTGGTTCCTGCTACAGCCAGGTTTAATTCGCTGACTTCAGCTTGAGCCACAGTAGGACAAACAATAAATTGTCCATCAATTAAACCGATGCGGACACCGGCAATAGGTCCTTCAAAAGGAATATCAGAAATAGACAGTGCACAGGATGCACCGATCATAGCTGGAATATCCGGGGCATTGTCCGGGTCCACGGAAACGGCGGTAGCAACGATCTGAACATCGTTATGATACCCCTCCGGGAACATAGGTCTGATAGGTCTATCAATAAGACGGGAAGTTAAAATCGCGTTGGTGGAAGGACGACCTTCTCTTTTAATGAAACCTCCGGGAATTTTACCTACCGAGTACATTTTCTCTTCAAAATCCACTGTTAAAGGGAAGAAATCTACTCCCTCTCTTGGTTCTTTGGTACCTGTAACGGCCACAACAACTGCTGTTTCACCGTAACGAACTAATACGGCACCATTTGCTTGCTTGGCAATTTTGCCAATTTCCATAGTTAGGGTTCTTCCGCCTAACTCCATGCTGTAAGTATGCATCTTCAGCATCCTCCTTATTTTTCTCTCTAATTTGTTACCGTAATATTATACTACAAAACGGTCAAAATTCCTACTATTTATAAGATTTGAGAAAAATAGAG